>Ga0194135_10001707_pt1 | contig 13194 bp, 13 predicted proteins | sample LitLau_LLRF_2013_FD_134024 | JGI IMG/M metagenome (GOLD analysis project Ga0194135, IMG submission 134024) | Freshwater sediment microbial communities in response to fracking from North America - Little Laurel Run_MetaG_LLRF_2013 (version 2) | ecosystem: Environmental > Aquatic > Freshwater >... | reverse complement strand
TGACTAATTTTGTGTGTACATTGTGTGAATATTTAGGCTCTAGTTAAGATGTTGGCAGCACCAGTGAATCCTGCTGACATTAATACGATTCAAGGGACATATCCTGTCAAGCCTCCGCCTTCTTTGCCAACAGTTCCTGGAAACGAAGGAGTTGGTGTTGTCGTTAAAGCCTCGTCGTTATCTTCCAGTCTTGTAGAAGGTGACTGGGTTATTCCAGCGTCTCCAGGAAAAGGAACATGGCAAGCGTACCTTAGCGGAACGGACGATGATTTCATAAAGGTGCAGTTTCTTGTGATATTGATAAGTCTTATTCTTTGGTTAGTTCTTATTTGATGTATGAAATATTGTTTACCAGATTCCTAATAATCTTGATGTGATTACTGCTGCAACGCTGAGCGTGAATCCTTGTACGGCTTATAGGATGCTCACAGACTTTGAAAATTTGAAAGAAGGCGACTGTGTTATTCAGAATGGAGGAAACTCGGGCGTTGGTCAGGCAGTGATTCAGCTGTGCAGGGAACGTGGACTTAAATGCGTATCACTCGTCCGTCAGCGCGAGGATTTCAAGCAAGTCAAGGCGTCGTTGTTGGCACTCGGAAATCAAGACACAATCATTCTAACTGATGAGGATCTACGAAGTATGTCGCGGGACTTTACTGCACAACTCGCTTTGAACTGCATTGGAGGAAAGAGTGCCACTGAGATTCTTCGTGTTTTAGGTAACAAATATTAAAAAACAAAAAACTACTAGAGTATGAGGATAAACTGCACGCAATAAAACGTTTATTATATCCTGTATTTATTAGAGGAAGGAAGAACAATGGTCACGTACGGAGGAATGTCACGTCAGCCAATAATCATCCCAACATCATCTTTAATTTTCAAAGACGTTCGTCTGACGGGATTTTGGATGACTCGATGGAACGCTACCCACTCTTTGGAGGAACGGCAGAAGATGCTCGACGATTTGGCTGGTTTAGCATTGACAGGACGCTGGACTCCGCCAGCACATAAGACCCTTCCTCTTGCCAAATACAGAGATGCTCTAGATTCAGCTCTCAAGGGATACACTAATGTCAAAACCATTTTCAAGTTTGACGACAAGACGTAAAGGATGAAAGTGATGCCTAATTGAAGATAACATAAAACTACAATACAATTTTTTCTTAATTCTGTGGTTGCCTTTTTTGGCAATACAAACGAAGTACACTTTATTCAAGTCTCACTTGTGAGTTTAGAACAAATTTGTGCGTCACTTTTATCTCATCCGGTATTACATGAATATATTGCTTATTGACTATTACAATAATGAAAGTTCTCTATATTATGCCTACAAGTTGAGATTACGACATATTCATTTTCATTATTAAAGGGGTTGAGTTTAATGTTAACACAGGTAGATAGAAATTAAGGGAAATAAGCATAACGAGACTACTGGCGCAACAACAAATAAAAATATAACAGTTGCTGAGGTATAACACATAACACAGACATTAATAAGAACAGCTTGTTTGTGCTCATCATGCTAAACTGCAGTTGTGTAGTCTATTTCTCCAGTCATTAAAAATTAATTATTAGTCTTTAACTTGAATAGTAACGTTATACAAAGGAGCTGAGCAATCATTGGGTTACCTTATACAATGTCAAAAATCCTTAAAATAATTTATTATTAACTAAAATGGCGATGATAAACATTCGTTTGTGTGGTTATAAATCAGTACGTTAAAAAAGGGAACGTGAACAATGGAGTGACTCTTTTATGGCGATATTATTAAGAAACAATAAGCTCTTGGAGTAAAATAGGTAACAAGGTTAGTTACAATTTACAACATATCAGCTACTAAGGGTATTTAAAAGAGGGGAAAGTCAAAACAACAGTCGAGGGTCGCTAACTTTCTATAATTTTACTATACATTACAATAATTTGATCACGGAGTTTACTTACTTGGCTATAAGTACGAGGAAAGACAAGTTCATGCAAAAAGATAAGCGGCATAATAAATTTCTACGTAATAAAACATTATGCCACATGACGAGAGAAATGGTAACCGGTTTTACCTGGTAACTTTGAGAGAGTTGACTTTAGGGGTTTGGTAGTTTGGTCATAATCAAGGGTTTCGAGGTGCTGCTTTCATTTCTTTCCAAACTTGCTTCTGTGCGATAAGACGAAGATGTGCTTGCCGTTGCCCTTCAGACCGGAACTTCTTCGAACAATGATGACAAGCATGGAAAGCTACTTTCATTTCTTCTCCAGCTGCATTGCCTTCTCCACCTCCAGTGCTACTGCTTGCTTGCGACGAATGCGCTTGCTCTTGATGAGCCCTTAATTCTTCAATTGTTGGACAAGAGTAAGCGCATACGGTACAACGAACGTTCCCTCTATTTCCTTTAACAGTGTGCATTCTATTGAGATGAGCCATTAAAACCGCCTCCTTACTTGCAGTGAAATTGCATAAGAAACAGTCATAAGTTTTCACCACCTCGCCTGAAAGTATACATAATAATTATTAGCAATGTAAGGTGGAGTAATAATCTAGACAATGCATAATGTCAAGTATTAGGGTCAACAGCCAGTACAATTACAGAATACTGAGAAATGAGAATACAATCGAAATATGTTCAAACACATACCTGACTCTATTTCGTCCTTCCTCCTTCTTCCACGTTTTCTCCTCATCACTGCTCCAGTTTCAATTTCAGATGACGTTGTTGTCGAGATGCTGTTATTATCATAAACATTCATGGTCATATTACTTGTCGATGAAACAGATTCAGGGCGTGGCTCTTCTTTAACAGGCGAATAAGCAGTGGCAGCTTCCACCAATCCCCCCGTAGACCTGCGACGTTGATTAACACAGCGACTCGATGAAGCGTCTTCAATGATCATGAGCTCACCTTCGGTGGTGTGGTCATTAAAACGCAAACTATTATTACTACTTCTTGCATTCCCTGCGACGTTCACGTCAAACGGAGGATATTGCTGCGGTAGAATTTTAACTTCAATTATGCTACTACTTCCATCATAAATTGGGTAACGATTCGACGAAAAGACGCTTTTTTTATCATCAGAAGAAACGCTTACTGGAAGTCCACCTCTCTTACTACTATTGAGACTACTAAGGTCATACGATATAAGCGGTGGCCGACTGTTCCACATCCCCATCTCATACGTCAAAGGTGGTGGAGGTGGAGTGAATTTTCTTTTCTTCACAGACAAGTCTTCAACTACTTCTCTATTATAAATCTTTGGTTCAGTTTTCTTGACTGACAAGTCTTGTGGCAATTCATCATCTTCCTCTACAAGATAACGAATATCCTTACACCTTACGCCGAATTCAACGTCCTCCTCATCTTGAGAGGTTCTTCTTCTAATAGACAAGTCTTGAACACCTGGAGTAGCAGATTCATCCGTTGGAGACCTTCTCATAAGCATTGAAAGCGATAGATCTTCTGACAACGGACTCACTGAACTCCTCCCCCCTCCACTGCTGCATACACTTATTGTACTGGAACTTCTACTGCACCCCCCACTACTATTACTTCCATTGGAGTTGCTATTGCTATTATTACCTCTGCATTCCAATACTCCATTCCCATTTACAATGACACTAGGTCCTTGATGATGATGATTACGATGATCCTCTCTTGAGAACGAAGCTCTACGGTGATGTTGAAGTTGAAGATGATCATTATTATACGAAGAGGCGCTTACTCCCCCAACAACATCTTCTAACTTGTTTTCTACTGTGTTTATTGCTTGTATGGTATTATTAAAAGCTCCTTCAGTCATGGTCATCGTGCGTAGACCTTTATTCTTCTTTGGATGCGTTAGTAGAAGGGCACGTCTCCGTTCTTCTTCTTCTTCTTCATTCTCCTGACTCCCACCATTATTACTGCTCGTCTCCTCTTTCTTAATATCGAACACACTCGGTTGGTTATTTTGCTGCTGCTGTTGTTGCGCTTGATGATGAGATGAGGAAAAATTAAAATCTGTCGAAAACCTCCGCTCCTTCCTGAGAATCGAAGCCCAAGTCGGTGGACTTTTCCTCATTCCTCCTCCCCCTCCCCCCTCCATCACACAAAGTATAAATAAAATTGATCGATGGAATTTTTGGTTTGTTTACTATTTACATTAACACTTTATTATGATTATATCACAGATTGCCACACACGCACAACAACCAGGTCAAAAGGAAGAGATGGAGGTTTTCGTCGTCACCATTTGTGTCTCCTTTTCATCCTCAGACTTACAAACTAAAGACCAATAAGTTACAATTAAAATTTTAAATTTTAAATAAATAAATATTACACAGATTGATTTTTTGGAGGAGGAGACGCGAAGGAGGTTTCTGAAGAATTTGAATTTTGCGGAATTTTGGGCTGTCGCAGAATTTAGCGCGTGTCTGTGCGTGTCACACTTTAGTAGGAATAGGAAGGCAAGGCGAGTGAGAAACTTTGTCTTCACTTGAAGCTTCACTTCTTGATCAATTGATCATATATGAATTGAATTATGAATAATATGTCAGGTTGGATGACAATTATTGGACCTTTTCTTTTATGAATCGGGTTTATTGGTGATTTTCAGGTGTAGTAAATTCTTTACGAGACACGGTTGAGGTAGTAAAAGTAGAGACGAGATCAAGTATATTTTAAGAGGAAGGAATAGTATTTTAGAACGACGATGATGGGAATGAAATGCAGCCTTGAGCCTGGGCGTGAGAAATGACATTGACTGCTTAATCACCCACTCCTCTCGTGATATTTAATATGATTTCCCATTTAATTTACTCCGAACACTCTCCAGCAGCACAGCACTATTAGCACAGAGATGTATGATGATGGTAGAAAAATATTAGGAAGTGTGTCTTCTTCAGTCTTCACTGCTCAACAACCTATGGAATGACTGTGGTTGATTCCATTTGGAAGAGCGAGTTATATAGCCCACCCTGCTATCGCTCTCATTTACCTCGTAAAACAATAAAGAATGACGAAAGCTTGGTATTAACTGCAGTTAAACAACAACAGGCATGTATAAGTATATAATGAGTGTGTCCCCGGAACACCGATTTCTCTTTCATCTCTACAACCCTCCCTCTCACACTTAAAAACATAGACAAGGATGCGAAGAATTCGCTACGTGGTGATGTTGTTAATACATTGATTCATCATTAAAACATTACAAGAGGGAGAATATAATATTGTATTTTAGTGCGAGGTGCACTTTGGCCGTACACCACAATGACGATGAAGCCACGTTGCGTCAGGCAAACTATTCTGATGTATAGGCATTGACATTATATATACTCCTTCTCCAGATAACGATTGAGGTCACCATCACCACATCCAGCTGTAAAATTAATTATGTACCAATCAGAAAAGATGAACTATTACTCTCAGCTTATTAGTATTCTCAACAGGATCTCTGCTTTTTCTCATCATTAGTGCTTCTGTATTTTATTCTTTGTACATATACACGTGCCATCAACACGCGTTCGACTCCTCCCCTTTCACAAACATGAATTCTATTCTTCACAGCTATTGTACTATATCGTTATCTACAAAGCAAGCAAGCAATACTTAAGAATAACAACAATATTTACACAAAGTAGAAAATATTTAGTAAGCATAAGCGAATGGCGAATATTTACATAAGAAATGTTGCGGAGTGACCCTTATTCGAATGATCTTGTTAGCATTAGCTCATATCAGCAGGGCTTTGGTATAAATAATATGTTGTGAAGTTTCCAAAATTCTCTGAAGATAAAACTGATGAACCGCCTCCAACGGTTGTTCCTGGAGCTAATTGTAAAATTGTCGTCGTTCCTCCAGCTCCAAGGAGTTCTGCTCCTTCAACTGTCATCACTTCGTTCGGGTTTTCTGGGTTAATTGCTAGGCTTACAAGAGTTCCAGTCTCACTTATTCCCATTGTGGTTGTACCCGTAGCGGCCCTTAGATCTTGATGGTGGGTTGGAATAGCTGTAGCTGTTAATATCTTAGTACGTCCTCCAGTACGTGCCCCCATTGCACCTCCGCGTGACATGTTCCCTTGGCCTCTTCTTCCTCCTCGTTTTACGGGAGCAGAAACTATTTCTCCAATGACCATCTGTTGAGGAGGTGCTGCAGGCTGTTTTCGCACTTCAACTATCACAGATGATCCTGCTGGACCTTCCAAAGTCAGCTGCCCATCCGGTGGAGTTTCCTCCATTTCCTCTCCATTGCCCAGTAACAATTCGCTAGGAGACCTCGGAGGACCACTTTTTCTAGTCGACGGCTTCTTTTTTCTAATGCATAATCCTTGGTGAACAGTTTTGACATGGGCTCGCATATTGTCTATACGATTGAATGCCTTTCCACATATTTCACACATGAAGTCTTTACTTCCGATATGACAAACCATGTGGCTTTTTAAGTTTTTCTCCCGTCGGAACGCCTTTCCACAAATATCACATGCCCATGGTTTCGAATCTGCGTCAGTGTGAAGCTTTTCGTGGTCTTTCAAATGGTTAGAACGCTTAAAAGCTTGACCACAATATGTACACGTATACCGACGAACACCTTGATGGACACATTGGATGTGTGTCAGTAGAGTAGTCCGTAAACCAAACTTCTGACCACATAAATCGCATATGTGACGCCTCTCCCCAGTGTGAATGACCATATGAAGCCTTAATCTTTCTCGTTTTACTATCTTGTCACAATGCGGGCACTGGACTTCTTTGGATACAGGGGCTCGAACACTGCTCTTTTTCTTAGTGGAACTATTAAATGCTGCGATAGCAGCTTCCTTATTTTCCAGACCATGAACACTGAGTAAATGCTTCAAAAGGTGATCCTTGCGAGTGAAAAACTTATCACAACCTTCCATACTACACCTGTACGGGTTATCTTCCGAGTGAAGGGCCATGTGACGCTGCTTACTTCTCGAGTGGTTGAATTCTCTACCACATAAGTCACACTTAAAGCGTTCTCCAATTCCATGTAGAATCAAATGTTCTCTGATTTTTTCATTGGTACTGAATCGCTTTTTACACTCGGGGCATTTCCGTCCATTCTTTCCTTTCTTGACTGTTATTAATATATTGCCCTGCTCGTCAGTGATGTTCTCCATTTCACATGTACCATCTTCTTCTGAGGCAGACGAAACATCGTCTTCAACTTCTTTATCATTGCGCACATGATGAATTGATACTTGATGTCTTTTGAGATGATAGCCTGATCTAAATTCTTGATTGCACACTTCACATTTTTCGCGTTTCCGCTCGTAATGGTTAGGTCGATGTCTTGACAATTCAGTAAAAGTCCCGAAAGCTCGATCACAACCTGGGTGGGCACACTTCCAAGGCATTGGGACATCTGGATGGACAGAGGCAACATGTTCTTCCAAAGCTTTCTTTGGAAGACGAACGTCACATAAAGAGCAATCATATTCTCGTCTTTGTCCCGAAGGAGTTTGACTTTCATAGCGAGCCGGTGGAATATCTTCGCCATGGATTTTTTTTCGATGTCTCCTCAGGTGGTCATCACGGGTAAAAAGTTTTCCACAAGTAGGGCATTCTACTGAACCATCTTCCTCTGTATGAGTGCGACAGTGACGAGATAAGGACTTTTCGTGTGCAAAAGTTTTTCCACACTGCAGGCACTCGAGCTCTCCACCGGGATTTCGCCACATCAGAGATCGAATAGAGCGTGCCACAGCGACGTAGGCAGTCTTACTTATACGCAATTTACTTGTTGACGGGGTTGCTTTTGCTCGGCGTTTGTTACCTTTATCTGAAGATATAAAAAGAAAGTTAACCTCCACCTTCCACGGCATGATTATAAGGACAAGATACACATAAAACGATTACCTCGTGTGTTGAGTTCTTCAAGATCCTCATCTGGACGGTATTCCTCATCATCATCGAAATCTTCGTCGCCTTCAAATTCATCGTGAGTTTCGGTGACTCCACCTCCACAGTCCGTATCCTCTCCTTCAGTCAGCATTGTAACTTCAACTTTCTGGCTTGGCTCCATACTAAAAGAGTCGTCCAGGCCACTTCCAGTTCCCTCAGGCTCACCCTTTTCCTCCTCTTCTTCATCATCGTCTAACTCGTCTTTGAATAAAACTGCCCAGTCTTTGTTTCGAGCTGAAGACTTTCTTACGGGTCGAGGGCTGCGTGGTAGCTCAAGGTCTGCGTCTTATATAACATATAGCAAATGAGAAAAATTAACAACAATATCATCAATCATGTAAGGTATTCGTCCCAATTACAGGCGTTTTGAGCCTTCAAGTCTTAATAAACGCAATCTTAACTTACCTAAATTAACAGGCGAGTCTGGAGGGCTGTCTGACTCTGAAAGCAATCGTCCCTTAAAGAACAACTCATCCTCTAGATCAGACAATCCCCCTTCTTCGTCAACTGAAAGTGCTTCTCTTTTCACCTCCACACCATCATTGTCAAATGTTTCATGCATAACTGCCGTGCTTTTCTTTTTCGGAGGCCGTCCACGTTTTTTCCTCGGATTTTTGAGGGTTTCTTTACATCTTAATTTCTGAAGCTGTATAAGTCTTTGTGCGATTTCACCCTCCATCGCACATAGTGCTGTAAATGTTCTGAAAGAGTTGTACAGATTAACAAGAGACTCTGCACACGAAGCACAAACTACAAGGTCACCCTGGCTCGCACTAGCCCCTTCGGCGGTTCCAAAAACAACCGAAGGGGGTGGTGCATCAGGACCCTTTGTGGTCAATGGAGCAAGTTCAAAGATGTAAGAGAGTGCTTCACAAATTCCCACGAATCCTCCATCCATAACCACTGTTTCCTGAGATTGTCCCCCATCTGCAAAATCCGAAATACAATCAAACTTCAAACACATTCGAAGAGCCGCACCCCCTGGGAATTTTCAGTTTTGTCAGTCAAGTTTACCTTCTATGATGACAGCTGGCGACGAGTTCCATGTAGAAGGGATGGAATGGACACCTCCTCCGTCTCCCAAGTGGTCGCCACAATTGCAGCAGACATCAATCATTCCCAGTCAAGTGGAAGTCTCCAGCGATAAGAACAGTGGACACAATAAATTGCGACCTGATCAGCAGAGCAGCAGATTTGTTTGTTGCTGGTGGGGAATTTGGTTGCTCAACGGTTTCCCGCTCGCACGGGGCAACGCGACTCTCGTACATGACTCACTGTCTCAAGTCTCCTCCTGTGCTGGGATTACAAAAACATGCACAGAACAATACACAATGAAAATACACATGTCGTGTCAGTGGTGTCAGAATGTTCCTAATTGTTTCAAAGATCCGATGATTTCACCTCAAGTGAATTTAAGCATAAGACGAAAGGTGAGCATACTTCAATATCGAGTAACGGACTTCTGGAGGTTTTAGGGCGGAAGTGCTAAGGTAATTAAGGTGGGCCTGTATCTATTGAACTATTGAAAGAAACATCATGTAGCACAGTAAGATCATGGAATTCCATGAGTAAGATTCACTAATAAGAGATGACATATTATGACAGTGACATTACAGTAGTTGTAGTTTGATTCGTAGGTGTCACGAAGGTGATTTTGACCTTATGAGGGAAAAAATTTACGATTGAGGTCGTCAGAATTAGGTCAGTATTTAGAGAGCATTGGTTCAGAATCTAAAACCCGGAATACAAAGGCATTCACTCATTGGTTTGAAGTGATTGTATGATGAAGATGTACTTCAATGGAGATACTTGTATTGTAAGATAGACCCGAGTATTGTCTTGTCGTTGGCTCGAGATCAAGGAATGAAGAATGAAGTTGATATCGAGAGATTGAGACTGATCTATAAATAGGATCTCGAGCCCCGGAGGACGGAGCGTGGTGTACAGTCTTCGTGTCCGTGTCTCAAGGGTGACTCCGTCCGCCGCTCGTTCCTCGCGTACGTTCTCCTCGTAGCTGCTTCGCTTATCTCTCTCTCTGAAAGTTTTCTTTCGGAAATCTTTAGACTAAAATGGTAAGGTTCATCATTACATTCTACAGGAGCAGTTTTATAAAAGTGATTATGTTTTCTAGGCGGACTTGGACAAGGAGCAAATTGCCAGTAAGTGAAAGACTTTAATAAAGCTATGAGGTAATGTAGGACTTATGGGAATTTTCATATAACGCGTGATTTTAATTGACAGTCTTGCAGAAGGCCTTCGACACCTTCGCACAGGGCAAGGAATTCATCACCCCTGACATGGTTGCCTCCATTCTCAGAATGATGGGTACTGCCTTCACGGAAGAGACACTGAAGGAAACCATTGCCGAGATCGACGAGGATGGTAAAGAAATTATTTAGTGGTGGGGGTGGGAGTGAGACAAAAATAGGATTAATTGACCTGATTCATATTCTAATGGTCAGGTTCCGGTCAGATTGAGTTCGAGGAATTCACAATTCTTGCTTCTAAATTCATCATTGAAGAAGACGATGAAGACGTTCAAAAAGAGTTGAAGGAGGCTTTCCGTCTCTACGATAAGGACGGTGAGTATAAATGGAACAATGTTATCTACATTCCGAGGACGTACCCAGGCAATGCTATTTGGATTTTCAAGGTGCCGGTTACATCACCACTGAAGTGCTGAAACAGATTCTGCACGAGATTGATGATACCTTGACCAACGAGGATTTGGACGGAATGATCAATGAAATCGATGAGGACGGCTCAGGAACTGTTGACTTCGATGGTGAGCCATTAGAGTTTATTATAATGCAATTCTAAAGCATTTGAAGGACTAACCAAAGTAAAATGTAATAGAATTCATGGAGATGATGACTGGTTAAGTCAGCTACCCTGAAGCCAAACACCATCCAGTAATTAACGCATTTGAAGTCGTAGGAAGACGCGGATGGTATCCATACTTAACGGCGTATTCTTTTTTCAGCTATGAAATGCGACATATCCAACCCTACATGAAGACGCTTCCCCTGAATATTTCTTAAATCACCACTGATGCACTCCATAAATTCTGCACAACCTTCACCTGTATGTGGAACGTATAAACTTATCCATTCCCTATCTGTGACTTCACCATACATCCCAATTAATGTCTTTTGCATAGAACCATTAATGTTCACCTGATTCCAATAAAAATTGTCACCTTCTGTCTACTTCAGTTGATGTAAGATGTACATGTCATGTGGTTCCTTATTTAAAATCGACGCATTCGCCAATACAACTTTCGGATTACTTATATAAAATTGGTTTATTATCCCCAATCGAAAATACTTTACAACCTTATACTATTACGATTGTACAATTAGGCGATAATTGAGGGGACATACCAAAACTCTACCTTGTACTATTGGTTAATACTCGTTTACATCAAACACATGTAACAAAAATAGAAACAAGTAACAATCAACTGCACTGCGTACGGCGCTACTAAAATGCGAATTACGTATACACAAAACGTAAAACCTGAGTATTAAAGTACGTACAAGAGTCTGAATCTACAAATTCAAACAAATCGCTTAAGCTGTAGTTAGATTATTTCGGATACTAACCTACTTCCACATTAGTATCACATTGAAAGAATTCGAATTGACTCTTACTCCCATGACTCTTCTATTTCACTGCTGGAATTGACTGAAGTTTGTCCACTATCTGCCACACCCTCCATTTCTTCTGTTAACCAAGTGTCATCATCGAGTTCTTTATCAGGAATATCGTAGATGCTGGGAACCTTGAGTTTGATTGCGTACTGTCCATGTTGGTCGATCAAAACTTCATACTGAGCAGCCTCTAAAATAGTCCTGTTGTTACAAATAAATGCAATGGTAAATCAAAAAATGAGCCACGAAAAATTAGTAAACAAAAAAGGAAGAAACTGAGGTACTTACTTCAAAGTTTCCGTATTTTGTGCAATAGAATTGGCAATACATTCATTAGCACGTTGTAAGTTAGCAAGAGGAAACAAGATTTCAGTTACACCTGTTTCGTTATAATGCTCAATGTTTCTCTGACTGAACCAGTAAGTTTGAACGGTGTACTCCAGTTCATCTAGAACGACTTTTTCTGGAGTCCGGGTTTCAATAAAGTTCGGATATTCAATTGTCTCGATCAGTTTGTAAGCGTTTGGCATAACTACATTTGAATACATTGCAGGCTGAGTATTGATTTGCATATCCTTCCTGACTGATTTTCTGAATATAGCCAATTGAGAAACATGTCCAAATTGCTCTAATTCTTCTGGGGAAGCAGGACATACTCCACCCACTATGTAAGAGTAGTCTGGAAATTCTGAGCATACTTTATTGCACCAAAGACTAAATTCCTGTCTGGACCACTCAAACTTATGATCCCAATGTCGAAACTGGCCTGGTCCCAGATTAAATTTCGGGTTGAAGTCTGAATTGGGGGTTGTTACAATCACCAAAGAAGGAGAGATGACTCCAAACACGCTAATCTCGAAAGCTCGTAGAGTTTCTGGATAAAGATGCTCAATAAGTTCAATAGCTACTACTGCCCACACATTTGGGGATACTTCTAAAATCCGTGTGTCCACTTTGGAGATATCCCCAGCATAAGCTTCAACTACTAGTGGTTTTGGTCTTGACATCTTCAACAAATGCTCGGCAGGAAATGGCCGTAGATAATGCCGTTTCTGCAATAATGATTTCCCAAATGCAGTTAGTTCCAATTTGTTTACACTAACATTTAGATTCATTTACTAGACCCTTATACCTCGTACAAAAGCTGTTCATCAATATCCAAAAACATAAGCTTGCCAATTCCTAAGATGTTTTTAAAGAACTTCATCATTCCAAATTCAGCACAACCGACTTCAAGTACAGTTCTTCCATTGACTGGGTCACTCTGTCCAGGTTCCTCCAATACATTTTTCAAGATTTCCTTCACAGCAGCATACCGCTGAAGATAAACAGGAGGGCAGAACTGAATTGAATCAGAAGATTCGATTTCCTCCGGAACGTTACCCCCTTCTCCACCCCCTAGGTCGGCATCAATTCCTTCATCAGTCTCATTTGTCTGCGATTGATCCACCTGCGTGTTGTTCAGGTTCATACGCTCAATTTGCTCCAGAATTTGATTCGTGGCCATCATAAATAACTGCTCCCCAAGTCTTTGACACAACGTGGTAAAATGGCAAGAAGCCAAAGTACAACTCAATACCTGGACCATTCACAACAATTCATATATAGTTAATATTTAATAATCTACCTGAAACCTGACCCTGGCACTT
>Ga0194135_10001706_pt1 | contig 13196 bp, 10 predicted proteins | sample LitLau_LLRF_2013_FD_134024 | JGI IMG/M metagenome (GOLD analysis project Ga0194135, IMG submission 134024) | Freshwater sediment microbial communities in response to fracking from North America - Little Laurel Run_MetaG_LLRF_2013 (version 2) | ecosystem: Environmental > Aquatic > Freshwater >... | reverse complement strand
CCACTCTCGGTCTCGGTGGTGAGGTGAGTCTCATTCATCACGACCGGTCTTGAGAAGGCGAAGGGCTCGTTCCAAATTGGTAATTGCAGTAGGCACATCCTCAAAATTAAGGGCAGAATCGGCCCATTTGCAATATTTCTGTGCTTTGGTAATTTCGGAAATTGATAATGCAACTGGTCCTGATTAATATTTAAAATAGAAGCATTAGACATTACTCTGTTTCTTATCGATGAGTTTAGTACTTGTTAAAAAACAGTTTCATTTATAAATAAATAAAATGTACCTTTCATTCCTTGTTCGGGATCCACAGAGTATGGATTTGCTTCAGAGTTAGTACCAGATGCAAATGAAGAGGATGGAATAGGGTTCGATGAAGCAGATGGTGTAGGACTCTGAGGCTGTTTCGTTGGATCAAATGATGACCAGGTACTGGCATGCGGAATTGGATTGGGTTCCTGATTCTGTGGTGGTTGTGGTAGGTCGTAATTCCCTTCTTGATCATTTGTATCTTCCTCCTCCCCCAGCGGTCCCGCTTGTGGGATTTCACCATTCTTCAAGCAATTATTGATGTATGCAGCTTTCCACTTGGCATATTTCCGGGTGCTCACGAGATCTTCAGATAAATCTCCTTTGTTGAAATTTGTAAGAACGTCAATGAGGATACCCGCAGTGTAGAATGTCTTTATAACATTCCTGGCAAGATAAAAAAGATTTTTATGTTTGTTACACCTCTTCGGTACTGTTTATAAACATGTTTACTACACTAACTTGTTGAATACGCCAGCTCTGTCCTGTCCATCAGCCCAATTGAAAATTCGCAAGGCATAATTCTCAATATGAGCTTCTGCGACAGCTTCATTTGTAATCGCTTCATTGTCCAGCAGCTCCTTTTTCCGTTTCTCTAACCAATCCATCAAGGCCAACAAGAAAGTCCTGGCTTCTGTAGAACTCTTATCGATAGCAAGTCCTTGTTGCACCGCGTAGAAACGACCTATAGCAGAAATAGCAGGATTTATTATTCATATTTTGCAAAATCATCTAATCTCCCAGAGTCAATAGAAAAATATCTTTTATATAACTTACACCAATATGCAACGACGGGGTCTCTGTGGTCATGTTCCGAAGCAATTTTAAGACAGTGATTCAGTGATTTGTACTGTGGTGGAAGTACGGGGATGGTATTTGGATTTGACATGATTACCACTGACGTAAAAGTAAAAGCAGACGCGAGGAGTTTGATCGATCAATTACGAATGATGATGATGATGGCCAATCGTCTTCCAAAATCCGATATGACATAAAGGTTTAACTTTTCACTTTTTTTTATTGTTGCTCTAAAATCCATGCACAAATTCCTGGTATAAATTGGCAGAAAAAAAAACAAAAGAGCGTTGCTTTCCAGAAATTTTCATTCTCGCATGATTGTTACGACCTGTATGGCGCTGCTAAATTAATAATTAAGAAAAGAATTAGTTTTAATTTATTTAAATTTTTTAAACAATTTGCTTTAAAAATAATTAAGATCTGGAAACTCCAATCAAATTCTGCCCATCCATGATGCAAGAAATAGAACTAAATTAACTTTTGGATTGTTCCTCCTTGTCTTACAATTTTGTAAAATTCATTCATTTGTTTCCATTTTCCATCCTAACTTTCCTACTGCACTTGCACTGTGTCCTGTGTCTCGCCCTCTCGCCCCTACCTGTTTTCCATAGGTCAGTTAAATTAGTGCTGTGTTTAACACGGAGCATATCAACGGACGGTCCTATAAATTAATTTAACTCCAGGACCAGGATGTCGTCTATGGTATCAGCAGGATCAAATTCAAAATACGAAAACCTCCCTGGAATTGTAAGTAATTGCTACCGGCCAGCAGCTGTGTCAGCATGACGTTGTTGATATTAAATTACCACCATTGCTAAGGTTTTATGTCATTACCTTACCTTGTGCTTTTTAACAGGCCCACGATCAACCGGATGTCTACGAAACCCCGGATTTACAGAACGAATCCGATCCGTACCTTGACTACCCCCAATATGAAGATATCAACCCTAGTATTGAAACACCGTCCATCAGCGTCGAAGCAGCCTACGAGCGATTTCGGCATCAGCGGCTAAACGGCGAAGTTAATTTTCACCTTTATCGAGGCTACAGCAACGACCCTGAAATGCGTACCGAAAGTGTATCAGAGAGGTTAGAGCGATTAAAATTAGAAGTTGCAGAACTAGTGGAAGAATTTAGGCTCAACCCTCCATCTGATCCTCACCAACTGCTCGATTTGCAAGAGCTGGAGAACAAAATGGGGCTGCTCGTGAAAAGTAAAAATCAAAATCCCGGTTTACTCAATGAGAAATTGGAAAGTTACAATGACAACAAGGCAGGATCTGGGGACGCTGTGCAGTATGAACTTTGTGTTGGGAAGAAATTGAATTTGGGTGCAACCGGACAGAAGGGAAATGAGTTGGAATCCCGGATTCACCGATTGGAGCAAGTATTAGGGCAAGGAAAAGAGAGTCTTGTAAGGGTTTGGAATATTGAATTTCACCATTTAATATTTATATAATTAACCCATCCCAATTATTTGAATCCTGGTTTCAGGCACCTCTTGGATTCCATCCGAACCACAACAGTGTCCTTGGTGCCTTGACAGTTTTACATAGCAAATTAGGATTACTGGAACCAGCACACATTGAAATCATTGAGTCTCGGTTGAGTTCTGTCCTGCAAAAAGTCAATAGTATCGTCGAGAAGAAACTGGACGTCCAAGAGCTGGAGCGGAACTTGAAGGTAAGGACGAGTTCATCATCCTGTCATTTTCAGCCATCACGATCACATTCTCCTCAATAAAGTTAAGCTGAACCTTCGTTTGATCATTTTCTTCACAGTTATCTTCTCTGTATGATTTATTGGAGAAATCAGCATCAACAATTGAAGCGCTGCCTGAACTGTCGGATCGACTAGAGTCTCTCAAAGTACTTCATGGACAGGCATCCGGGGTCATCCAGGAAATCGGAGCCATCAAGTCCGTCCAAGACGGAATTGCAGCTGGGATGGGAGAAAATGACAAACTTCTTCGGGAACTCAAAGGGGACATTAGTGCCATCATTGGGAAGAAGTAAATTAACTCTGAGGTGAAAGCTTATTTCAGATTTATAAATATATTTAAGATTATATTGTAAAACTTTTTGCATGTGGAGCTTGAAATAAGCCTTACCCAGCTAACTTATTATGGTTCTTATTGTCAGAATTTAAATGAAACATGTTAATTCTCACTTTACTAAAATTCAAAATCAGTTTACAAAATGATTGTCTGAGAAGACTTTGCTTTCATTCATTTTCATTACTTTTTGATTATGTGACCAGAGAGGTTGATGGCATGTTGATGCCGGAGGTTAGTTTACGGATCGTCGTCAACGAGTGCTGAGTGTTTGACAGGATAAACGAGAAGATTCCCATCGTCCAGTGTTAGAAGTTGCTTTGCTCTTGGATTGTATGATACCATTGTCGTCTGCTTGAATGGGTTTGTAAATGGAAGATCAATTTTCAGTAGTTTTTTACGGTACAAGTCCAATCCAAGCCTAGTTAGAAAATTGATCAGGCGTTTGAATTGCGGGATTCCTGCTTTTAGCAGTTTTAATGTCAAGAAAGATTCACTTTACCTTATTTTAGTGTCCCGTTCCCTGACGCTATCGACGGCATAGAGGACTCCGCAGATTATCCACATGTCCCCAGCATGCTTGTGGCTGATGGTGATGTTCCATCCGAAGACAATCTCTAGTCGATCTCTCTCATCATCTTCAATCTATAAATTATTCAAGGGTTTCCCTTCATAACAATCCACCACATCTGCATTTTACATTGTAAAGAGTGAAAGTAATATAACACAGGCACAGGCAAAGAGTTCATTCCGAATCAAAGAATCCCCCATGATTTCACTGATTATCCAGCACTAGACTGGGTAGGACTTTTCGAAAATTAAGTCGGAACTGGCAAAATGCTGACATTTTTAATTAAGGGAACGAGAAAGGCTGCTCTCTCTCTGTTCTCTTGTTGACTTAAAAGAGAAAGCCTTTTATCTCCCAAAGATTGAAATGATTCAAAGCGTCTGTCTGTCTCTAATTTCTCTTCTTTCAGTCAACCCTAAAATACTAATGAAGGAAGCGTCAGCATGTCCCTATGCCAGGAACCGTGGTTAGGAAGGCCTTTGAAGAAGTAAAGAGGAAAATGAAGAGAGGGGAGGAAGACCTTGACGATGACGGTGTTTGTGATGCCAGGAAGTGCATAAATGGCCCATAGTCCATTCTCATCAACTGCCAAATCAACTTTTGAAGTTGATTCAGGACTCCGCGGAGAGTAGAGTGGGCTTGACTCTCCGGAAGAATATGGGAGCTCAATTTCTACAAAAAAGAAGAAAAGATTCAAATTAGTACTCATCCTCGGCAATTCTAATCCCAGCCAGCCGTCCTTGGGTTAATTAGATTGATCCTTCCTATTCAGCTCCTATTAATCAAGGACCGTATTCAAGAAAGTATTAAACATACCAGCTACGGGCTTCCGTTGTGTGAGGCTGTATTTGATAATTTTGAGAGGAGCCGAAGGATCCGAATTTCCAGCAACGTAGAAAAAGGATCCATTGTAGATTGTGTGAAAATTACCCTAGAAAGGAAAAGGAAAAATTAGGGAGAAAATTTTCCAATTCTTCAGATTCCTGTTGATTAGCTCTCTCCTTATCATTTGTCTTTGGGTTTAAACTGGCTTTAAGCAAATTGGGCCCTTTCTCGCCTTACTCCTACACGGAGGTCAAACTGGAAATTAGGATTGATTGATTCCGAGTTAGAGTGGATTGGTGAGGGGACAAGGAAGGATGTGCTGTCAAGCTGCCGCTCTACCCTTCCCCATGAGCTGAACTGTTTACCAAGACCAAGATAAGCCAAGCCCAGGATGTCCATCGGGGAACACTTTTGATTGCCAGTGGAAGATCCCAAGTTTGGGGATGCTTTCTATCTTCCTCTACACGGGGAATCCGAAAGTGTATTGCCCTGTCCAATGAAAGTGTCAAGCGGAACAACAGTGGACAGTAAAAGTCTTTAAGTTGGAACTCATTTCTTTTCATTTCCCCCGTTCCCTCTTCCTTTCCAATCCAAGACTTTCTCTTTGTGTCTCCGTAGGGAGTTGAAAGGAAAGGAAGACTCATCTTGGCCTCCGCACTTTGGAAATGGGAAACCGATAAACCCGCCATAGGAGCTAATAGAATTAAGGGAAATCGTCAAAGTTTTGTTCTTGAGAGGATCCAAACCACTTTGTGGAGCTTGATCTCCCGAGATGCATCCCATCATCCCAATTGCAATGGAGAAAGTTCTCCCACTCCGCATTTTCTTCACTCCAAAGAACGGACGAGCCTAACGATCTCATCAAGTAATGATGAAGCTACAGGAGGAGTCAATCACAATCCACATTAGCAGTTTTGAAATATTTAGAAACTTTCTCCACGGAGAACATTCCCCCTTCACAGGCCTAAGTTGCCGTTCAGAATGGAATTGAAGAGGTTCCTTATAGTGCATTGTTAGAATATTCCCATTACTCCAATCTTGTTTTATCCATTTCCTTTCACTGTCAAAAAATGATGCAAGACTCATCGTTCAGGAGAAAGGACTTCATTCATTGTCAGGTTAGAGAAACCTCACTTTCACCCTTCACATCCTAAAGTGAAGCCACAGAAGAAGAGTGTTGGTTCTCTCCTTCCTTCTTTTCCTTCTCTCCATGGCATCTGTCATCCACAGTCAGTTCATGGACGCTATTCATTCCACCCTCCTCAGAGTGAAAGTTCAAAGTGAAAGTTTGAAACTTTTAGAAAAGAAGATGCGTAAGATTAACTGAAACAGGAAAAGGTCCATCCATTTTTCTTCACCGGAAACTACTACCACTTTCCCCCTGGGGAGAAAGCAAACTTTTTGTAGAAATAAACTTGTCAATAGCTTTCCCTGTAGACGCTAATTAAGTGATTGCTTGATCCCTACCCTTCACTTAAAATAAAAGTTTGGATTAGATTAACATTGACCAGTTAAAGGAGCTCGGGAAGAGGTTAAACCCACGCTATCCAGGCTATACAGGAGTCTTAACGGTAACCTTTGTAATTGGATACCAAATAGGACCCCATAAACGATAAACGGAACGTGCCTAATCAAATCATAGGTGTCAGTGGAATTCAGGGAATCGCACAATAATTCGGTGAAGAAATGATTTGGTACACGCATACCAGACTAGAATGTGAGCTTAGTTCTGCCATGGTACAAGATAGGAAAATCAGTTATTAGCATCCGCCGTTGGTGGAAACGGCGGGCGAGGACTCGTGCATAATAATTTCCTCCCACCACGTCTGGGTGGGGACGAGCTCCAGTTGAGGACAACTGTGCACACCTGTGTTCACTGGCTAGAAGTTTTAGCAGGTCCCTTCCCTAGTCCCCCTGGCGCTTTACCTTACTCACACGCATCTTTATGACGCCTAGTTACATCTCAAACTTCATTTAATTTCAAAAGTTAGTGAGAGCTACACGCGTAGAATATATATTGAAGTGACTTTTAATTGTCATTTTACAAACTGCCGATCCTCTAAGCGCCCTTGGAAGTGATGAGATTTGAATAGAAATTACCTGGAAATGAGGATGAATTGGATTATGAGCGTATGCGACCTGATCGTTACTAAACGTAGTTTTGTTTTGATACTCATAGAGCACATTCGTCTGTTCCATTCGAGTCTTGAAATATTTCTCAGATTCTGGAGCGTCCATGAAGGCTTCCCTCATCCAACTTCCGTTGTGTTTGAACTCTCCATGAAATACGGGTTTCCCAACGGCTGACAGCTGACAACCTAAAGAATAAGAAAAGGAACCACCCTGGAACACGTGCTTTCTCCACAGAGAGAAGCATGTGGAGGGGAGAAAGTGTGTAAAATTACCTCCAAGGAGTGTTCGATTTTTATCATCTGGAACATTGTGCCCTTCCAGTGGGGAGACATCCCACGCAAACTTGTCTAACAAAATGGAAAACAAGAAACAATAGAAATAAAATAAAACCCAGTAGGACTTTGGACGTCTGAGACCTTTGTAAAGAGTCTTTTATTATTACCGATAAGTTGATACCCACTTGGAATGCATTTCGTCACGTCAATTCGAGGGGAACAAGTTGGGCATGGGGGCGGGGGTGGACACAAATCAGACTCTTCTTCCAATTCCGGTTGTTTCTAATTTTATTAAATCATTTAAAATTTTTATTAATTCCACTGAAGTTTGAACTATTGTTTAGTGTTCAGTTACCTTTCCATAAGTCATACCAGGTCCAGTTGGAATTACAAAATGTGGAGGTGGAGTAGGTTGGCTGGAAGTCCATTCTGTCGTTTGGAACAAATTTTAATGAAACAAAGAATCACTTCAGAACCTATTTTTCAGTTTCTAAATGTTTTCGCAAGATGGTTCTAAATTCAATCAGTCTAAGTAATTGGAATTCATACCGCCCAATGTCACCAGCCCCTTGACAATCCCAAACGTATTTTTGGCAATGCAGTAATACAAACCCAAGTCAACTTTCACGGTCCGTGTAACCGTGAGTACCATTCGAACCTAGGATGACAACGTTGACTTAAGGAGGTCATAGGTCAATCAAATATTTTGTAAAGTTTGGAGGTTTTACCCGATACAAATCATACTCCGAAGTGGATGTCTGATATTTGGTGTCATTGGAAGTGATAAACTTTCCTTCTGATGTTTGCCAGGAAGTTGCACCACGGGGGAAAGCTTCCACCTCACATTCCAGAGTAGCAATTTTGCCCAAAACAACTCCGATCTGCTGGTTCTTGACGTGTATCATGGGCGGGACTGCATAGAAACCTTTCTTTTACCAGAATTCAAAATACGCTATGGAAATAATATGATGCTCTCACAATTGACATGGAGCTCATGGATTTTCGATGCTGAAGGGGTCACGGCATTGTCAGCATAACAAACGTATTTCTAATACAAAAAAAAATTCTCAGAATTCAGTAAATTGGTGGAGATGGGAAGGGTGGATATAAAACTAGATTCGGAATACGGGCCTTACCCCCATGTGGATCCGATTCACTTTGGTAAAATTGAGCAGGGGCTCATTTACAGCAGAGTCTACAGAAACGAATCGTTAGAAATCATTTTTAGGAAAGGTAGGAGAACGGAAATGATGATGACGGGCGAGCGAGGAAGGGCAATTTGTCAAGATTCCTCACTCACGACCCACCCAGAAGAATCGCGGAGGAAGTATCCCTCCTCAGCGTTGTTGAATCAACTTCTTTCGATTTTGCTAAGCTTTTCACAGGAAATGAAAATGGAGAGAAGAAAATAAGCAACAGCCACGTGAGTGCACTATTTTATCTCAGGTTCTTTTGAAACCAAAAAAAAATGTAAAAGTTGAAAGAGTTTCTACTGCCCCTCTAGCTGTGAATCTTTGTTGGTTTATTTAATTTATTGATTCCAAGGGGAGGCTTCTTGGTGAGGCATACGTACGGTGTCTAGTAATTAATTTATGGGCTGGAGGTTGGATAAACCCAAAGTGGATCTAATTATGAGATGAGATGAAGGGAGAGAAACTCCCGAGGTAAACAAAGGGAATGAGTGAAAAGGAGAAAGAAATCGTAAAAGTTCAGAGGAGAGAAAGTTAATTGGATTAAAGAAAAACAGTGGCAGGGCATGGAGGGAGGAAGGGGAGGGTCGGAGACCGAGAACGCAATAAGGGAATCAGTAGTACGGATGCGGAGAAAGCAAAGAGAAAGTGAGGATAGAAAATAAGATTCTTACATGAAACTGAAGCCCCGACTCGAATTGGGTATCCGTCTTCCCGTGTCCATTTAATCATTGGGCGTGGGGAGCCTGTGGCCTGGCATCCCATTCTGACCGTCTCACCCTCCATCACTATCAAGGGACGCATCTTGGCCTCTGAGCCTAAAACCAGAAATGGAGGAAGGTCAGGGTCACAAGTCTGAAGGGGCCAAAGGTCACAATGCCAAAGCAGATCCGGAGAGGAATTACCCATGATGGAAGGTGGAATAAATATGGTAGTATTCACTTGACTCACGCCTCCACTACCACTTCCAGAAATGACCGTCGTATTCACTCCTGGAATTCCAGGGACTCCATCCCTTCCACTGGGTCCGATTCCACCAATCAGTCCAGGTAGTCCTGATTATTGCCAAGGATAAAGAAATTATTACGTTTTGGAAACATCACGAGAGAATACAATGGAATTTTAAGTATTAATTTAAGGTCAGGTTACCTCTAACCCCAACATCTCCCTTTGGACCTTGCGGGCCAACCCTGCCTATAACAAAGAGTTAATCAATTGTTTAATGAACATTCAAAATTCCCCTTTGTGTTTGCTTTCTCCACTTTTTTCCTTCTTTGGGTCGGAGGATTAGCAACGGGCAAGGGGAGGAAAGTTGGTATTTTTCTCATGGGAATTCCTTTTATTCAACTTTCCCCTAATGATCTTTATTCCAATCCACACGTGCAATTAAGAAGGTCGAGGAATGACGGACAATTGGTAATCTATTTGTGAGCAGTTTTTTTTTGTAACAGAGTAGAAAGTAGAAATGTAATTAGAGAGAGACCATCTGTTCCATTTCTCCCGTCTCGTCCTGCTCGCCCGGGCATCCCTTCCAAACCTGGCAAGACATAAATTGTCAATCAAAATCCACCCTTACGATCCCATTTATTTGTAGTGAATTCGGAATGGAAAACTTCATGTCCCGAGGAAACTTACCCGGGATTCCGTCAACCCCATTTCGACCTAAAAACTCAAATGAATTCTGATAAGAAATTTAAAGTATAGTTTGAAGACAGGTAGGTGGCAAGGTCGCTGACTTACCTGGAACCCCATCAAGTCCTAAATGAAAAGCAAGTACAAAAATTCAACAAGAATTCAATAAATACCAAATGGGGAAGGATCGATGATATAGGCTTGCGTACCTGGTTCTCCAGGTAGGCTAAATAAAAATTAAAAGAATCGATATGGGTGGCGTATTCTTTGATGATAACTGAAAACTTCGTTCCAAACTTACCCGTCTCTGCCTTCCACACCTGGATTGCCTGGAAAAATTGAAAGTAGGATTATTAGTGACATGCCAAGGTGAAATGTGAGCAGGTTCCAGTGAGTCAGGTCAGTACCTGACTCTCCTTTGGGTCCCCTGAGACCGTGGGCTCCAGTGGGACCTATCAATTACGTATATTTTTACAACATAAATACCATGAAAACGAATAATAGATTCCCCAATTCCAGCCGTTGGGTTGAGTAGTCAGGCTTACCCAACGGCCCTCGTGGCCCTCTGTCCCCAACATCCCCCCGTTCACCCCTCTCACCTTAAACAAGAAGAACAGTGCAAAACGTATTTAAAAACTTATGGTAATTATAAGCTTAAACAAAAACATTTTGTTGTGTTTTTAAAATTGATGATACCACTTATAGCCACTTTCTTAAGCGTCAACACAAAGTAACCAGTTGGAATTGGAATAGAAAATTAAGAATGTCAGACGTCATTTCCTGTCATTGAGTTTTTGAAGTGCAATGTCGACATCGTTATTGGTTAATAATTGAATTCTTGAGTCGTAATTGACGACATTGCTGATTGCTCTCTCAAGTTGTCCTTCATATGGGATTGATTAACTCCAGTTTTTCCTTCGCTACCAATCGGTATAGAACGTCTATTTTGGGGCGTCCTAAGTTGAACCGTTCCAAATGCTTTAAATTAAGATTCATTGTTTCAAAGGGTTGAAAATGTTACAATAGAGAGAGGCTGGTTTTGTATAAAAGTTTTTTTAAAGTCAGACTTGGAATTATTCTGGGCAAAACCAGACCTTTTTAAAAATAACCTTTCTGTTTCATTAGAACGCTATCTTCGAAAAGTGTCCACTCGTAGAGGCGTCACTACTGTCTCTGACAGAGAAGGAACAATTGAAGTTACAAGGGAAACGTCGGAAAGTGGAGCAAGTATGGCAAGCTACCGGAAGTTGAATCCAATTATGGCGGTTTGTGCGGTATTGGCAATTGCTTTCCAGGCATCTGCGTAAGTACAAATTAAATTTTCATCTCCTTCTTTGAGCGTAATAAATTTTATAAATTTATAAAAACTGAATCATTTCAATCTACAATTCCGCGAATTTCCGGTAGATTTGTTTTCCATGAAAGGAGAATTAGAATTTGAGTTAGGTCGTCGCTTAATAACAATTTCCGAACGTTAATTTACATTAATTAATGCAGTGTTGGTTTAGATTATGATAATCCCACTTTGAATTTGGGAGACGGGATCGTTTACATGCTTTTTAAACTGATGACGCACATTACTTTAACGCTTACATCACAAATCACAATTGGATATTTATTATATCATATTTTATTATTTCATAATTTATAAACGTTGAATTTCAGGGAATCCTTTCCTGATCTAACTCGGATTCTACAGTCCATTCCTATTTTGGAACCAACGGAGCTTTTAACCAGAGGAACTGATGTCTGGAACGGCGTTAAGATTGGAGAAACAATTGGAGAACTTCTTGATGTAAGTCCAAATACTATTTATTCCAACTTTCTTGAACACTTCAACTATTTTAACCAAATGAACCAGAAACTAATTTTACAGGAAAAGACGACTGTTTGCCTCCCACTAATCAATCCCCACAAGAAGCAATACATCGTTGCGTATGGGCTGTTTATGCAAGCGAAGTACCGTCTGGCGATCAACCCCGCCGTTAGCCCCGTCATTCCAGTCCATGTCAAAGGTTACAGTCGGTTCTGGGGTTCTCGGGTCCCTACGGTCGCAGTAGGCGGAACGTTTCTGGCTCTCAAGAAAGATCCACTTGCATCACTTGACGCAGTAATCTTCAGCCTCAATAATGCATCGGACATCTCCAACTACGAGTCGACGACACTGGAAAAAGATGCTCTCGGATTTTGTCGCCAGAAGGTCCTTCCGGCTCACGTCCAATTGTATGCAGGTGGTCCACTGGATTCACATTCTGAAATTTGGGTCTACGTATCCAAGGCGGACAATTTGGTTCCCCCTGATGCGGCCCACCCCGTGTCTCTGTCGTATGTTGACATTTTCCTGGAAGGATGCCTCGAAATTGAGCAACAGTATGGGTTGACGAATTTCGTTGAAAATTGCATCAATTCTACCGGGGAATGGACACCGTTTTGGGTGAACGATCGGATTTTCCCAAGGCGTCCTTTCTTGTACTCTCCGTATGCGGAGAAGTTTGACACCGCTTTGAAGAAATTGGTACCTGCTGCCTACAGCGGAATCACAGTGGAGTAGATCCAATGGAGAATAGATGCAAGAATCTAAATCTATAAAACCTGTTGAAATTCAAATTCTGACTAATGTAATTCGGAAAAATGTAACGAAATTCAGTCCTGAATAAAATTAAACCACTTGGAACCTTTTCGTTTAGAAACTGTTGTTTTTTGACTTCGTAAGGAATCGAGACATTTCAAGACCCAAAGTTTGAGAACTGGGTACGTAATTCCAGATTTAAGCTCCACCATTACTTCAACCCCTTTTTCCGAGCACTTAATTTTCGAACTCACAAATGATGTTAATGATAAATGGTGTTTCCCACAATGTCAAGTCAAACTAATAAGATCTTATTAAAACTGAATGAGTTTTTCCAACCAGCCGCACTTCGAGCGGAAGTTTTACGCAAGTAAAAATAAGTTGACCTTGTTTTGTTTTACCTTTGACTCCTGGCAAGCCAATGGGGCCTGGGGGACCGGCAGGGCCTAAACAAATGCAAGCCAAGTGTGTTCAATCGAGTCAATCTCCGTCACTATAATCATTCCTTTTCATGGAAAATGAATCAAGGACTTACAGTAGTCTTTTGTTTTGGAACAGAAATCCTGGATTGCCATTAGCTGAAATTTAAACAAAATTTGATGATTAAACAGCATAGCCCTTACAGCAAAACGAATGCTAGGCCTTAAAGTATTAAAGTACTAATCCCACATCAGTTTATCATTTTACACAATTCCGTCGGAAAATGAATGGTCTTTTTCTGATAATAATAATTATTTATGAATGAAAATGGAAATGCCCAAGAGGTAAAACATGACGCTAGAATTACTGGTCAGAATTTAATTGTTTGCTAAAAACAAATCTTTGGATCTCTTCTGATGCTCTGCTG
>Ga0194135_10001705_pt1 | contig 13203 bp, 13 predicted proteins | sample LitLau_LLRF_2013_FD_134024 | JGI IMG/M metagenome (GOLD analysis project Ga0194135, IMG submission 134024) | Freshwater sediment microbial communities in response to fracking from North America - Little Laurel Run_MetaG_LLRF_2013 (version 2) | ecosystem: Environmental > Aquatic > Freshwater >... | reverse complement strand
CTATATTTAAGCAAGCTTAGAAATGCATTTTTCTTTAATTTAATACCAAACGCGCATACATTGGAGGTCAATTAACAGTGATATTCACCAAAAAACTACTGCGCACCCCCCAACCATGGTGAAGTTCGCAAATCTATGAAGACTATCCTTAAGCCATAGAAAGCACCGATTAATGGTGAAATCATGGTTAAAGAGTGCGTTACAGTGCGCCCTAAAGCCATCAAGCTCACGAAGAAAATAGTTGAATAATATGAAAGTGAACGCAAGAATATGAAGAAAATGGCTATTCCCATTCAGTTATTAATAAAATAATTGTTATAATTTTTAATTTAGAAGCCCTCCACAATCCAATCGGACCTAGAGCTGTCGAAAAATTAGAGTTATGGGTGGTCTGGAACAGCCGGTACATTTTCAGCGACCTTACCACTAGGTTGATTCATTTTAAAATAAAAAATTAAAATAAAATACGTCGAATAGGGGAGCATTACGGTTTCAAAGGCATATATGAACTGTAGACACAAAAATAAGATTAGTGGCTATTTTCGCTTTTCCTTAACAACCTGTATGATTTCAATAGAATCATAGAAGTGAATAGAATCCATGACAATTTATTACTAAAATAAAAACATGTAATATGTAATAAGGCGAGATCCCCGACTTAAGTCCGGCTAAGTCACACTTTTTTCACCTTTAAATTATTGCTACTGAAAATTTAAAAATGGCTTTTAAAACTTTTTAATCACGGGAAGCCTAGGTATTTTACACTTTACCTTTTCATTTATTGCATAAAAAGAACAGCTTTTTTTCATTCTTCTACCCTATTTAGACCCTGACCCCGACTCGACCGAGTGCAAAGGTTGTATTAACATGTTTATTAATCCGGTTTTTAGTCTCATGAGAGTGGAGACGAGGAGAATAAAAACGGCGGACAAGGCAAAGCAAAAGCTTTGGTTATTCCTGAAAAGGCGTCTTCATTTTCTATTCATCCGCATCGAATGTGCTCGGATGTTTGCACATATTGTTTTGGCAAATTCGGTCTCCTAGACACTCCTTGTCATATAGCTCAACTTAAAGACTCAGAAAAGCGACGCAACATTCTTGACAGTAAGGCTCTTTGGATACCTACATGTTATTTATTAGTAAATGTAGATGTAAAACCCCAATCAATCGATCAGTTCATGTTACTATAAGTATGCATATGGATTAAAGGTTTTTAATTATGATATTACAGCCCATCTAATAAAAAATACAAATTCTCGGATGTTTATGATGTTTTGGATCTAGAAGTACAACGGGTTTATTTGTAGTTTTTATAATTTTTATTGGCTTTCCACAGCAAAGCTCACGTCCCCACATTTTAACTTGTAATGACTTTGGCACAGTGGCAACATGTGTTGCATTGGTAAACCACACTGTGCAAACGTCTAACCGCACGTAAATTCCCGCCACGATGACAATATGGCCCTTTCTATAATTTGTTTCAATGTTTGATGTAAATTTATTTTTGCAGCCGAAACTCATTTGACAGCCGAGTCATGTCTTTGTGACGCATGCTTCCGACATGTCGACAAAAAGTCCAATGGGCCTCCATTGACTGAAAAGAAACCCGGGAAACGGAAACTGATGGTTCCGAAACTAATTCGATGTTGTGTAGAAAATTGTGATTTAGATGCGAAACATAATGTGCGAAGGAAATCTATCCTCAAGCTCAAGAAAAGTCTAGGAAAAAAATTAATTCTCGATCAAGGGAAGCTCGATAAGCTCCAACCAGCGCATTTAGTCACTCTATGTAATCGTCACATTTATTGGGTTGATTACTTTATGAGCTGCGGTGTCTGCAACAAACGACTTGCTGGGTAAGCTGACATTTTTTTTGTCTCTAAACTATTATCCATTCAGTTTAATGTAACACAGACCACCCGGAACTCGATTTTTGTGGCACAAACCGCATGCGAAGTGTTCAAATTCCTAGCGTTTTGCTTATCAAAACTCATTTTCCACTTGAGTAAAATTATCTCACACATATGAGTCGGTACTACTTTTTGTTAGAGAATACAAATAACTAAAAACTTCTTGAAACCCTTTTCACATAACTATATACATGCATAGAGGTGACCATGTGAATTAACTAAAAGTTTTTTTTTAGTTCTGCAGAACGTAGGTAGTTATTCTCATGTTTTTTGTTAACAGTGTGCATATGTCACGAGTTGGTTCAGAAGTGCTGGAGATTAATAACATTTTGAAATGTGACGGGATACCTACCGTACTGACTGAAAAAAGGTTTCTGTGCAAACTTTGTCAATACTACTGTTCCATACGGCTAAAGACCAAAGATCCTAATGAGATGAGCTCGAGTCAACGTAATTTTTACGAATCTTGTCGAAAAAGGTTTGTTTAGTCAATAATTATAACTTTCAAAGAAATAAGAACATTAAAATAAAATAAGGCCCCGGCCAAGGGTGAAGTACTCAGTGAATGACACTCATAAGTTATGGCGCATGAAAGTGGGTTATGACTCATAACCTTTCATGCGCCATAACTTATGAGTGTCATTCACTGAGTACTTCACCCTTGGCCCTGTAGACGTTCACTATTGCATTATGTGGAGCCTCGGATAGGACAGGGCGTTTCTCCAATTATAAATCCTGTTCATATTTTTGCAGAATACTTCAAAGCCATGGTATTGAAGCTCTTGACTCTGAGCCAGAAGTTGATGACCCCGAAAAGATATTGAAGAGTAAAGCTAACAAAAAAATTAAACCATCTACTTCTGCAACGAATGGCTTAATTGAGACTGAAACGAAAGACGAGCCTGCCGGTTCTTCCATTAAACCATCTACGTCTACTTCCTCTCAGCAGTTGAATGATCTTCGAGCGAAATTCAAGCCTCTGCCACATGTTGAGGGAGAGTTTTATAAATGCAGTTCAACCATACAGTTCACAAAATCAACACGAGATCTGTTTTACAACCTGCAACGTCCTTATGGCAACTACAGTAGCTTTATCAGGCATCTAGTTATGCTGGAGAAGTTTTTCCGGAGTGGAGATCTAGTCGTATCGCGAAATGCCGACCCGCAGACCGTCAAATACGTTACTGGCGTTAATAACCGATTAAGGTAATTTAGTATTCAGCATGCTGTACATAGTTTCCCTGGTGTGGTTATTAATCTTCAGTCGAACTCTTAACTTTGCATGCAACCTAAATCAATATTTGAAGCTTGTTGACGCCATAATGTATTTGGTTGGCAGGTCTTTTGACGGAGTACCGCAAGTTTCGTCTCGGCCTTTTACCCTTACCCCTGTGCCCACCGCGTCTACTTCCTCTTCTTCATCGACAAGTGCGTCAACTTCATCATCTACAACCCACAACTCCGTAGCTCCAACTCCAAAGACGTGTGGGTCTCCTCCTCCCGCCAATCTGCACCCGCCACCTAATCCCCTGACTCAGCTCCAATCTGCAGTTCATAGTATCGGTATGAAACCGGATATTTCCATTAGTAGCGTTGGTTCAGAACCTCGTAAGCTTACCCCCAAAATTCAAGAAAACTTGAGAGCACTTGCAAACCGTGCTTCGAAACCAAGCACGTCAAGTAGTGGCCAAACTCGAGCTGTAATTTTAAATCGAACAGTAGGGGGCCAAAAACAAAGCCTTGTGCAAGTTACAACTGGTGGTAAAACCATTCATCTTACCCTCGCACAGTTTCGGCGAATTCAACAAATGCAGCTCAAGAAAAAGCAGTATCTTGAAAGTCAAGCGAAATCGGGGAAAAGTAACAAAGTCAAATCTAATGGTCCGTCGACAAGTGAGCCTGATTTTCCTAATATTCCCAAAGCGTTAAGTGTTTCCGTAACTAAGGTGCCAGCTGTCGATCTGACGCAGTCACCGCCCAACCACAGTTAAAGTCAACTCCACCATTATTGTTATTATATTTAATTAAGCAGTGGAAGTAAGTAATTCACCATTATTTATCAAAGGGTTGCCAATTGATTTTAATTTTTTATGAACATATCCAATTGCCGGTGCTGGAACAACGACATTATGATTTTAGCTGCTCTACTTGGAGCCAGTGCCGTATTATTAAGGTTGTCAAAATTTTAAAAGTTCAGCATTCGGTGTTCGTTTTTTTAATGTATTTATTTCTCTCAGAATTCATAAATTTAAACTCAGTAGGTATATGAATCCTTTTAATAGCTGATGTTTAATAAATCAACAAAATGATAATTTGCGTGAAAATCGATTGTTACATTTTATATTCAATTGCAATTTTGCAAAGGAGATGAGCATAAATACCGTCAATATTGTTAAATTTCAACATATTAATAGCAAAACACCCTTAATTCTGATGTCTCCCTATTTTGAACCAGAGGGCAATGTAGCTAGCTACTCGTAGTAAATATAATTCAATCATCATTGGTTGAATTTTATCCCAGTCTTCCATCCGGATGTTTGAAATGATTGTGACTGTGTGTAGGATTTCACGCATTTGACCTTGACCTTAACATATTGATTTTAATTTTTAATGTCTGAGATATAATATAGCGATTATCAAATTTGACTGGTTCTGTTATATGATCGGAGAAGTATGTAATTTTGTTAAAATGGAACAAATTGGTGTTAAACAAGTGATCCTAAAGCAATACGGTTAAATGTGATGAGGGAATATGTATTAGTTTATTGGTGTATCTGTATAATATATTCTATTTTTGCACGATTATACCTAGATACGAGTATCTAAGACAAGAGGTATCAGCTTTGGGAATTTTTACTCTGTATAATAGGTATAGTTAATTATCAATTTTGTATCTAAGTATCTTCTACTTAGTATCTTCATTCAGGTGTTGATTGATTAGATTATTCTATGAATAATAAATGATGAAAACGCCTTTGTGGTTTTCAGTTTGGGAAAACAACAAGGTCAATAATATCTATAATATATAATTTATAGTTTCGTGCTTCAAATTTTTTTTTGCAAAACAAATTTTATTATATTCTACCATCACCGTTATGTTAACCCATTCACTAAAAACAAAGTAAGTTTTTGTCTTGCAAATATGCCTGTCTTACAATAAATATGTTACAAACAATCATTATAAAATAAAAGATGATATACGTATAAGCGCAGAAGACCATATCAAAACTATTCTTTAAATTTTGTACATGTTTAGCTATGTATGTATGTAGGCAGTGGATGGCCTTTTTGCAGTGGCAATATAACAGTGAAGGTATTCTTTTATTTATTGTAATTTGTGTGTTGCTAATAAATTTAAATAACGCACCACGTAACCTACCCCTATTATGTAATTTGGTTTGGTAGGTTCATGTTCAGTAGTGTTGAGTGTATGGTTGAAAAATAACATGTTCGATGACTGAAATACCATGCAGATAGAAGGGGGGATATTTTTTCATTGTGTTCTAATTTATTTTAATAATCTATATGTTATCGGTAAAAGAGTGAACTGAATTTGCTAAGTGTTTGAAAGGTAGTTAGTTCCTACAATAAGAATGATCGTGTTTGTGTGAATGAGCAAATGGGGTAAATGGGGAAATAGCCTACAGGCACTCTACCACTGTCTAAATTATATACCTAGATGACTTGTAATTTTTTTTCTTTAAAATGGATAATTATGATGTGAATTTTTTTGCCCTGCCTTGTCATTGGTGATAATATTATTCAGTTTTGTATGTATATAAGTATATATAAATGGTAATATTTTGAGACTGTTTTTATTGTTAACAATACCTACATATTTAAAAATAATAAATGGAATTATGTTTCATAAAAGATTAGTGCATTGTTAAATTATTGATGTTAATCGGTTGGGTAGGGGGGACATTGTGCCACTTTTTCCTGAGCTACCGTGAGATCTAGAGCAAGCTGTTAATGGTCCCCTATTTTCGACCATTCTATTGACTGAGTAAATCCAGCGGGATTTTTTTTTTTGAATGTAAAAAAAACTATGTTTACAAAACGAATGAAACTTTAATATTAAGTGAGCAATAAGTAATTCAGAAATTTTTTGCGCAGGGTACAACAGGCCGTTTTACCTTGTCTTGTGCCATAGTCAACATTTACCTACTAAGGGCCAAAAAACAATAATAATTCGTGGCACGAAAACCTTTTAACTATAGACTAGTAAGGTCTGTTTAAAACAAACACGACCAAAAATGGAAAGTAACATTAGAAGTTTTAATTGACTGAACATTTCTCTATATGCGGCCAATATTTCCTATTGGCACGGGTACAACATAATATGACGTTTTTGAAAATAATTGAATGTCGCGTTAGAAAAACGAATGACACGGTGATAAAAATAAGACGGTTTTATCGTCAAACGAGTAAATTACTGGTACAAAACCATTAATAATACTAAGTTAGTGAGCACAACACATCATCCTTGACCATGAAAATTTACTTTTATGTATCAAAAACACATTTTTGCCGTTTGCAACCGATTATAATGAAATTGATAGGGGATGAGTCTTTGGCCTTTCTACGTTACTTACAGAAGGTTTTAGTTTGGCCTGGGGGTGGCACAAGTTACAATAACGGTTCCCCCTTCTCTACCTACTATAACGTCAGCCGAAGTAAACTGACTAACTGAAGCCTTGAAAAATAGAATACCAGTTCATCAAAATGCCATTTTTATTTTTTTCCCCATTTAGATTGTTTTTTGAGATTCCTGAATCGATAACTACAATCAATTTTATCATAGGGTTCTTTATCGTAAGCGAAATTTGAATTTTCATTTCACCATAACGACCGTTTAAGTATTCCCATCATAACGGTAGGTATGAATTGTCTGTAAGTAGGTACCTACTTACCTAATAAGAAGGTACGTAAAATGAAAGTAAAATAATTTCTTGTCTTAAATCTTTAGATACAGTGAACATGAAAGAGTAATGATTTTCGATAGATTTCTATCATTACATAAGATGAGTGTGTAGGAACCTACAATACCTACCTGTATAATGTACAAATAATACGATAGGTGTAGGTGTAGGTATTATTAATGCAGCAGACGATAAAAATTTTACCTACCTACAATACAATGATACATAGGTATATAGGTTACGTAAATCACCTATCAACTTATTTTAATTTCTACAAATTTTGCTATGGGCCAAACTTTTAATAAGGGAATCTATTGCATATGGAGGAATGCAGGATATTTCTATAATTAATTTCTGAAGTAATTTGCTAAAAGCAAGGGGAAAGCCTTTTGCGCTCAACTTATAAAAATATTATGCACTACCTATAATTGAAATAAAGAGCTTTTTGGCCACTATTTGATAGAAAAGAGAATAAGTAGGTACAAAAAGAACGTGAACGGCTGCTTTCGGAATTATCTACATGCATGCATTACGGGGGGATCACGATCAAAAGAAAATGTCATAATCAGGAGTAACAATGAGGAATAGAAAGCTTCTAACCAATAGGAAACGTTCGGAAGCTTCCTAATTCTGATTATTACTCCTCATTATTACCTACATTTTAATTTGATCGTGTTCCCCCTAAATGTTTAAGGCTCACTTTTTGAATTGTAAAACTAAGTTCTAGACTTAACGGAAAAACGGTAGGTAATTATTATTATCGCTGCTTGGTAGTGGATTCAAATGGAATTTTGAGAATTGTGACTCGAGTATTTGGTAAAGCAGCATTTAGCATGGCTTCCAGATCTGGCATTGGTACTACTGCTATAGTTCCCGCTTCTCCATACTTTTCCTCAGATTTTTCCCAAAGGCCAGGGTTTCTGCTTGTGTCAACAGGAGCAGGTAATGGCATTAGAATCTGAAATCCATCAAAAACATTATTAAAGAAATTGTAAATCAGTGTTATGAACCGTTAAGCAATCATAAGAATAGATGTAGTGTAAAAGGTTTGTGAGCGGGAATGTCGGTTGAGGATTGTTTTCTTTTCTCCCGCGACGAGACCCAGCTCTCTCCAAACCAATAGGTAGAAAAAAAATACGCCTTAATGCTGTCTCAACCCAATCGTTGTTCTTTTGACATTCCACATTTTAAATATACAGAGTTACAGCCGTTTCGGTAGTCTGATAATCGTATTACTAGTCTTCATTATGTACAAATTTTATAATGTCACTGGGGAAACCCTTCATTGGCTTGCACATGATCGCAATTCTGCCGGGATCTTCAAAAGAACAGACCTAAAGTAAGAACTGGTTGACTCGCGGGAAGCAAGATTACTTTTCTATTTTATTTTTTTCTGTTTATTATAAAGGACCCAAAATGGTAGCGTGTAATGCAGGCCAATATTAAGAAATGGAAACCTACCGGTACACTTCCGCCGGAGGATGGAGTTTTTCTATTTTTTGATGGAGAGTAGTTGTCAACAAACAACTCGGTCACATTCAGGAATTCCACGGTAAACGCCCAAACTAAAGATGTTAAAGTATCTCGCAAGTTGTAAATTCCTTTCAGGACAGAACTGATCTTGGATCCTGACTAAAAAAAAACATTCAGATTTACACGGAATACCTAATCAAAATGGACCTGAGTGATTTTTGAGTTTTGAAATATTTGTGTTGGCAACATATAGCCGAAAGCTAAGCATGCGGTCATAAGCTAATCCCGCCTCCATAAGTATGCAAAAAATAAATTGTTTGTTTTATTCAAAAAATGAGCTGCAAAAAAGCAGAATTACTTGGAAAGTTTTAGAAAAATAATATTTTTCATTCTTAAAACAATTAGTGAAGTCATGGATTTTGTATGGTTAGCTTATGGCGGCTGGTGGTTATGTTGCCAAAACCACACAGTTCAAAATGCTCTCATTAGGCGTATTCTTTGGAATTGATCCGTATTATTTCCCTATAGCTGTGAACTCGGTGAGTTACTCAGTATAGGGAAATAACATGGAGAGCCAACCCGACTCAATTCCAAAGAATACCTACGCCTATTATTAATGCAGGTAGACGTAGCATTTTATTATAGAGGGGGCCAATAGGAAGAGTGGCCTTTGGCGTTGGTCTCCCTCAAATAAAATCCTTATATCTAGATAGGATCTATCAACCCATCTATTTTATATTATTGGGACGTAGTAGTAGCATGAGTACCTACACTGGGTATGGACGTAGATTATGCATCAATGCACTGACCTTATTGGTAAATTTTGGAATAATGAGTAAACGGCGAAGATTTGAAAGTACCATAAGAGCCTGATCCATCTCAGGTTCACCGTCAAAATTAATTAGCTCTAACGTCTGCAATTTCGAAAGTTTTCCCAATGCGAATAATATTTCCTGGGACAATTTTCCATCCATTAAATTTTCCAGTCGCAATCTAAAAGCAAAGAAGTACAGGATAAAAAGGGAATATAGCTTAGTAACTAACGCAATAAGGATATATAAAAGTTTAAATCTTAATCGACTTATTGTTTGCCCAAAATTTTTGCAGTTTTGGAAAAGAGGGAAAACTGTTAGTCTGATGGTAGCTAACAGATAAGACTCAGGCACCAGCCATTGACTGGGTTTTAATGAAAAACGAAAAAAACCACTGTTCTTATTTTCGTGTCTAGTTTAAATTTATGCCATGGGCCGGCTGACGAGATTCTTATTCATAAAAAACAAGGAAACAAGGAGAAAATGGGAAGGGACATTCATTTCTTGAATACAAAACATAATTGAATCTTACCTAGACAGTTGTGTGAGATGTGAAAGATGGCGAGGAAATTGATCAGTAAGTGCAGCGCAATCGCCTAACTCCACAACATTTAGAGATGTCAACCGTTCCAATACCGATAAGTTGAACGAGTCCCAGTTGGAGACATTTAATAAGGACAACACTCGCAACGACGGCGCCACGGGATCCAAATTTATTTCCGGCAACGAGATGCCGACAAGCTCATCGCCTGATTTAATTCGCAGTTCCTCTAATTCATGCTTGCTTGTCAGTCCGTCCGACTCCATTTTGTCTAACTCGGATCTAAAAGAAAGTCTTAATCATTTGCGATACGAGCAGGTGGAACTACATACCCATATTGTCCTTAGTCATAACTCGTTCTGGAGTCTGCATTATTTCAGCATTTTTACATTTAAAAAGGGTTATTGATTGATTGTAATTGTAGCAATCTGTTAAATTTAAAGAGTTGTTGTTACATTCCTTTTTTGGGCTTGTGAAAACCCACAGGGACGTTACGTCCTCTGTGTATCATGATGCGTAGGATATGACATTCCTTCTTATTTATCAAATTAAAAAAACTGTCCTTCAAAAGGCGGTAATACTTTCACCCATATTGAAACGCGCTCATTAAGAATACATTTTAAATTCATAGCTCCGGCCCTGAAAAAGCTACATGAAAATGTTTTTGTGATAAAAGGTCACATGAATAAATTTAAAAAAGTAAAAACACGGGAAACCGGAACAACAGTTTACGTGTAAGGACACAGACACAAACACACAGACAAATTGGGAAAATCACTTTTTGGACTCAGTGGACCTCAGGGATCATAGGAAACACAAAATCTCAAAATAAATTTTTTTCACGATCACAATACTTTTACTATATACTATGTATATATGAGTGAAAGTAAAAAAGAAGCATTTTAGCATTTTATGGACTCACATGGTCAAGGTGATATTGATGCTTTTAAGAGCAGGAAGGTTAGAAAGAATTTCAGTCAGTTGGTACGGAGTAATTTTAGATAATGTAAGGTGTCGAGTTGCTCGGCGTCCAAGAATTTTCACAAACAGGCTCCAATCTTTAATGCAAGCATCGGCAAACGTCACTTCATCCCACTAAAAACAACAATAATTATTTCAAAGGAGACGGTAAAATTGGTAAGCATCATATCTGATGTCTGTGCTGGTCAGTTTCAAAATAGTCGTGCATATGTTAGGTACAACATACGAAGGTATCTGTTCTTTTGACTTACCAAAGCGGAAGAGAACGCTATGTCCCGCCACAAGTGACACACTTGCGATGCTCTCAATAAGTCTGACATGGGTAAAAATTTGAAGACATGACGAAGAGCGGTATACCTGTAAGACATCGTCATAAATAAATAGTTTGATTCCTCCGTATACCTCTGGGGGTTTTCTGGGAGAAGAAAAATGTTATTTACATAAAAACGAAGGCTTGAAAAACATTGCCTCCGACAATTCTCTGTTATTGTAACAAAAGCGTAGTGTTTATTAAGGTTTTAAATGAATTATTTTCCATTTACTTACAATAACGGTAGATCTCTCATCAAGTGAAGTCCTGAAGGAGCGTCCTTTCGAGCGGTTCCTTTTTTAAGTGCGATTTCAGGTTTTCTAAAGCAAGAACAAATTAATCCTTAGAAAACAGGGAAATGATTATTTCCTCCGTAACATTAAACAAAATAAATTATAGCATTACTTTCTTACTTTATAAATAAGTAAATATGTTGTTTATTTCGTAGGCGATATGGATACATCAAATGGAATACGTCATTTTTACAAGAAAAGAGCACTAAAAATAAGTGCAACGTTATCTGCTTAAATTATTATATTAATCTCTTAATTCAAAAACCGTAAAAATGTCACATAGGTTATGAAACTTTTAGATTGCCGGTCCAGTGCTCTAACTACTAAACTGTCGCGTTTTTGGTGAATATTAATCCACATATATACTCTAACGTGTGTGCCAATGATTTTGGAACGGTATTTCAATTTACAATTTGCCTAGCTGTTCTCAACGGTACAGGTTTGTGGTTATTTGATTTTTTTAACAATATACTATATGATTTGGTGAGACTTCATTCTTGTTCGTGGTACCTAGAAGAACTAGAAGATATTGAGAGGACAACATCGCACTAGGACCAAACTTGAAAGTCAGATGATGGTTTTTACCTTAAAGTGTGGTTTGTGCGATTTCGACGTCTTCAAGATCTACGGAATATACGAATAATATATCTACAGTACCAGACTACTAGGTAGGTTTCAAAGTATGGACTTACTTTCTAGGTTCCGTAGTCTGTACATCTACGGAGGTTGCAGGAACGGCAGGTTGCTGGGGCGACGTATTTGCACTGGCAGCCCCTAGATTGGGCACCATAATAAACCTTCGTCGGTTAAAGCTAATGATGTGTTGGGGCACCATGGGCAAGGCCGGAGGGGTGGGAAGAGGAGGAGGAGGCGGTTGCGGCGGCGGAGACGCCGTCATCCCCTCAAGGGCAGGTTTTCTGGCATCCGGTTTAGCTCGACAACTCTGCAATACAAATTCTAAAATGAAGCCAAGACTCAAGTGCTATTAGGTTCATAGCTTTTATGCGTAGAAGGTATACAGTAAAACAACTGAGAACCTCATCTCAGCGTCGGACAAGAAGAAGGGATTTTTGACAAAGATCTCAGCACAAGGAATTCTTGGTACATAAGCCTCCTACTTCCTTCTACGTACTAATCGGTTGGTTTTGTGCTTCTAATAATAGGAAAATAAACTATTTAGTTTCGGTTTTTTAAAATTCAGTTGATGGTTTTATGCCCCATGCGGAAGAAAAAATTGATTAATCGTAGGTTCAGAAAATTATTTTTGTGATACCAAAAACGATGCAGAAACTAATCGGTTAGGAACGTTCAATAATTTGTATTTTTTGATGAATATTTCAGCCTCGACTAGCTAAGAAAGAGCTGTTATTAGATCTCGATGGCCCCTGCTCTGAAAGATACACCCACCTTGCAGACATAGCCATGGACGTTCCTTGTAGAACCGGTACGTCCAACATCAGCACATTCGGGATGATATAAACAGAGGCAGAGGCAGCATTGCAACGTCGGCACAAGTCCCATCGCTTTTGGACAAAGCATCGAACAGTTCATTCGGGGCTCTTCGTTTCGTCTGAAAAAGTACATCGTTCTGATCAGCAAAGCAGTAACAAATTTTAAAAGTTATTTTGCATTTAATGGCGAAAAATCAGGTTGTGCCGTCACACCATGGACACACAACAGTAGTCAAAAATCAATGGATAGGACTATTCGTTTTCATGTGGAACTGATGTCCAGATCAGGCAAAGTTGGGTTGATTCGGTAAAGAAACTATTTTTTAATAAGCTCTTGCCGAAATTATGATTTTTAGCGTGATTCTTAGTATTATCATTCGCCAAAGACTGGCGCGGCCCTTAGTTTCAAAACAATCTATTACTTACCAAAACGATTTTACCACGATTCTCATTTCTGCATTTAAGATATCTTAAACGAACCTTAACTGATTCGAGACTATCGACCTATCG
>Ga0194135_10001704_pt1 | contig 13209 bp, 6 predicted proteins | sample LitLau_LLRF_2013_FD_134024 | JGI IMG/M metagenome (GOLD analysis project Ga0194135, IMG submission 134024) | Freshwater sediment microbial communities in response to fracking from North America - Little Laurel Run_MetaG_LLRF_2013 (version 2) | ecosystem: Environmental > Aquatic > Freshwater >... | reverse complement strand
GATCCATAGGATCAGACTCCCTCCTCGCATAAATTCAACAATAGACGCAACAATGGGAGTGGTGATGGTGCTCGGACGGAGGCTTGGGCCCTTCCTTGCCAGCTCGAAAGGGTTTACGGTGGTTTAGCATTACGCAACACGGCCCACACGACGACGCCTCCAGCCAGCCCGGGATGAGCGGGAGCCTCGGGGTCTCGTTTTACAACTTTTTGTGTAGTTTTTCGCCTTCAGATGTTGTAGTAAAATGGTCGGGTCCACATTGGCCGGAGTTGTAAGGGGCAGGAGGGTGTTAGGGAACACTTGAAGCGGATGATGCTCCAGCCTCCAGTTAGTTCCTATTATTACGTAACTCTTAAAGGATAGGATTGGAAATCTTAAGATGAGGTTCTTTAGAGGCATAGCCCTTGATAATAAAACAGGGCACAGACAAAAAATCACGGCCTGCACACTTGAAACAGCTGAGCCTGGGAGTTTCCTAAAAATAAAAACCTGTTCCCTAAGCCTGCAATAAATCATATCAGCTTCCCTCGCAGAGCCTTCTTCTTTCTCCTTTTCTTCAAGGAAGGCTCAGGAAAAAAAAACTTGTTCCAAGGAGCTGCTTTAAGGATGACGACGGGGAAGGTCCCGGGCGAAGACCCTGAACTTCGTCCTAAAAAGGTTTCAATAGATGCACTATGCACTGTGTGTGTGTGTAGGAAAATAAATAAATCTGGAAAACGGAGGAGCCCAGGGTCCTTTTCCTCATCTTCAGTTTTTTTTGTCCTTTTTCCAATTTGGTGATCCAATAGTGATAAGCAAAAATCCTCAACACAAAGGGCCACAACACACCACCATTGGCCAAGGGGCTCGAACTGGAAGTGATGCCTCTATCAGGGTTCGACAATATGCGTCTCAAAATCCCACTCTCTTAAAAGGTCAAACCTCTGATTGTGATTAAGAAATGGAAACGTAAAGGTTTCTTTTGGATTTTCAAATAAAACTCCATCGACAGAAAGTGGGGAGGGGGAGGGGTAGTGAGCCCTGGAAGAAATTTGCAAGTTGGCTACACCTGATTCTATTTTTGTTGCTCCTAAAATCGCACTCAATCTAAGGAGAGTGTGATCCAAGACACTAAAATTAATTCTAAGATCTTAAATCTTAGGTAAAGGAAGCTTCTTCTTTTTTTCTTAAAAAAATGGTTTTACAACTTCCGTCTTAAAATAATGTACAAACGGACGCGGAACAAAAGGGAACGGAGAGATTTGGGATCTTTTGAATAAATCCAATCCCTCTGTTCCTTACCTGACGCATGGTATAATAAGGCAAAGGAAGGATATCTTTAAGAAAGAATAGGAAAGGAGACACTTCTAAATCCAAATGTAAACACACTTGCTTCCTTCCCTACCTCAGCTCCTCTTAAAGAATAGAAAAAGTCGTGAGGAAGATATAAGGACTACCCTCAGAATTGAAACTCAAGAAGACCCAGAAAAAATAATTAAATTTAATACTGAGAGAGAGACGAAGATGAAAATGAAGGTTCTTTCCGTCTCCAGAGGAGTTAGTGAGCACTATAAGTAGTAAGTAGAGATGAAAAAAGTAGAAAAGGAGGAAGGTATACTACACATAATACACTTGGTCGAGGATTGAAAAATTGAGCATAATGGGCCCTTCGTGGCCATTAACTCCAAGGTTCTTCTTCCTTTTAGGAGATCTTACACACCTGTTCCTTCCACGTTGTCGAGGCGTGTTGACGAATCAGCTGGAGGGATTTTCCCTGTTTTTTTATATATCTACGGAGCCAAACAATAGGAACGCTGAAGGAAGAAAGGAGCCCCAGTTCATTATTCCCAATTTTTTTTTCCGTAGCGAGACATGTTGGCTGGCTCAACGCCCACGCAATCCCTCCCAGCTCCCTTGAGTCTTGATTTCAAGTCCCCTGGGTTTTGTGCTCGGTACACACTACACACACTCGCCTCAAGTCTCCAAACGTACGCATCAAAAAACAGACAGACATGACAGGTTGTCAGGGGTTTTGGTCGGTCCTAGTTAAAATCAGGACCAGACGAAAAAAAAACGAGCCAGCCCTTTAAAAAGGGATCCTTTTGGGGTTAGTGAGCATAACCTCCATTTTTACAACTTATCTTTGTTTCATCAGATTCGGAACGGAGTCTGTAATTCCTATTTGCACTTTTCTGTCAACACGAGAAGACGATGCTAAATTTGGGTTAAGCACTTTCATCCTTCGTTTGAAACGTTTCGCAAATAAAATTTTAGAAGCTCGAAGCTCCGAATCTGTATACTGCTCCTGCGGAATAAAACTCCTCTCCCATCCAAAGAGCTTTTTTTTTATTAGGATTCCCAATTTGCAAAGAATTCATTAGCGCGTAGAGAATTAGGAGCCGCGGAGAGTGATTGGCAGTGATCCAAAAGACGCACATTAGGAGACGAACCTCCACTTTGGCAAATTAATCTTCTCTTGACACTTGACAAGGCATCAAATTTGCAGATGATCATTTGGTCCCATTTTTTTTTTGCAATGAACCCCAACTCTCTTTCCCATCGTTTGTGTGTGTGCGTGGTGTCTGTGTGTCTCAGGGGAGAAATGGTCCATGCTATTTTTAAACCACTACCAACTCGTCCTCCTTGGGTTTTGAATCTCTAAAAGTTCTTAATTAGGAACTTCCAAGAAGAGCGGCTTCTGGTCTTGGGCAAAGATGCGATGAAGGATGAGGAAAGTAATTTATCCTTTTTTTTTGTATACAAACTCAACCGTCAATCGGCGGGATTAAGAACATTTTATAATTCATGGTAACTTTGTCAATAACAGAAAATGTAGTCCAGGAAGATAGTAACAAGATGAAACGTATCAAAATATAAATGGATGCGGATAAGTCGCTTAGTGAAATTAATTAATTGTGTCTTAACTGAACACTGTGCGAGGATTGTAATGTACGAGGGTAATCTCACACGCCAAATAAACAGAACAGTACAATTTAGTACACAATATACTACAGTAATACAGATGAATTAATTGGGATTTGGGGACTCTCTTTAGTAGTAAATGCTTGCAGAAGATCGCGGCATCCACCCGTTGGCAGATCGGACAATCCGATTCGGATTCCTCCGTTTGCTTTTGTGATTCCAGTCTGTGACTTGAAGGCGAAGTGACTCGAAATTGGCATCTTTCGTGAATGATGATTTGATAAAGTTGGCAATTAATTCGGGTAATTCAGGGGAATTACAAATGAAGCGATGCCCAAATTTCTTAGCAAAGTGCTTAAAAAATATTGGGGCGGCTGTCACCGGGCGTCTCCGGACCCCCGCTTGGTACAACTGGATCAAAAAAAAATGTTTGGCTTGTGTGTACTTTGTAAAATGTATAACTTTGGTTTAAGAATTCGTTGACCCCTGGCGGTTTTACCTTTACGCCCAAGAAGTATGGCACAACCAGATCATCGGCGGCGTGCATGATAAGAATTGGAATATCAATATTGGCAATGTGCAAATCACTATCAAATGCCAAATCACTTTTTCTCAAGGGGCGAATTGCCATGTGTTCCAGAAAATCTGGGATCCATCGGTAGAGCTTTGAATCAAACATTTATAAATTGAAATCAAAAATTGAACAACATGCTCGCAAATCTTCACCAATCGGTGCGGTGGTTGGTGGTCGAGAACTTACGACTGATAACCAATGGTATTTGAACTCGTCCCTCAGATTACTAAAGGGTGATTCCAGGAAGAGGCCCGTTGGACCTTCATTGTCCAAGCATAGCTTCGATACCATGTGACATCCAATCCTACATTACCCACATACAAAAAAAGTTAGGAGGTGAGTGATAACGGCGCATGTGTGAATTTGGTGCCTGCTCATCTGCTCACCCTGTCCCGAGTGAATGACCCCAGACCATCAGCGGAATCTTATCCTTTGCATTTCCCAACTTGGAACGGATCCATTTGTGGAGACAAGTGGAGTCGGCGACTACCCCAGTCTCAAAGGGAGCAATACGTGTGGAATCAGCGTAGCCGCGATAGTCCAGCGTGAGTACGTGGTAATCCAGGCTCTGGAGTAGTCTGTACATTACCATCCGATGTCCAAGTGCCCTGGAGGCTGATGTACCATGCAAGTAGAGGATGATTGGCCTCCCTGCCTCGGCTAAGGACTCTTCCCAGTAAGTCCCGTCTCGTCCTTTGGATCCTTCCACTTTGGACACGGGGAGGACATGCCTGAATTAGTAGCGTGAAGTCTGGGTTACTTCCCCGTGTCACTCTGAATTACGCCTGGGATTTAATACTAACACTTTGCTTACCAGATCCCAATTTGAATCCCGGGTTCCGGACTGAGGTAAAAGTTCCGGGTCCCTTTCAATCCTTGACTTTCGGGATCATCAAAATTTACCCAAAAGGGGCGTAGAGCTGAAAACAATGCAAATGACAACCCAATTGCAATTTCTCTATTTTGCGGTGAAGAAGCAATAATTGCTTACCAAAGGGTAAGAAAATAAGATGCCGCCGGATGTAACAACTCGAGTAAAAGAGGAGCGGAGGAACAATGTAGAGGATGAACGTGGATCCGACGGCCCATGTCATTGTAAAATGGAGCTGCTTGCGTAAACTGAACCAGTTACAAAATTGCAAATTGATTAATTTTTACATGCATAGCCCATTCGCAGTTGGGATATTAGTAAATTATTTTCAAGTCTTACTATTCATAGTAGGCAAAGAAGAGGGTTCCAGCGACGCCAATTGTGAGGCCTATCAGAAAGTTGCGAAATCCCATCCTGTGGTGGCGTCCCAAAAAGAAAGAATTAAACTTTTGAAAAACTTTTGTTTCCCTGATGAGACGCAACTTGTTCTGTCCCTCGTATGAGAGTTACTCGGTGCGTCTAGCTAATCACGAATTACTATAAATTAGTTGAATGAAATGTACAAAATTCATTTCCTTCTGGGCTCAACGTTTGATTCACAGAGCGGACGGTTATTTATGTGACTTGTGTCTTGTGTATGAGGATAGTATAGGGAACGGACACTAGGAACTTTATGGTGAGACATTCCTTGTGGTGATCCATTCAATGTCCACTGTCCAGCCGCCAGCCATGCAGTATTTAATTTGACCTTTCAATCCCAAGACTTCTGCTCTCAGAGCAAAGCAGCTTGTTAAGACACAAAGCAATCAGAGCTTGGGAAATAAATTACAGAATGATTTTCAAGGGGAGAGCCTCTCCTCTCTCTATTCTGTAGCCTTGATACCTTGGAACTTGGACTCGACTCTTTACGCCTTAATTTGATTCAGTTTGGAGTTGATGAGAATGAAGTCATGAGAATCAGACGCGCGACATAAACACGTCACGAGAAACGGCCAAACGTTATCAGGAAGTTGACCCGGATATTGACATCATAAAAAATATTGTCCAATCAAAACCAAAAACAAGGCAAAGCTCTCCTAAATGACGGACGATTGAAAGTCCCCAACTGATTGTGCGTATCCGTCCGTCCACATTTTCTAATCAAGTCAAAAGCCTCAACGACACAATGGACTTTCCCATTGTTAGGAGCTGGATAGGATTTCACAGAGGTAGGATTGGGGATGAGCTTTTGGGCCTTCCGTGATACTGATGAGGCAGATGAGCTTTAAACTTTCTTCTTTCTTTTTTTTTTGCATCCTGGCAAAAACATGTTTTATATCCAGAAGACGATCATTGCCACGAGGAAGGAAGGAGTGAAGAAAAGGCCTAGCAAAGAATCGGAGCGAGTCCCTTGTCTTCTGCTGCTGGTCTGCTGGGGATGCGGCTGGAAGTGAACTTTTGCATCAACTCCTGCCAGACGCTTCATCTTTGTCTTTTCAATTCTCACATCCTCCTCCTTGATCTCTACAACTTCTGCCTCATGAGCTCGGACGGCGGAGCTTCGATTTGTAAACTTCATGACAAAAAAAAGTTATATAATCATGGTATAATATAAATAATAATTTCCAAACTACTTTACTAACAACCACCACCACCACCACCATAGGCGTCCAGCACTACCTACCTTCTCTCCAATCTTCCGTTAATAGTGGACTGGTTTATCTCTTACTAACAGACGCTTCACCAGCACCAGCGTCCATTCTCCTCTTAACTCCTCGTGAGGATAAAGACTACCATTATTACTCATCCTCCCTGTCTCCTGTTATTAATTTTTGTATCAAACGAACGTCTCTGGGATAATTCCTAATGCGGCTACATGCAAGTGAGCTTGCCTCGGAAATCCAACTTGAGCATTTGCATTCTGTGAGAAGGAGACGGTTCCACAGGTGAAAATCAGGGACGCCGCTCTGTGGAAGATATAAATGTCAGACCAATATTGCAATTGCTGGGGTGAATTGTGTGACGCCGGTGGTGGATTTGTTAGCAGCGGGAGACGAGGAACTCCGTTGGGAACGTCTTCATATCCTCCTACACGGGGCTAATTAGCCGTACTAAGCAAACTGCCAATTCCGACAAACAACATCCCTACATCCCCCAAATAATTAAAGTAAAAAAGTTGTTTGACCCCATAACGCCCTGGACGGACGTCTGTGTGTCCAGGCTAGGTTAATACGCACAGAGTGCGTTACAGTGAAAAGTCCCTTTTTCATCTTCTCTTTATTTATGAGGTTTCATTAGCCAGGTCAACATTAAAACTGAAATGGACATCAGCATATATGCCTCCTTTAAAAAAATTTAGATAGCAACGCGGTGGTTGATGACTCTGGGAGTCGTACGCCGCGGGAAGAGGCAAGCTAACACGTGGCTCTCTTGCCAGAACACCCAAACCTCCATGAACAGACGCCACAATGAAATTTTAGATAAGCATTTAGTCTAACAGGCCGGGCCATTGGATCAGATTTGTCGGATGAAAATTTTAACTTTTTTGAAAAAAACTGCAGAACTCACACAGAAGGATCGGATACCCGGTAAGAAAGTGCGTACTGTCAGTTCTGTGAGTAGGATGATGTTTGAAAGTTTCCTTCAAGGTGTCCAAAATCCTACCTCAGTGTTTATGGTCCCCGCAGACTTATTTCTTCAACAAAGGGGCGATGAAGATGCTGGGACAGTACGGTGAATCATCTCATCAGTTTTGACATTTGGACCCTCACCATTTTTCTCAAGGTTTCTTGAAAAGGGCTCAGTGGTTCAGATGGGATAAGACAAACCAACGTTTGTCAGGGAAAAGAGAAAAAGTCCGGGGATGGTTTTATTACTTGGATTGGAAGGCACAATCCAAGTGGTTGAGGGACACATTAACTAGAGGTTAAAATGAACCTTTTGTTCTTCGAAATGAGAAATGTAAAAGTGAAGGAAAACGACCTTCAACTTCAACAGGGAGCGGGTTGAATTTTTTGAGTTTATTTCAGAAATTATTGAAACCTACTGCGGGGGAACACGGTAGCAATTTACCAGGCCCCGAAAGTTGGTCTACCGAGCTAACTCCGGCCCAGGGGTGGAAACCCTTGAAACCTGAAGAAATCCTAGTCATAGTCGCCAGTCGCCGTGGGCTGGAGAAATTCGGGAGACGAATGGGCTAATAAGAATCAGTTTATAAACAATACTGGCTGATTAGGACTGGGGTTCTCCGGTACGTTTGGGATTCGGTGGATTAAAATTATGGGTAGATGACCATCATTTCCCTTCCGCTATGAATTCTTTCGGACATCAAGGAGACCGGAGGAGAGAAACGAGGAAGGGGGAAAGGGTAATTTCGGAACTCCAAGTCCGAATCCTCAAATCCAAGCCTAGAAATCGTAGTTTCATGCAAGCCTAATGGGGCACTTCGGGATGGTCATCAAAGTCAGAACCAGGGACTTGGATCTTGTTGATGATGACCGTCTGCATGCAAGGCAACTGGACTCTTCTTGATATGCATCGAATATTTCCCATAGCTACCCGGGTTGAATCCCACCCTTAACCAACACACAAGCCTCGACTCCTTAAACTTCTTCCAAAGCATAAAGTTAACCCACTCTGGAGCAGGAATTGTCATTTCATTTTCATTTCATTCTCTCCCTGTCCCGTTCCCGCTCCAACAATAATAGGACCAACAAAAACAGAATAAGTGAAATTGAAATTGATTTCGGTTGGATTCATGTGGAAGGAAGTGAATTCATTCTTCCTGGAGCGTAGCAGGTTTTTCATATTCTCAATATCCTCATTCCTCAAAGGGAAAGGAGTAAAAGTAATACAGGAGGAGACGAGTAAAGGATTTCTTTCAACCCTTTCCCATTTTATGTGCGAATCTGCTGTTCTTATGCATGGGAAACATAAAGTTATGGCCAAGGAGATGAATAAAACGGGAATATTTTCCCTTTCTCTCTGTCCTGGAAAAAGTAGGAGAGTTTACGACTTCTTTCATCCCCCGGTTCCTTGCGGTTTCCAGCCAACTGTTTCTGACGTCTGAATTGACTACCGCACTGACCCTGGACCGTGGTTGGTGGAGGGACGGAAGAAGAGGAACTCCGGAGACACTCAAACCCAACTTCATTTCTACAGATTTCGGTTCCTTTTTTTTTCAATTGGAGTAAAAAGATCTTTTCCGTTGTGGTGGTGGTGGGATCGGGTCGTAAAATGCCTTCTCTCCAACTCCATCTCTATCATCATAAAATTTGAGGCAAAAGGGTTGAATAAATTAAGTCAGAGGAGAACAATATCCGGATATGAAAAAAAAAGAAACGTACGTAAAGGGAAAAGCAGAAGTTACAATTCAATTTAAATCTCAACCATCAACGTCATAAAAATAATTCCGGCCAAGTTCCGCCTTGGTTTCCCATTGGCTAACCCCAGTTTTAAAACGCGGAAGCATCCCTCCAGCATCACCCTCATCCCGCCGCAGAGCAAAGATTGTTTCACTTTAGAAAAATGTGATTCCAATTCAGCAGGACTCAACCTTAAATGAAAGAGGCCCCCTGACTGACTTCTCACAGACCGAGGAGGAACAATTAACCCCGATTTTTTTCCTTAATTGAGCGGAGAGAGGCTGTGGAGATGATGAGATAAGTAAATACGCACAGCCGGGATTTTCCATTCCCCACTACTTTGTTCCGGGGAGAGTAGTGTTCCGGAAAACCGGTTCGATGAAAATTCCTGGTGAAAGATGATGATTGTTGTTGCAGAAGATGATGAAGAGATAAAATTTTATGAAACGAGACGGATGAGGGATGAGGAAGGAAGGAGACATTAACGGTGGTGGCGGGAGGAGATGAATCAATTCTAAAAACGCTCATTTGCATAAGCATCCTCATAATAATCATAACTTTTCCTCAACCGGCAAACTGACCATGGGTTCTCAGCTCCGCGTAGCCCCAAATTAACAATAAGGATCTCTCACCGGGCCAGGCAGGCCCCTCCTTGGGAATGAAGCTTTGTTGGAAATGAGATTAAAAAGATAATAAATAATTTCCCTACTTGCTTTCTCCTCGGAGCCTTTATTCGAAAGGGAGGAAATTAAGACAGAGAGCCTTTCGTTGGTGATCTCATGAATCAACGGCTTATCTCCGTTCCTCTATCCAATCCTCTCATCATCAGTGGGCCCCTTATACAAATTCACGCACTTCTTCACAAGTCCACCTCACTAATCATCAAGGCACATTTTTTTGAGTCTTTATTCAATTTCAATCAAAGTAGAAGAAGAAGAGGGCAGTTAGGAGCCTCCTTTGTCCCCATTGTTTCTCTTCCATTTCCCATCTCCGTAATTTAACGTTGGGGATTTTTATGGGTTTACAATTAAAGCAAATCCTTCCCTTTGGATTTTTATTTCAGCTCTGCACGCAATCCTCACTGGAGAGTCCCCACGTCTGTGGTTCCCATGTGTATAGGATCGCTAAGAGGCGTCGGAGCGTAATCGTGGGTACTGGATTGGATTTGGCGTCGTAGGGAGCCAGGAGAGAGAGTGCTCCAATGATAAAGTAATTTGCAATTTCCCTCTGACATGAAATATATGGCGTAGGTGGAACTAAAAATTACACGACACAGTCAGTCTCGTTATATATATTTTTTTTTATCTAAAAGAACAACATAAAATTAGAACTGATCCCAGCACGGAGGAAGATGTAATTTGGGTTCGGTTATAAAAAGTATCTTAAAGAGGATAATTTTTTTAGGTCCGTAAATTGAAAACGGAAAAGACAAGAGTCCGCCCACTCATTGCATGATTATGTCACTTTCCCAAATTTTCCTACAATGTGTTAAACTTGGAAGGGTCCATGGAGGTAAGGTGAACGGTGACAATGGAAATCAAGTCCTTTTAAATCTAACTACGAAACTTCACATTTCGGAGGGAAAACCAGCATGGTGAGACGGTGAGAGAGCGGAGGTGGCGTTTCTGGAGAAGCCATAAATAACTCTAACCTTAACCTCCCTCCTTTGGTTACACAAATAAAATCCATCAAATATGCACATTAATGACTGTAATTACCATAATGGACTTTCTCCGTTCCATCCGAGTGAGTCGGCTTTGGCCCGGGAAGAGTTGATGATGCTCATTTCACCGTTTCACTTCCGCACTTTGCCGCCTCCACTTTTTATTTTTTATTCCTTTTTTCCAATTACTTCCTCTTTTGTTCTCTGCCACCACCACCACGGCTCGCGGGTTCAATTGAAGGCAAGGGGTGAAATGGTGAGGGGATAATCAAGGTGAGGGATTTGACACCTGAGGTGGCAATTCTGGACATCCCATCCTCAAGGTTTTTTGCCCTCCTGACAATGTCAAACTCCACCAGTTCCGCTGATGCTCATGAGACTAACAATTACGAGCCATTTTTACATTTCCGATGACGCTTCCATTGTTTCCTACTTTTGCTACAAATGAGTACGAGACCACGTGGGACGTGATTGATCAATAATAGCCAATGGATCCCATGAGACCACCATATGAATATTCACAGTTCAACTCATCCGAGTCTCCATGTGGTCTCCGGACCGCTCCTCTTTCTCTACCGCTGCTGCTGCTGGGGAACGGGAACCGGTGGCGGCGGTGGAGAAAGCAGAGGAAGACAAATGAGGAGGCCTCCTTCCGAGTGACAAGTTGACAGATGTCTCCTAATCCACCACACTGGAAATAACAAATGGAAGGAAAGTGAAGGATTTAAATGAATTTAAAAAAAATCAAGGTATTGGAATGATTAAAAAAGAGAGAAAGGAAGCCCGGCGATCACTTCGGTGGAAGTTGCAAGTGTAACAAAGTACAGTTGAGTGGAGTTGGTGACTTTTTCGGGATTAGTTTACAGTCAAGTGGAGACTTTGTAAGTTGGGAAATTAAAATCTGGCAGGAGCCCTTTCCAGGAGCAGCAGAGAGCTGCTGACTATTTTCTATTTTCCTTACTCAAGGGCTTTCGCCTGTCAAAAGTTAGGCTACGGACGGTGGTGGTGGTGGGTATAATAGAATCCAAAAGAATCGTTACTACACAAAGTATTGACTCCATATTGCCATGACTGTACAACTGTAGAGCCTCAGTTCCAGCAGTTCCTGCGACTTTTTAAGCTCCGATTCTGATTGTCATTCTGTTGACAGTAGACACACATTTTGACTTTTTTGGTAATTTTGAGGTTGAGCACCCTCACAGTCACGACAGAAAACGATTTTTTTCTTCTTTTCTCTACTTAAACTTCCACTACTTACTACTACTACTGTAATACTACGTTGGTAATATATTGCATTTTTCTTTTCCCTTTCTACTATTTTCCCCTTCTTTTGTGGAACACATGTGCCCTCAATAATTTTCCAATGACCTTCTACCCAGGTTCCAAGGCTCAAGGAGCTTGACAATGAGGATTGTTATCATATGCGCTTCTTTTGTTCTAAATCCCTCTCTTCGCGTTTAAGTTGTAATTATCCAAAATGTCAAGCTTTTTTGGTTCTGTTTCGGAATAGCTTCTGTCAATAATGGAAATGGTACACTACTTTTGCTTTTAGACGTTTTGTTCCAGAATAAGCTCCAGGACTGCGGCGGGAGCAGCGTAAATGATGCACACGCGTCTCTTGAGAAGAACGTCGCGGATTTGTGAAGTTAATCAGACTCTACGGGACGCCTTATAAAGGCTGATCGCAGAATCCAATTGTGGTGTTTTCGGATTTTAATAAGAATCCTTCTCCCTGGACAGGCTGGAGAGTGGACAAGTAATGTGGTCACACGAATGGTGGTAGTTGGACATGACTCAATCGAAAGTCTCTCTGACTAATGGAAGCTTGACAAGTCAATTGCGGAGGGGTCCCGTTTATTTCTGGCTTTTGTTTCAGAGAGACTAAAAATGGAGTTGGAGTGGAAGTGAAGCCAAACGTCATGTAATGTCAAGTAGGATTCGGGAATTTCGGATTCTTATTCTCATCCAGATGTCTCCAACCTCCACATGTTTTTTACTAATTACAGAAACATTGAAATTATGATATTCCTCCCTTCCTTGTTCCCTCCTCCTCGAAAAACTACTAAAACTAAAACTGAAACTCGGAAATGTTTATTTACGAAGGCAAGGTTTCCACACACAATAAATTGAGTCAAATGACAAGTCGAAAATGGTAGTTAAGCGGTAGTGGATGATATGCTTGACACGGAATAATTTATACGCCTATAAATTTTCGGCAGGAGAGTCATTAAATTCACCACTCCGCAGAGAGAATGGAGGATTTGGGTCTAATAATAATTATCATAGGATTGCAATAAAGTTAAACTCTCCTTCCATCCATTGTTTTGCATTATGACGGGAGTGATATACCTTTTATTTTAACACTCGAGTGCAACTCCAAACCCCTAATTACCCTGTCGAGGGTGTAAAATATCAACTTAGCCAGCACCGGAATCTTTTGCGGAGACCCAAGTGCCCATGCTTCATCTCATGTCCTCCATCCGGAACCCGATTGCACAAGGTGCTAACCATTCAAAATTCATCCGGAAAAGCATTGACTGTCTCCAAAAATCAATTGTAGATGCAAAATTCCTATTTTGTATAAAAGATTCCAAGAATTCAACTCATGCGAGAATGCTAGAATGCCACCCTACTTTTACTTTGTTAAAAATGGATCTAAATTTTCCTTTTCAAAATCAAAGTGATGAAATTTTAATTGAGAGCCATTATTTAACGTGGGTCATAATAGTTTAGTCGAATTGGAAACTATGATGATATACGTATATCAGAAACACTTCAGTGATAGGGAAGTTAGAAATAGAAGATTTCATCCAATTCCTTCCCAGGAGGTAAACTGCCCAAAATGGAAGCGGCATTC
>Ga0194135_10001703_pt1 | contig 13212 bp, 11 predicted proteins | sample LitLau_LLRF_2013_FD_134024 | JGI IMG/M metagenome (GOLD analysis project Ga0194135, IMG submission 134024) | Freshwater sediment microbial communities in response to fracking from North America - Little Laurel Run_MetaG_LLRF_2013 (version 2) | ecosystem: Environmental > Aquatic > Freshwater >... | reverse complement strand
TTTTTTCATTTTGTATTTGTAAGTCTTTTGTTTTGTCTTTCTTCCCTAGACTCTCTTGTAAGATCATTTACACATGTTTCAATATTATGTAATAATAATGCAATGGGAAGACTTTGAATTTTAAACGGTGAATTTGTTCCAAAGGATTTTTAAACTTGTGTACTTAAGAAAAATGTTATACTGACGAGTATATATCCATAGGTATATTCTAATTCTGGACGTGGTGCTTTAAACCCAACAAGACCATAGATTTACACGGTTAAATAAGTATTGTATGATAAATGTGAAAACTCTGCGTGTCTAGTGTGTTTAATTATGATTTAAATGACTCTTTAAACTCTAAACAAACAATTTGGCATCCTGTTGCCAAAAAAGCAACAAACAAATGCAAACCAAGGAGGGGTAAAGTTTTTAATGATACTCTATATTGCATCTCGCAAAACATGATGTTTTACTCGTTCCTTTCACTCTCTCCCCGTGTGTCTCAAATTAAAAGAAAACTTTTAAACTATATTACGTGAAAATACTGTACTTAAAGAGTAACGTGTAAAATTTCAAAGAAACTCGGCTGGTAAACTCAGCTGAGAGAAGTCAAAAGTCATGTTTTATTTATTGATATGCATAATAAAGTACCATATTACTCACACGCGTACTGCCAACAAGCAAATGATAGATGAATATTTTATTGTTAAAATGCAATACGTGTAATACTGCAATGCATATATGGTTTTTAAGAGATTGATGAGTTGTTTGTTGGATTCGATGGTAGAAAGTTTCAAATAATTTTTGTGTTATATGTTTGTGTTTGGCAAGAGATTGTGTCTCTGAATATGCAAGAAACTTGGTCTGTGGTTGTTATTAATCTAAATTGACACTATTTGAGTGTACAATCCACCATCATCGTCGCCCAGTTTGAGTTTGAAAAGTTTGAAAGTTTTGGAACGACTTAATAGTTTTGTTGTTAGCCAGTCTATATATAATTATACACGCCTATATAATATATGTTGTTATATTTATGTAAGAGATTTGATTACCCAAAATAAAATGATCTCGTATTTGCTGCTTTAATGATATACATGTACCGTGTTGCGTGGGAAAAAAGAAGAATTATTTCATCTCATATTTCATTCGAGTGAAACCTTACCTGCTTGCGCTTCAGTTGAGCAATTGAGCATCTGAGAAATATTTCATGGAAATCATGTTGGGCAGGAATGTGTATTGTAAGTGACTTTTCCCGCAGTAGAAGAATTTAGACTTGTTAAATTGGTTTCTTTTTTACTCTCTCCATGAAACTCAAAGTTCTTGTAAGAGTAAGATGAGTGAGGTTGGTTAAGATTGCTGGAAGCCAAACAGGGCGTACCTCTGTAATAAGATAGGAGGATCCGTCCAATTTAAGTCCATTAGTGGTCTTGACCAAAACTTAAGAATTAATGCTATTATCATACGCTGACATCAGCACTAGAATTCATTTGATGAAAGAGGCCAAGAAAGTGCATCCGGGTCTTGGAATCACGGCATACTATTATTATGATTCACCCTGTCTAAATAGCAAGATTGGTGGAATATATTCTTACAATTTACTAGTTGGAAAAATGCAGCACACGAATACCAAATGCATGAATGACCTCGCTGATCTCACCACCTTAAAAACTTCCCAAAGAATAGAGGAACAATGAGGATTCAGTCAATTCTGGAATCATTTTAAGGATTCTTATTGTGCGTTCATACAAATCGGAGAGTTGGTGGTGAGACCACATGCAGACTTCTTTAGGAGGACTGATCCACTTCTTGTGATAAAATTGGCCGGATTACGCAATAGTATACAAATGTGTGCATCCGGGTACTTACTAATATACTACTAATACAGCCGTACACACTACGTCATTGTTCATGATCCATCGATTGCTAAAAGTACCCTTAAAACTTACTAAGCGGAATAAAGAAACTTAGGCCAGAGGACCCTTGACATTTGCATAATGGCTAATTTTAGGAGCTTACAATGGACTAAAAAACCACAGAGAGAACACTCGAATTTCAAGTACTACTGCACATAGACCACAACTGTTTTTCGGTTTCCCTACGTGCAAAAGTCCAGGATAGCCTAAATTCATTGTCCAGAGGAGTTCATGCATGCAATTGTGGTACTCATGAAAGAGTATAATCCGTTTCTATTATTGCTCTCGGCTATTACAATCGTTTTTTATTATTCAGATGGACTTGAGATTGATGATGGATGGATGATGAACCAACCAATTGCTGTCGATTAGCTACATCTTAAACTGAATGTTTCAAACTATTTCCAGTTTCCACTACGTCACCTTTCTCATATATGACTTCTGAAAGACTGCAGAAGCAAGTTTCCAATATCTTCGAGTTTCTGGAACAGCTTCTCTCGCGACACCTCTTTACAGGCAAAGATACAAAAGCACTTGTATTCAATCGAGACGCAATCGAGACCGATGTGAGTCATTTCGCCCCAGCAGTTCTAGCGCGCGCTGAGATTTAAACCCGAGTCGGAATTGTAAACACGTGCGACGACCGAAAGATTTCAAACTTTACTCGTCGCTCTTGTTTTGTCGACACATTTCGACATCGACGCATTAACTTTCGCCACTTCTAATCTGAGGCGATGGGGAAGTTGGATGTATCGATTCTTCGGTACCTCACAAAGGAGGATTTCCGCGTGTTAACTTCCGTAAATATTTATATTATTATGCATCGTTGTACCTTGTTGATTGTTGGTGTATTATTTGTGAGTGTTGTGTAAAAACAGGTGGAAATGGGAATGAAGAATCATGAATTGGTTCCTTCGGCATTGGTGGCTTCCATAGCTGGATTACGACATGGAGGAGCCCATAAAGTTCTTCGGGAATTGTGTAAACATCGTTTGCTTGCTTATGAACGAGGGAAGAAATGTAAGAATCAAGTTGTAATTGAGATGGAAGTCCTAATGTAGTTATCGACACAAGCAATTACTAAATATCCTCTTTTTCAGTTGACGGCTATCGACTCACAAATTCCGGGTATGACTACTTGGCCTTGCAGACGTTCGTTGCGCGAGGATCAATTACTGGATTCGGAAACCAAATAGGGACAGGGAAGGAATCTAATGTCTATACTGTGACAAATGAAGAAGGCGAAACGCTTTGTCTGAAATTGCATCGACTTGGCAGGATTTGCTTCAGAAACTTAAAGGAGAAGAGGGATTATCATAAACATAGGCAAAAGGCATCCTGGTTGTATTTGTCTAGGATTTCAGCAACAAAAGAATTCGCGTATATGACTGCTTTAAAAAACAGAGGCTTCCGTGTACCAAAACCAATAGATTTTAGCAGACATTGTGTAATAATGGAACTTATTGAGGTAAAAAGTTTTGGAGTTTTTGTCAAGTAATTGATAATTTCCGTTATCAGGTTGGGCTAATTTATGTGGTTTTATTTTACAGGGAACACCACTGTGTCAAGTATATAAGTTAGATGATCCAGCAACATTATACGATGAGATGATGACTCTGCTTGTCAATTTGGCTAATCATGGCGTAATTCATGGAGACTTCAACGAATTCAACATTATATTGGATTCCAATTCCAAGCCAATCTTGATCGATTTTCCTCAAATGGTGTCTATTTCTCATCAAAACGCTAAGATGTACTTTGACCGCGATGTGAAATGCGTTCAGGACTTTTTCCGACGTAGGCTTGGATATGAATCTGAACTTTACCCTACGTTTGATGACATCGAGTAAGTAATCTTGTGTACATTTTACTTTCATTGTATAATGCTTGTGCTCGGATGGAATTTGCAAAAATGCGTGCTCAGTTCTAAAAGTATACGTGTGTGTTTCTATAAAAAGTACTGCGTACGCTACAGTAATGAATCTGGCATCGAGCAAATTGTGTCGTTGATCGTAAATTGTCTTAGTATCAGAATACATACATGCTGCGTACTCTAACCGTAATTCTGTAATTCTGTATATAGAAATCATGTATATAAATAGTAAACATGAACATAAATATAAATAAGATTATAAATACGATTTGTTTACAAATACGTGGTAGTAGGATAATAATACCTTGACTGTGCTATTCATAGTGCAAATACTAATATTTCCTTGTCATTTTAACAGCTTCTATTTAATTTTTCTTCTAGGCGAGAGGATTCCCTAGATGTTGAAGTAGCTGCTAGTGGATTTACAAAAGAAATGGCTGAAGATTTTGACGATTTGATTTTATCCGATAATGAACAAGATGCTTCTGATGAAGATGAGCCTGAACACATCCCTTCAGCTGATATTCCAGACCCTTGTCCTGTTCTCGAAAATCAAGAAAAATGTGCAGACAAGGACAAGGAAATACTGGAGTTACAAGGAAACGTAGCAGATGTAATGGCCGAACTTCGACTCGACGACGACTTAATGCCTCTAAATACCTTCAGAATGTCTACTAGTAAAGATGTAGACGATGAAAAAGAGAGCATCAGTGGATTTAGTTGTATCAGTCGATCTACAGCAGCGACAATAGCTCCTGATGTCATCAAACAAAGACTGAAGAAATCTTTCGAAAAAAGCGACAAAATAAATGCGAAAAAGAGAATCAGAGCAAAAGGAGAAGCAAGTGCAACCACTCGCCAAAGACGAGATAATTCTGATAACATCCGGCAATCAACTGGTATCTGGGGATGGGAATAACGTTATAGATGTGTATGAATTATTTTCGGAAATAAATATGGACCTCTTTATATAATGTCGTCATTGTCGTCAATTGTTTTTTGTTTCAATATTTTGTAGCAACTACTTAACCTGTTTTCCTTCTTGTGTTGCTCTGACAGGATGAATCTATTTAGACACCCGTATACATTATATACTGCATATTGTTCACGCAAGCAGACAAGTGCTTGTTCAACACTAAAATTGATGTAAGTTCTTGGAACTTAAAAATAAATCCATCTCAAAAGCTTAAAAGGTTTTCATGGTCAAAATTATTAAAATTAATCTTTTACAATCTAGTTCCAGTCATGAATTTAACTTATTATTCGCATGAAAATAAGTTTTTGGGATAATTTTGTGACTAAGTTTCATCAAACCGGTTTGCTTCATCCTGAGATGTAATACGAAGTAACAACACAATTACAATTAATAAGCTTCTCTAAATTGAAGTCAGGCATTCGCATGCAGGACAAGAAATTTTCCATTTGGTTGAGTACATGTATGTGGCCAGACATTTATTTGTATACTTGTAGACATGAATATGATTGAAGCAAACAACATAATATTATGAGATTTATGGTGACTCATAATTTTTTGGGGATTGAAAGCGTTGTATAGCATTTCAAATGCAGCAATCTTGTAGATCGCCTCAGGGGTATTTAAGAGGTAGAGAACTTGCTTAGAATCTGAAAAAGTACAACTTCCAGTACAGTACTATTTCAGAAGCAGTCAGGACAAGATGTTTAGTGTCAAGCTGTTAATCTTTGGTCTCTTCGTAACTTGTGTTCAATGTCAGAACACGAATTTAACATTTATTCTTTCAGCCAAGTAAGTTCATCAAAATTACTTCAAATATACCAAACAAGCTTATAAAATAATCAAAAAAATTAATAATATTGATTTTTGTACTCTTGTCTCATGCATCTCCCAAGTCCTATATGGTCTTATTAATGTAAAAATTTCATTTTTTCAGAAATCTTCCACCAAAAGGACATGATGATCATACAATGATTGATCCCATCGTTCGGGTTTACCAAACAACTCCTGGAACAACTGAACTGGAATTGGTAGGAAAATCAGAAGCGATTTTTGATGATTTAAATCCTGAGTGGGTTTATGTGTTTTGGGTGGAACATAAAAAAGGAACTTCTCAAGTAAGCCCATATTTCACAATTCACACGATTTTCATATAATTAAGAAAATGAGTGCAAGAGTAGTAGTAGTCGTTGTGGCAGAATGTGTTGCAGTCACTGCAAGGTTCAGAACGATTTAACTAATTGACTTTTTTGGTCAGAAATTAAGATTCGAATTGAAAGACGAAGATCTTCTGAGCCAAGCTGATGCTGTTGGTGGAGCAGAAGTAGATCTTGATGATTACGTGGCTAAAGGGGAAAATGTGACAGTCAATATAAACCATGTGGAAGGAGCTACGCTGACCATGTCGAAAACCACTCCAATCAGGTTCAAGTTGTCTGCAAAGTAAGTTTCCCTTTAGTTGTTCTATTTCCTGATTGTTTTATGTGGTTTATCGATTGGATCTATTTCTAATTATCAACAACACGTCAATAGTGCAGTTATTTGAACATAAATTATTCATTTCACTTTCCAAACTCGATTTGGAGCAGAAGTTATCTGTCAATCTTTGTATGCAAGTAATAACCAGTTATATATGGTGTGTGAAGTAGGTATAAGACCAACATGCAAGATTTGACTGCAATGATCAGAACTAATTAAAATCTTGAAACTTCACAGAAATCTACCCAAAAAAGATAAACCTCCAGCAATTTTTGCAGCTTTCACGAGCGACCAAGGAGAAAGTGACCCATACGTGAAGTGTTACTTCCGACGAGGAGTGGGAGGAGCAGATAAGAAATATGCCACCACTTCAACAAAGGACAATGTTGTTGATGCAGTTTGGGACGAAATCATAGAATTTGGAAACTATCAACCAGGAACAAATCAGGTTTGCTGATCATGCATACTGTATTTATGCGAGAATATTATACGTATGAGATTACACTTTTTACAATTTTACATTTTCTTTGTATAGTACTGGCGCTTCAAAGTCAAGGACGCGGATTCGACAAGCAAAGACGATGATGTCGGAGAGGTTATTTTAGAAATCGATCCATTTGTCAGAGAGAAAGGGTCTAAAGAATTGAAGTTGCAATCTGAGGATGGAGATATTGGAGCTACTTTAACAGTTACTCTGCTCTAATCATATTATGTAATTAGCTTACTGCATTGTCTTTGAACAACCTCATTGGAAATCACGTAGATGGATATAAATATAAGATGGATTGCAAATGAGAATTACAAATAATTACTTATAACAAATGTTACCTCAACTCTATTAAATTGAAAATAATTAAATTGAAAATCACAGAAAAGAGGCAGTAATCAATTAGTGTGTATATATATTATGATAATATCATGCATCATGCATTTCAAAATATAAATATAGCCATGCATCAAATACGGTACACTCAACTCAAGATCTTTATTATTTCAAAATTGAAAAGAATGCATGCAATATTACTTAGCAGACATTTCTCTCATTTCCTCAGATACATGAGCCAAATTATCAAAAGTTGTTTTTACAGCATCCCAATATGATTCCACACGATAAGGCAAGCCATGTTTCTTAGCCAGCTCCTTGACTCTTTCAGCCACAAGGGGATGTCTAAACTGTGGCATTGTTGGGAAGAGATGATGTTCAATCTGGAAGTTTAAGTAACCCATCCACCAGTTACAAATCGGTCCAGGTTGAATATTCATGGTGTGAAGGAGAGAGTACTCCACCCAATGAAGAGGTTCATCTGTAACAGGTAAGTGTGTGTGGGAGAGGGTGAAGTTTCCTAAGAAGTAAATGGAACTAAGCCATAATGTGATGAGATATGGAACGATGCCTATAGTGTAATACACAGCGATGTAGTGGAGGGTCATGAAGAGTATGTCAAAATAGGCTCCTTTCTTGATACAATACCGAGGGTGAAGGTAAATTTTCCAGAACCAGGCGACAAGGAAGGAATCAACAAGCAGGAAGAGTATGGATTGATTCTTAATTAAGAACGACTTGGAGTCTTTCTCGGGGTCTTTTGAGACGCGAGCGTTGAAGGCCAAAAGAGGAAGAGTATCAAGGTCGACATCATGTTGAAGACGTTGGGGCATCGCGTGATGACGATTGTGTTGAGATGACCACCAGGCTGCAGACATTCCAGTACTGTAACCTATGAATCAAATAGCTTAGGTAAGTAATTCAAAAAGTAGGTTGGACATTTAAAATAGCTCACCCAAGACAAACGAATGAAGGAGACGGTCAAGTCTGGGGCGACCTGTGAGGGAATTATGACCTCCTTCGTGCATAAACCATCCACAGCGCCCAACAAACATTGCTCCACAGGAAAAACCTAAAAGGTAAGTTAGGTTGCTGATTCCTACTGTGAAACGGAGATGGTTTAGATACAATCCTACTAAATGCAGTACAGCTAGTTCGAGAAGTCGATAAGTCAAGTGCAATGGGGATGGCTTGAAGAATCCTTCGTTCTCTAGAGACTTGTGGAGTGCTTGGAAATCTTTGGTTAGAGCTTCGTGACGCTTCCTAGTCTCTACAGATAATTTTGGCAGAGGAGTAGACGTGTCTTCATTATCAGCCTTATTTGCTGTCTTTTTCATAGATTTCATGAGCCCTGACACTCGGAGCATTGAGCGATTGTGGAATTGCTGGATAGCTAAGGTGGAGTCTTCTCCAGGTTGAGTGTAAAATTCAATAATGCGTCCTCCTGGATGACGAGACACCCAATCTGTGACATCGTAGACATCCCCTTCGTAAATGATTTCTTTTCTTTGCTTAGTACTCGGTGGTCGGGTATTGTCGAGATTTTGTTGATCACCTCCAAGGACTGACGTTGGTCCTTCATTTCGGCCACTTTGAGGAGGCATCCTGAAAGCTTAAGCTTGCAGTTTCTTGATACAGGGTGGCTGATCTGTGCGAAGTGCAAATTAAGACTGACCAAGCAATAAAGAGTTAGACGATAATGGGCTTGTAAGGGATAAAATATCAGAATTTGTCAGTGTTAAAAAACTAGATTTTTAATTACATGTCATTATCACAGCAAGTAGCTTTACTGATTTTATGTATATGCATATGCTAATGAAACTGCATGTTTTTCCCAAGACGCTAGAAGGTGCGTCATCAATCTGATAAGATAATTTCTCACAGAAATAATGAGAACTACTGCCAGTGAATCTCTGTCAGTTAGTCGGTGAATCCAATATTTCTCTTTCGAGAGTTCCTTCTACAAAAGTCCCATGGATCACTCAGAATCCAATAGCTTGCCAGTCCAAGTAAAAAATGTCGAACGAAGGTTATTATGCAAAACTAATACTGATAATTTCTCCAGATATATAATTAATAATTACATTATAACCAAATACAGCAGTATTAAGACCAACATATGAATTAATGAGAAGAACCCGTCTGCCGTCTAGTTTCCCACGATCAGGTAAGGTGGTTTAGTTCCAGCGGAGATGATAAGGAGTTAAAAAATTGATACATACTTACGAGATTCCGTGTATTCATTAAAAATAATTATATAATTCACAGTACACTCAACATCTTTATTACTATTTTAAAACTTCTGGGACTGTACATAAAAATGACACTAGTAATACAGAACTTGTAGACGCAACCTAACATAACGTATTAAAATTCTTTTAATACAGATAACAAAAATAAAATCGAAGAGGAACACCAAGTGAATAGGTTTAGTCACGTAAGGAAGACATTTAGCAATTTTAACTTACACACGCGTAGTGTTTAATTAGCACCACAATTATTTCATCCAGCTCATCATAATACACAATCTAGTTCCTAATAACATGTCTTTGTCACGAACGACATATATAATAATTTTATACGCGTACTCCCGGACTATTTCATAAAATATGACATAAAAATCATCAGAAGAATTAAACAATTACAGAACTACTAGTTATGCGTCAGTGATAATGATGAGTTAATTAGTTCTTCTCTGGGAGTAACTTCAGATATAACTAAAAGCGTCGAATATTAATATATATTACATACACGACGTAGATGTTAAAGTAGTATCTCACAAGGTACATACATTGCATTGATATTTTCGAAAAAAATACAGGTCATAGTAAAATGGATATGCTGAATACACAATCAAATAGATAAACCCGATGTTTAGAATTATCTGCGCACACAACCACAAACAGTATATGAGACTAGAGACTTTCTAAAGTGAACAAATATTAAATATGGAGTTTTTCTGAGTGTTTGTAATCTTGATTTGCACTGTCTCACCGGCACTGGGCTATGTATTAATCATCTACTTCTAAAGACACACGACAAACATCCTCTAAAAGAAATAGACATTTACTTTCATTCATGTTACAAACATCGCTTACTATATCTATAGTATGTATTAGTGAGAGGGACCCACATTTAAATAGAACACGTCAAAAGTTGATTAATAATCTGTTTTATAAAATACAAAACGAAATTCACCGTGTGGTAGTGAAGGTATAGTTCTTAAAATAAATGTAGTAGTAGTAGTTTCATTTAAAATATTACATGTATATAGTTAATCTTGGTATTACAGTCTATTACATCATGAGGACTGAAAGATTGTCACACAGAGTAGTGAATTTATAATGGAACACGCAGTCATGAAGAGAATACAAATATCATCATTAACATCATTGGAGTTTTCACAAAATTAACCAATTAAAGTTGTGACTGCTCCCGTCCTGAGTTTGAACTTTGTTCTTGGCCAGAACTTCTTGAAGAGGAGCTTGAAGATACTTTGCCTATTGGTGGTGGGTACTGTTGAACGTATTTCTCGTCGAAGAAAGCCGAACGAATCGCTAGCTTGTCTAGCTCCTTCCAGTATTCGTAGTTGTATTTCATGTGATCGATTACTTCAGGAACGTCTAAGAAAGCTGAAAACACAATCAAATATGTCAGAAGAGAGTTCTCTGAAGTTCTTATTGTGTATATAGTCTCAATCATGTGTATACATATACAACTTACCATCCCAAGCTTCATACATGTCAGCAACGAAGTAGTCAATGAAGCCGGTTTGAGATTTGGGTATGGAACATGTATTTCTATCGAACATGGGCATTACAGGAGGAAGTCCTCGTGCTATTTCTTCTTCCGTTTGTCTAAAATACTCTTCAGCAATCCTCTTGGCCCATTCGATACAAAGTTTCAGAGGTCTTGTAGGGTTGCCTACATCTGCACACTTGATCAGCATTCGCTTTACAAGAACAACGTTGTCTGGAGTTATAAGAGTGCTTATGTCCGGTTCAGTTGGAGTCATAGCCTCAGAGTTTCCACCACCACCCCCACCTCCTCCTGACTCTTCACGCAGGAATGGCTTTGTGAAGACATTCACGAATTTGGAGAGATGCTCGAAGTGCTTGTTCATCTCAGTCGCCAAGACCATGTCTATTAAACTTTGTCTCACTATCTTGAACGTCTCTGAATCCAAATTCTGGAAAATATTCACCCTCGGGTCGCTCAGGGTTAATTTAAATGTAAAAGCTGCATGGTGAGATTCGAGCACCGACAAATCGTTATATAGCAGAGCCAGATCATTCGCTGAGTTGATTAAGAACGGACTGAAATCATATAGAATAGATTGGTTGAATAAAACATACCAGAATAACTTCCAACTTTTTCTTGTGCAACTTTTCAAAAGTCCTTTTTTGTTTTGAAAGGTTTCAATCTTTGTGGCTGCGCTGCTGCGTATATTTGAAATTCATGCTACTTTCAGGCTTAACATATCTCTTTTCAAGTCTTTATTTTACTTTACAATATCTTTCAGTATGTAATGGAGTTGTGTTAGAATACCACCGGCTTTTGTGCGTCAGTTTTCAAAGTGGATAAAGAATACGGAAGAAAAAGTCATTCTAGTAAAATCTAAATCTCCATATTCATTCCTTTCTTGTAGCGAAAAAGAAAGTTTTCTATTTATATATTTAAGTGAAAGCATTTTCATGATAACCCTTCGCATCCAAACACAACTGCATTTGAGTATTTTGAAGATGGATGAGATTCTTCGTCTACTTGAGTTTCAGTCTTTCACTCTGAGAGTTTCGAGTAGACAAACTTTCAGAGTACAAAAAGGTACACACGCAAAAATGAGACTCTTGAATTCAAGAGTATCCAGTAGTAGACGAGTGACTAGTACAAGTACCAAAATTCTGGTTAAAAAAAGTAATGATGATGATATTCACAAAGTGGGACGCTTTCACAGTTTCACTAATTGCAAAACTCTCTCTTCAGTATTCTGGTCCACGTTCACAGATAAGACAGATAAACTGCGAGACAGGCGGTGATGGAATGACATTTTTAATACTTTTAAAATGTACTATATAGACCAACAACAAAGCAAAGTAAACTCCGGAGAAAGTTATTGCAATCCCAGAAGTGTAAAGAAATATTCTGTTAATAGAGACGAAAAAGTTTACCTAGTTTTTCCAGGATGATCCACATCGTGTACAATAGCTGCAAGTAGTGCAATAACTTCGTCCAACGGTTCTAGAAAATTTTTCAGTCTTTCCGTTGACAAGAAGTAAGCGGTTGCCTGTCACATGAAAAAGTTTTAGTTAGATCACAAAGAGAAGTTTGACTTTGTCATAATAATATGTAACAGCCGCGTCATATATGTGGCTTTTACATAATCCTCATAAATACATATGTTTGACATACAACAAGTAGAAGTAGTAGAGAGTTATTATACAAAGACTAATCTGACCTGGAGGACATCAGCAGCATGAGTAGAATTGTGATACGAATTCGCAGTATGATAATTCGCTTCAATAAGAGTCAGCCAATTTCGCAACGTGTCTTCATCTGTTTGTAAAACCTGAGCTACTCCAAATCTATTGAAAATTGCCATTCCCAGCCAAACGAGAGGTCTGTAAAAAGACAAAGCAAACACGTAGAGGCGTATTCATTAAAACACAATCCGGATTCAAAGGTTTAAACTGTGTAATACGTATGGATGTAAGTACACATGAATGCCTCGAGGGAGTTAAAAAAGTAAAAAGTATTGATCGAGCATGTGACGTGTGTGTATATGTACATTTACTGAAAGTGAGTTTCTTTTAAAAAGTCAAATGGGAAAGGGCAGTTTGCCAAGGAGAGTGAAATGACTTCCGGACAATCTACTAGAAAGATTAATTTGATCTCCTAAATCGCAGGTTACATTGGAGTCGTCGTCGTCGTCGTCGTCGTATTCAAAGTTGTATGAAATTTCTCAGGCACTTTAGTGCGAAGAAGTGAAAGTGGAGAAACTCGCTCAGACTCCATCTCACTCATCTCACGCATCTCGAAGCATTAACTTTCAGAGCAGAAAGTTCATTTAAGTCTACCATTCCTTCACATTATCGTTTATGAGAGTGTATGTGTATGAATGTGGCGTATGTGAGTGTGTGTGTGTGGAAAGTGTTAGGAAGAGAGAGAGAGA
>Ga0194135_10001702_pt1 | contig 13213 bp, 10 predicted proteins | sample LitLau_LLRF_2013_FD_134024 | JGI IMG/M metagenome (GOLD analysis project Ga0194135, IMG submission 134024) | Freshwater sediment microbial communities in response to fracking from North America - Little Laurel Run_MetaG_LLRF_2013 (version 2) | ecosystem: Environmental > Aquatic > Freshwater >... | reverse complement strand
GATGTGGGTAACCCCCACCTGGTCATTAATACATATCGTATTTATTATTGCTCTGCGTCTGCATGTAATTGGAATTTCATAATAATAACGGACGAGGAAGCCGAGTAGGTACGAGAGGAAAAAGGATACGATGAGGTCCAAGAGACCAGACAACGTTTTCCCTGTACAACACAAGTTTGTTTAGTCCGGAAGGAGCTGATATGTAATTGCAGGTAGGCAGGGTATTTTGTATAAATTGTCACTTGCTGCGAATCAATTCACCAAAGCACACACAAGATTCACAAAGCCAGTCCAATGTTTGCGGAGTTTTTGTTGTTGCTGTGATGCTGAATAGCCCTCTATTTAGTTTTTTGGTTCTTCTTCCGGAAAATTGATGAGGATAAAAGGTGTATTTGGGGCTTCCTATTGTAAACTGGATGGAAGTAATTTGACTTTGTTAAAAATGCAAATGCCTTCTGATGAAGACGAGGATGTGGAATGAAGTTTGGTGAAATTATAATCGGATTTTCAGGTCTAACTTCCTCCCTTTCCTTTCTCCGTGGTTTTGGAAAAGTTGGTTTTAGGTCCTTCCGAAGAGCTCCCGATCCCTGCTGGAGTGGTCGACGTCTTTTCTGGGAAAAACCAGCCGTGCAGACATCTCGGTATCACTGAATTCGTTTGAAAATCTACTTTGGCCAGGAGTTCCAACTTCTTAGCACCGAGTATGACTAGACTCAGGGAATTAGGCCCTTCTATCCTTTCTCCACCGTATAGAATTGCAGACAGAATGATCCCGTCATCCTCATCCTAAATGAATAATTTGGTCAGTCCTTTCCGTTATTCGATCATGATTCTCAATTCTCAATTAAATTGCATTTTGCATCAGAATCACCCAACCTCACCTTTGAGCATGGGGTAGGATAGAAAATTGGTTCACTGGGATAACTGTAAATTGAAAATGAATGGGTTCCTTTTAGCCAGGAGAAGCTAATTAGTCCGAAATCAAACGTTTGGTTACTTGCCCCATTGCGACGCTCCAAGTCTGGACCGTCTTTGCCACCGTGTTCACTTTTATCAACTATTTTATAACAAAATAAACGTATTAGAGTCCATAGGTGCAGTTTCGGTTAAAATGTGTTCATTACGGTTCCTGGGTTAGCACTGTCAATGTCTGCGGAAATGGCATAGAAGTAGGTGTAAGGCTTCCCGTTGTAGCTTTCATAGTTGATCTGCGGCGTCTCACAGCCAATGTCTACAATCACTTCAGATTCTGCGGGTGGGATGAACGGTGGGGTATCTCCCGAGTCTTCCCTTAAGATTTCCATCCGAAACCGTTTCGGTCTCGCACGAAACATGGTCGCATAGTCAGGATTGGATTGAGCATTCTGAAACGGAAAACACAGGAAAACAAGTTAAAGTTTTGTAGTCCTAAACTTTGAAAGGTCATAGGTTACGTTTTCGGAGTTGCTGAAGCCGAAATATCGACAATCAATTGTCATGTTTTACTCGTCTGATCTAAAAATTGCCTGGAGGGCTTTCTGAAGTTGGAAAAGTGCTTTCATGGTTTGGGTTAACTTTGTTAGATTTTTCTTCCCCATGAACCATGATACTTTGATAGCTGAGTGAGTTGTTGAGTGTTATTATTACGTTTTACCTTGAGAGCATCAATGTAAAGGCACTCGATCATTTTGGGATCCTTGTAAGTACAGACGTCGACGTACAAGACCTCCTTCCCATTCTCCAACCGCTCGAAGGCATTGATAGTATGGAGAAAGAAGAAAGCAGGACAACGAAACTTTCTTTTGAATTCCTTCCCCTCCTCTCTTCCAACGACGTGGAAAATCGTGTCTTCTTCCGGGAAGAACTGGAGGGAGGCGGAGATTGGCTTCTCACCCCAAACCAAATTGTAAGGGATGCTCAGGAGGGAGATCGCCATGGGCTGCTCGACGAGGATGAAATATTTTGGCGTCATGCAAAAGGAATGCATGTAGCAGATGCTCAGGGGCCACCGGGACGGGATTTTGAGAACTTCCCGAGCACTCGACCAAGGAGACTTGGTAAGATCTGCGGAGGGCTCGGCGTCTGCTGACATTTCGGCAATGATGTAGTACGGACCATACCAGGGGCTCAATTTCTGTCCTAAATTGTATACTTTCCGCCTCGAGCTCTCAATGTGAGGATGTGACGTATGATTGATTATTCCGAACTGGTCGTGGACGTTAATCTAATAGGAAAATAGAAATTTTAGTCACGGAAGAACTTTTACAAGAGTCAATTAAATCAGGGCCCGCCAGGACTTGGGAATTGGGCTTTCTCCTCCTTTCCGGTCTCTACTTAACTCAATTAGGGTACATGGAGGAAGGAATGGAAATTAAAGCACCCCAGCTCACCGTGCTCATTGTTTTCAGCGTATCCAAGTCAATTCGATGAGCAAATGGAGTTTCGGCCAGGGTGTAGATCTCATCCCCAAACGGGTGGATACTGATGTTAGCCGTGTCCGTCAACAATTTTTCAATTTGGCAGTTGAACAAGGCTTGAACTCTGAACAGAAAACCATTCCCAGCATATTTCCCAGTATGTTCTAGTGCTCATAAATTCGAAAGGGTTGTTCGGAAATGTAATTGTTTTATGATTGATTTTTAGTTACGGGCGGAGGGTGTGTGCGGTGTGGATCTTACCGTGAGAAAATTCGACGACATGGGTCAGGTGTAGCAAAAGTACCAAACTCACTTAGAATTAAGCGTCGTGCCGTAATGTTACGCGTGAATCTGAAGACGAGAAAGTAAGAGTTCTTTGAATTAGCTTCTCATTTCAGTAGGAAAACAAAACTTACGCTCTGGTCCGAACGTAGCGATTCGTGTAGAAAACTTTCTCGTTGGAAATGTCAAACTTGTGGAGAAGGCCTGGTCCGTCAAAGAGATGCTTGCAAGTACCTTTTCCGTAGGCGTCGGGTCCGCCGGGACCATTACGAATCAGTTTTCCATTCAACCAATTTGGGACTTTCCCTAGTTTCAAATGAGAAATTTCGGATTCATTATTTGTGTCATTTCCTTTTCTGATTGGCCTGACTTCCTGAGATTGAAGTGAATTGAGAACATTTACCGTAGGATACTTTCCCTTCCACGGGTTTCTTGATTTCGTCTTTTGCTGTTCGTAGGAAAATACTTGTATCACAATTTGGATAATAACTGGGTGATTCCGATTCCATCACGTTAGCTTCCGTGGCCCCTTCCAATCGGGCCGGACTCGTACCTACAAATACGCGAACTTGTTCTTAATCGGATCGTTTGGAAATGTTTTTCCTTTTAACTTTTCCTCGTCGTAGTTGAACAGAAGAGGCATATGCAGGAACTTGGCATTTCAATACTCATTGACAAGGGCAAGTTCAAATCTTGCTGCATGCAGCACTCGTCGTTGCATCTCGCCTTGACATTTTGGATGTCACGGCCTTTTCATCAGAATGACAAGCCCGGATGTGTTCCACTTCTATACTTACTTGTGTGATTTAATTATTGCTGGGTCGTAATAGACTTTTAATTAGTTTCAGTAGTTGGATGATAAAATCCCGAGAGATATGGAACTGACTTCTCTGAGAAGTAATCAACTCTGCACCTTGCCTTGACTTTAATTAAAGTAACAAGGAAAATTGCTCTCATAACCAGTGAGGCTTCTTCCTCCAGTCGCGAACAGAATGTTTCGGCGACCTTTGCAACTTCTCTCACGTTTCTGACTGACGGGTGATTGAGAACGTAGTGCAGGATAAAGAGAAAGCGACCAGCCAAATCCTGGGTCCAATTGATTGAAATACGGCAGACTCAGTTAAATGGCTTCAGAACTGGGAGCTTATGTCCTCCCAGAAGCCTTACTCGTGAAATGAATGTGACACATCCCACGTTCAAAGGGTTAAGGGTAATCTCAAAGTCAAGTGAATGCGGAGTAAGGTGAAAATAAGACCGGAAGAGCTCTCTCTCTCACTTTCTCTCTCTCTCACTTTCTCTCTCTCTCTCTCTCTCTCCTGGCTTATGCCACCAACTAAACCCTCCACTTGAGAGGGAACTGTCCTTTATATCTTTTTCTCGGAGTGAAAGTAAAAGTTGAGAGATGGGACTTTTCCTAGTGTTGAGTTCAGATGTGAACGGAAGGACGACGATGAGAGAGTGCGAGGACTCCTGGAATGGAGAAAGTAGGACATTCTACTGGGAACAGAACATTCTCTGATTGAGGCTCGCCTCTCTCTCACCTAATGCGCAGCCTGGTGTACCTTCCACTCTGCCGGTTTTCTCCTTTCCATTTTTCGCCCGCTTCAAATGTCCCGAATTCAGTTCGACTGTAAAGTCCAAAACTAGAAACTGACATTTGCGGGAGGTAAACACATCAAAGGAAAATGAAAAGTATACGTTAAGGATGGAGTAGTGGAAAAGGTAGGGGATTTTTCTGAAGTTTTAAAAACTGGACTCAATGGGACTCAATAGGGCTTAGGTTGTTTGTTTCTGGTTGACCATCGAACGATTTTCAAAATCAGAGGTTCTTTAGAACGAATAAGCAAATTTTTGTATATTTTAAATTGTATATTATTTGGATCAAAGGCAGGATGACGGGTGTCTCATTCTACTTTTTTAAACGCTGCCACAGCGTCATCAATCAAAGTTGAAGTAAGTTAAGCCCGCCCGGACCTTGTTTTCACGCTCTTGGTTGGAACGCGAAACGGGCGGTTCAGCGGAAGGAATAGTGGCGATAATACTAGCTCTCGAATTTGCAGAAATGTGAGATTGTCAGGCAGTCTTAATATCATATGGATAGACCCATGAAACCTCGGGACGTTTGTCTTAGGTGAACCCTCTGTCAGGAAAATTGAGGCAATCAAGTCTGGGATGACAGGAGAGACTCTAATTGGTTTATTTTTCAATAATTCATACACAAATCACAAACTGCGGTTAGGTTGTTTTGTTTCGTGATTAACGCCGAGTCCGCTTATAGTGGAGAAGAAAGTTGTAAATTAACTTTGATTCGTCCCCGTCTTCCTTTGATTCCTAATTTGAGGATTCTTGAATTTATTTTCCAGGTATTTTTGCCGTTCAAAACCGGATGTGAGAGGATCCCTGGAGAGATGCCTATGGACTACAAACTAATTGTGCAGGATTTAGTGGCAGCCGGGGATGACGTCATTTCGATATCTTTTTATATTTCTACTTTCTTGCTTGAAAACTTTTATAGTTTCTAATCACTTCATATTTTCGTTCCCTCCTACGCCCATCCGCCTCCATGCATCACCTGCACAAATTGCTTTTCCGTTTCATGCCTCTGCAGTTTTGTGATTATTTTTACTTTTAGAATTTCCACATTGCGCTCATGGATTTATGGAATTCCGATTGAATTAGTTGCTTGATAACTTTGCGAAATTGTCAGAGTTAGCCTGTTCAAGTGTGAGAGAAGGAAGGGAGGAGCAGAAGTGTAAATTGGAACATTGTTAGATCTCCCAAAGTTCGTGTCGTCATGTTGGAAGGATAGAATTTTCAGTTGAGGAGGAGTACTTACTTATACTTGTACTACAGATGAGACGAGAGAGAAAGTAAGAAAAGTTTTTTCTCCTCCTCCCTGCTGTAAAGTGTGCGTAGGATGAGGAAGAATTCATTTAAAAAGTTTTGGAGTTTCTGGTCCTTAATGGTTCACCATTTCGGTAGGAGGGAGTTGGAGAAAGTAGAAAAGGGCGCACGGAATCAAGGGAAAGTCTCTGGGTCCATAAAGAGAAAGTTGAGAGAGAATCTCATCACAATATCAAAAAGTAATAAAATTTTGGGCTTGTGTGCTTGTGACTATCGTTTCTGTTCCCCAATTCCGCCCTGCCTATTCCATTCTCGTGGTTCGTGATGATAGAGCATATGAGATAAACAGGGTTTATTTAGAAAGTCTCCTTTTCCCGTTCCTTTTTTTCTCTTCTCGTTATTTGGAAATGATCCGTTTCTTGGAATTTGTTGAGGGATGACGGGGAGAAAATAGCGGAGAGAGGTAAATTTACGTGTGAGTGGAATGAAAGTGAAAGCAAATAGAAAGCCATTAAAGGAAGATATTTCTTATTTCCTGTCTCGTCCAAATTAGGTTTCTGGATTCAGCATTTACTTTCTCCTCCCTTTCCTTTCTCCTGTGGTGCTCTTCTTCGCTCTCCTGCTCTGCACTTATTTTCCACCAGATCTCGTCTATTTCCTATAGCGCACGGCTAAATGGAGTGGCTGGCTGGTTTAATTGAATTAGGGAGACGATTATAAATCACAAGGCAGGAAGCTCAACCGCACCGGGCTAGCCCTCGAATCCCTCGCTCTCTGTTTCTCTTCTCATCAAATGAGGGTTGTGTTGGTGGGAGTGATGTGTGTTAAAGGTTAGATTTGGGAAAGGAAGGATTTGGTAGAAAGCAAGAGAAAGGAAAGGAACCTTCCTGTGCCGTGCTGTTGAGACGAGGAGGAAGAGAATCGTTAAATATTGGGAGAAAGTTTTAGGATTAGGACTTTTCTGTAGGCTTAAGCACAGCAAGAGCGTAGCCTTTACTTAACACAATTAAAGCTCTCGTTCAGAGAAGTTGGAGCTCCTTGATCATGGTAGATCTCACGGGAGACTGATTCCCTCTTCATTTTCTTTGGATCCTTACTTTCTCTCCGGAGGAGGAGGAGAAAGCAGGAGTATGGTCCACAGTTGACGAAATCCAGTGCGTAAATATCCAATATCCCACTTTTCTCGCCAGCTTACTAGTCCCCAGTGCTGTCCTAGTCGTTGTGGAGTAATTGGAGCAATTTGATTCTCATTTAACCAACCACTTCACCAACGAAAAGTAATCTGGATAATTACTCTCTCTCTCTCTCTCTCTTTCTACCTTTCACTACTCTCATACACTCACACACGCGCTGCCTCCAATGAGCAAGGAAATGGGAGGAAGCTGCTCTCATCCTTTATTCAAATCCCTTCGGCTCACAGTTTCCACATGCCTTATGCCATATTATGCGAGCAACCAACGGAGCTTCTTAATTGCTTTCCCCCTCCTGCTTCTCCCATCACTTACCTCATCCTCTCCACACGCTTCTAATTGTGTGGGAGACTAGGGAAATGAATTCCTATTATTATTTTCCTTAACTATGCACCATTTACTCGTTTTGGCCTGTGTACGTCGTCGAGTGTACACTGGAGGATAAGTTCCGGATTCTGGCGCTTGTGGAACACGCAGTCTGGGACCAGGATCGGATTCAGAAAAACTATAGAAGTGCTAATAAGGGGGATGGGGATGGGGGGATCGGGAATCTCTCACCGGACTCGAGGGAATTTGTGATATTAGTTTGTGATGGACGACCTCCGATTCGATCCGTGGCGGACATTGACCTCGTGAATCTCATTCCAATTAGTGGAAACTCATTTAGCTGTGAAATTGGTAAGGAACATTTTGCCCTACTTATACCATACCTTTATTTATTTATTTATAATTATTGCCTGCCTATTTAAGGGTTCAGTGAGTTGCGTATATTGCGTTACGGTACGGTGTGGGATTAAGCCAGCGCTATTTTCAGTCAGTTCTCTCATTCAGGAGGCGGACAGAAGGCGTGGGAATTTCAGCATTTAGTTGGTAGTGTAGGATTTTCTGTGGGAAAGTTAGAGAAAGCTCCCGTCTGTTATTGATTGTGAGTGAAAGCTTGTCTCGAGGTAAAAGGATGTGACAAGGAGTTCCCATTTGTCAACTGACTCGTCGTATGTTCTCCCTTCTTTGGCTTCCCATTCCTGATGTGATGAGCTTGAATATTCCATTACGAGCTTGGAGCGAGCGGTATGGCCATGCCAAAATCCACAATCAGAATCCAATATAAATCCTACACAATGCATTTATCCCTATTCTCCATCTCCCTTTTGTTATTGATATCCAATAGAAGCATTTTATTGACAGCGCTGGTATATGTCTCTGTTTGGTCTGATTGGGATTTCCATTGCGAATCGATTCCCTCCCTATCCTCCCACGCCTTAATCGAAGCAGCAGAACGTTAAGTCACAGCATTACACCTCATTGATTTTTTTGAAGCAAGTTAGTTTTTGTGGGTGTAGTGTAGTGTGATGACGATGAAGTTTAGGCAGATATGAGGGAAACAGCAAAACGCTTGATGTTGTATGCATGTGTAGTGCCGTATTGAGTATTGGGTATAATGTTTAGACATATTAATTTAATGCTAAACTTATTTCCCCTTGTTTTCTAGACATGGACAACGGGAGGGATGAGTCAGAAGTTTGTGTCCTGATAAAAAGTGGACAAACTATCCCACAATTTGTCAAACTCGCCTGTGGGAACCTGTCACAAAATTTTATTGACGAAGTCTTCCGTGCTGCATCTTGTAAGTCTTAAAATAACTCTTCTTATACTCCTTGGATTCTTGGTGTTTCATTTTTGGGTCCTGTGGTTTTTTCTGAGGTACGGTTCGTGCCTTGCGTGTATAATAAAGTGCCTTGGAATTTATTAATTTCTTTCGTCACTTGTGTGTATCCTCCTCAACTTAATTTGATTCCAGGAAGTAATTCCACATGGTTTGTGATGATAAGAAGTAATGTGCTTTTCTGCTTCACCCGTATCCCGTGTGCCTGGTTTATTTTTGGTCAATGCGGTTTTCTTGTATTGTCTTCAGTTCTCTTGTGTCTCTTTCTGGTCTATGGAAACCAGCATCCCCAGTTAAATTGAGCTAAATCTACGTTAAATAAACTCGCAGCCTTGCCTGTTTACTGGTTGGTGTTTCCGTTAGTTTAGTTTGTAAAAACTGAAATCTCCAAACTTTCATTGTCCTTTCCTTCATTCTTGTGTTTCAGGTGCGAGTAAGCAGGAGTCTGGTGAAAGTGTCCCTTGGTTATCCTACTATCAGAATCTAATGGAAAACACCTCTAGTCAGCCCGTAAATCCTTTTCTGGTCAATGAACATCACTTTACAACTATTTCTGGATCTGAGGACACGTTGGACGACGTAAGAATACCAGTTTTAACGAAAATCACGCTTTAGACGCCATGTCATTTTTTTTTCTAACCCCAATATAATTTACGGTTTTCTTTCAGTTTAGGTTAGACTTTCAGTTTTTACAATTTGTTTCCATCTCAAAGTTCAACGTGTAATGTTAATATGAATTAATAATGAAAATGAAACAGAAACATGGTTTGTGAAAAGTGCTCCTGCTTGTTATAGTCAGGAGATCTATAGCTGCTGGTAGTAATTTCAGACTTCTTTTAGCTCCTACAGAATTTGTCGTCGTAAAATTGTTATGACAAACGAGTTTCGGTTCCCAGCGAGTTAAATTTTAGCCAAAGATCCTGTTTGTTAGTTCTTCGTGGAAACTTCTGAAATTGGCGAGAATCGAGCGAGATATGAAAGTTATTCCGGAATGCTAAATTAGGATGTGGTGGTGGTGGTGGCCGTACTTTTGTTCCTCCAAAATTCGTAATGCCGTGTAGATTATTGGGGAGATCCAGATCCAGATCGAGGAGCAAGGAGAAAAGAAAGGTTTCTGCCCGTCTGGTGTGGCGAGATGACTTTGTCATGCTAAATTTGTACTAAATTTCTATGGAAGTCGGATCTGCTGGCTTCCTCGGGATGTTTGTATTAGTGTACTAGATTCCATTAGCGGGATTCTGCTGATTCAGGTCCTTAAATTTTCTGCCGTCTCCAGGTGTTCTAATTCTTTGAAAATGTTTTTACAGAGTGAGGAGGATGAGGAGGATTTGGGGCCACGGGGAGTTGGGACTGAGAACCTGCCTACAACCATCACGTCTGTCGCTGGGAGAGAACTCCTCCTACGAAATATTCTCGACACAAAGAAAGACTCTTACACGGATCTGCAGGGATACAAAGTCTACGTGGCGACATGGAATGTCAATGGGCAGAGTCCTGGAAGTATTTGCTTGAGAGACTGGCTCGTCCGTACCCCGGAACCGCCTCACATCTATGCAATTGGATTCCAGGAACTGGATTTGTCAAAGGAGGCATTCCTCTTCAGTGATAGCCCGCGGGAGAAGGAATGGCTGTACGTTTGTGGCTCTCAACTGACGTATAAAACGGATGAATGGAAGATTAATTGGATTTCTTTTTTCTTGAATATACTCATAGGGTTGCTGTGAAAAAGAGTCTTCATCCGGGAGCAAAATATAGAAAGCTGGAACTAGTACGACTCGTTGGGATGATGCTCATTGTCTTTGTTCGGGATGATCTCCATAAATCCATTCACCATCACACGGTCGTTGGGGAATATGTCGGAACGGGACTCCTAGGGAAAATGGTAAACTGGAAAATCTCTCAAGCCAGACCATATTAATAATTCTGAGATGATTGGAATGAACAAATGAATCTGATTCTTCCTCTCTTTTGTTAGGGAAATAAAGGCGGAGTCGCCGTTCGCTTTGACATTGATGAAACTTCCATTTGTATTGTCAACTGTCACCTGGCAGCTCACGTAGAAGAATATCAAAGGCGGAATCAAGACTATAGTCAAATTACAAGTCGATTAATTTTCAATGCCAAAGATGGTCCTCGTCACATCCGAGATCACGAGTAAGCTCAACTCAACGAATATAAAGTATAAAGTAAACTATACTTATTTTACCAGTAAAATTAAAAGTTGTGATTCCTCATTCTTTTCCTTCAGTCAAATCTTTTGGTTTGGGGACATGAACTACAGAATCAATCCCTCTGCCTTGGATCCAGATAAAGCAAAATCTATGATCAAAAATGGAAGATATGCGGATGTACTCAAATTTGATCAACTCCGAGATCAAATGCGGGAAGGAAAAGTATTCCACGGGTTTACTGAAGGACCAATCACGTTTCGTCCTACCTACAAATACGACGTCAACACGGACAACTGGGACTCAAGTGAGAAGAATCGATCTCCAGCCTGGTGTGACCGTGTCTTGTGGAGAGGGGACAACATTGTCCAGATTGACTACGTCTCCGTCGGACAGTACAAACTGAGTGATCACAAGCCCGTGGCATCCTTGTTTGAAGCCAAAGTACGCCACATACGTAAAATAAATCTCATACATCTTTTATGGACGTATTTATCAGGTCAGATGCTGAACTTATCCCAGATTGTATCAAGATAATATTGATTATTCCAGATCAAAGTCTTGAATCAACCAAAGTACCGCAAAGTATACGAAGATGCTCTCAAATGGTTGGACAAGGAGGAGAACAAATGTCTTCCACAAGTTGTGGTGGAGATACCAGGATCCAACTTGCTCCCACATTCAAACAGGAACGAGATCCATTTTGGAAAGGTCAAATTCTTGGAACCAGTCCGAAAGTCCCTTGTCGTCCGTAATGTGGGACAGGTACGCACATTGCTTCTTTTTGCTCAGAAAACGAAAAGTGTTTCTGATTCGTTTCTCGGCTGTTCTTCTCCAGATACTTAAATTAATTTGGTTAATTTGTTACACAGTACGCCGTCCGCCTGGAATTCATCAAGAAATTGAATGACAACTACGTCTGCAAGGATTGGCTACAAATTGAACCAATCTCAGCTTTCATTCAACCAGGTAAAAAAAAAAAAGAAGAAGCCACAACTGTTCATAGCCATGCTGGACGCCGACGTGATCTGCAACAATTTGTTTGTACTTCTACAGACCAATGTTGCGAAGTTCGACTGGATGTTATGGTCGACAAGCGGAGTGCGGCTTCACTGAACGTTGGAAGAGACAACCTCTATGACATCCTCGTACTCCATTTGGAAGGTGGGAAGGACATTTTTGTCACTGTTGTAGGAGACTACGAACGAAGTGTATTTGGATGCTCAATTGCTGCCTTAATCAATATGTCTGAACCCATTCGGAATATTTCACCTGGGAAGCTCATTGAATTGGTAAGGAATGAAGAGACTTTGTTTTTCAGCACATTTCCCAATCTAAACTTAAATGATTTTTTTTCTTGAATAAACAGGAGAAAGGAGCCCTTCCAATCTCAAAATATGACATCCCTAAAGAACTTTGGTTCCTGGTGGACCGACTCTACAAGACTGGAATGGACAAAGAATCCCTCTTCTCCCAATCGGGACTTACAACAGAAATTCTCCAGATTCGGGATTGGTTGGATGAAATCCCAAACACGCCCATTCGTACGTCGGGATATTTCTTTGCAAACTGTTTGGAATTGTTCAATTTTATTCAACTGTATTCTAAACTTATATGCAGCGGGGAATTTAGACTCTGTAGCAGAGGCCTTGGTGATTCTCCTGGACTCTTTTCCGGAACCAATCATACCTTACGCCTTCCACTTAAAGTGTATGGATGCATCCTCCAATTTTACGAGTTGCAAGCAGGTACGAGCTGTCGGCGGATTCTTTTGTGAGGAAGCGGAGAAATCTAAATGGTCTCTTTTGTCCATGTTTAGCTTCTGAAGCAACTGCCTCTAGCCCATAAGAATGTTTTTATATACATTTGCACGTTCCTCCGGGAGTTACTTCTTCATTCAGATAAGAACGGAATTGATGCCAAGATGCTGGGTGAGTGTGTGGGTTCCTTGAGCAGGGCTATCTTGAATATAAATCAGATGGAGAGGGGGACGCTAATGATGGGTTCTCTAATGCCTCTCTCCCTTAGCTTTACTCTTTGGACGTGTTCTGCTTCATGATCAAAATTTACATGGGAAACCAAAGGAGCGGGATGAGAGACGGAAGGAAGCCTTTATCTACCAGTTCCTCGTTAATGAAGACTCTTTTGCAGAGGACTTGTGACGAATGGCAGAGCTAAGGAAAAGTTTCCAATTCGGATGTGCTCTTCTAATGGATTATACTGAATAAGAAAACTAGAAACTGGAGGAGGGAGGGAATGTACCTTTAAGATCCGAATTGACAAGATCATTGGCAGCATTTCCCTAAATTCTCAAGATAAGCTTAAGATGCCGATTCCAAAGATATTATTGCTAAATCGAGTACAACTATTCTACCCAGCGGCACAAATTACAAGATCATTCTTCATTAGGTTCATTTAGCGACAGCTCTTACATACACTTCCAGACTCAACATCCAAAACCTCTCAAAGGTCATGGATAAGCAAAAGTAAATTAAAATAAACTTAAATTGAGGAATTAAGAAGAGCTTTAGTCCGAGTCTGTTGTTTTAGACTTGAGGAATTGGATCGATCCTTCCGCATTTTGTCGGAATTGGCAGAGACGCGGCGGTGTCCAAGCACTTTAACGCTCATCCCCACCTCCGCCCTCTTCGTCGTGCGTCGATTCTTCTC
>Ga0194135_10001701_pt1 | contig 13219 bp, 13 predicted proteins | sample LitLau_LLRF_2013_FD_134024 | JGI IMG/M metagenome (GOLD analysis project Ga0194135, IMG submission 134024) | Freshwater sediment microbial communities in response to fracking from North America - Little Laurel Run_MetaG_LLRF_2013 (version 2) | ecosystem: Environmental > Aquatic > Freshwater >... | reverse complement strand
GAAAATCGGTTTTTAATTTTTCCTGGAAAATTTCACATTTGAAGTTCACAAAACTAACACATATTTGTGACCCCCATAGGGTCCCTCACAACCTCCAATAGCTAACTCCTTACCCGGACCCATCCTTTAGTTATTTAAACGCCTACTTTCTGTTCATGCTGACCAACCATGATTACAAAAAGTTTCATATTATGTGACTTCTTCAAGATGAATAAAAATTAAAAACACTACGTACGAATGTTTTCCCCTTTTGGCACCACATCTTGTTGTTGATTTCCGATTATAAGACTCGTTGTGCCAATACTCAGCGACGTTAAACTTTGCTCTCTCTTGTCAATTCAAATTACTTCGTGTCTATCTTTCATGCGAGACCTGACACCTGACCTGACCTGACCTGTTAGAGTATCGGAAAGTGCAAAAAGGCAAAAAATTGGGCTCAACGGGGATTTGAACCCCGGACCACTCACACCCAAAGCGAGTATCATACCCCTAGACCATTGAGCCACTATGAGAACGAGCGAGTTAATTTGTTTATTTGTAACTAATCCGCAAACAGGTCACAGTCCCCTTGCCTACAAAGGGGTCAGTTTGAAGTCCACCCTAGAACGAATGCCAATTCGTGAAGATATCTCTAAAAGAGAAAGGTCGGAGGTTTGCATTTTGTTTCGATCATCTGCATTCTCCCCAGCCAAACGAGTCTCACTAGCAGACTTGCACTCAACTCGCCACCACTGCCACTGCCTTTCTTGGTCTCACTCTGTCTCACTGGCAGACAGCCTAAATCAACAATATGAACATGTCTGTATATTACATAGTTTGTGGAATTTCTGAAGGCGAAGATGCAATGTTACTAATGACGGACAGAACGCTTGAGAATACAATGGGGGATTTATATAACAAGTAAATTGAATTTATTTCATTTTTTATCTTTTCTACTCCAAAAACTCATCGACATTATTATTATTTCATCATTTCAGGTAAGTTATGTATGTATTACAGTTTAAAGTACTTCTTATTACGGGTGTATCATAACATAATAGTTGTAACCGTACACTTTCTCTATAGCTTAATAGCAGATACTTTACATAGATTAAGTGGGATGTGTTGTTGGAGGTGGTTGTGGTGGTGGTGGTTGGTGGGGGTGGTTCATACTTTAGTAATAATTGGGCTATTTCCTCTCTCTGTTGTCGATATCTCTGAATTCAACTGTTAACTTTTGCTTTGGGGCATCTTTTAATGTTAAACTACACTTAATCCTACCGGCGATACTCTTTGATTATTAAACTGCTCTTACTTAAAATGTTTTCTCCACTCTTCTCTATATAAGTAAAGGTATGTGATTGTTAAAAGGTCTTTTTCTCTACGCACAACAACGAACATTTCATATAACAATAAGTTTCACCTCCCCCAATGAATTACACTTTACACTTATCTTACGAACTTACGACTTACATCCACTTTTTATTAATCCAAACTATTTATACAATTGCTCTGCCTTTTCATCCTTAAATTAGATTCATATATAATAACTTTGTTACTAACAAATTCACCATTCACATTTTCTGATTGAATCTTTCTCGCATCTCTCCGCTCTCATCATTTAATATTATACAGATTACACATAAGGTTGGTTTGGAGCTTCTTCCTCACCTTCTCATCATCGTTAGCAGTTATCATCATCACCTTATTACTTTTTCTATACTTCTTCTCACATGTAGTTAGTTGATTGGTTGTTGTTGGTACATATTGATTATATATAGTAGTAGTAGTAGTTGTTGCTCTTTGATTTGTTATTTCGACGACGACGAACCGACGACGACGATGGTTCTGCAGATCTTGATAGGCATGCACCATAATAATATATTATTCGACGTTCGAATTCTTTTTTGTCCAGTGTTCAGCTAAAGATTTTGTCTCTTACAAGTAACTCGTTAGTTTAGTATAGTTTGCAGTATGACTTTTGCTTAGCACATTAAATATAGATTTATATATATAAAGATTAATGCTCTCTATATATAGCTAACCTTTGACCTTCTTTGACTATGACTTAATGGAGTGAGATGGATTTGTCAGTCAAAAGGTTGCAAATGCAGAGTTGTATGGTATTCTCTTGATCTACTAAAGTTGGGAATATATTGTTGCTCTTTTCTCGTTAAGAATAGTCTTATGTAAGAGTGTATACTTAGTTTAGCAGCAGTATATTTGTATACATAATATTAATAAGTAATTAATAAGTTATACACAGCAGCAGTACACAGAGTTGTTAAAACACACACGAATGTAAATGTGATAATTAATATTGAGAGAATGATTACACAGCAGCAGTAGCAGCATATTTAGACACAGTTTAGTAGACAAATCAAAAGTAACAAGTATACAATATATATGTAGGTAAGGTGTCGTCATTCTGTCTAGTTAATAATAAGAAAAAGGTTATCGATAATCAATGGTATGTGAATATGATGATGAGAGAAACAGCAGCGAGTTAATCATAATATATATTTGTATTAGCAGAGAGAGTGGCAGCAGCAACAGCAGTTTAAAGTTTAAGTAAGAAGTATAATAAGTAAAGTGTGTTTTTTGTTTCATTTATATCATTAATAATTATTACATTATTAATAACGTACAGACTACAACACGTTCATTTTTGTCAGTGTGTCAACATATACATTTATATAGTAATTTATCCTTCTCATTTTTACTCGATTGATCGACCTTTCTCTCTCTTTTGAAATGAAGTTTCCATTATTATGTTGTGTACGTAGAGCATCATATCAAGAGAACTCTTTTTGATATAACAATAATATACTTGTGTATGTATTTATCATCATCATCATATCATCAGCATCATCAGTATAGAATAATATTGTGTATATTATTATTTTTTATTCAGTAATCAATTAATTAATAGCTATGATCACTAAAACTTTATTCTGGACTAATAGTATGTTTCTAACTCCACCCAACCACCTGGATTCCGGCGGAGAATGAATCGACGAATCTCATCGTATATGAAAATAGCTAAGGAGAATGGCATTCCGGGTATCCACCAGTTTATTCTGCAATTGCAATAGGCGACGGGTAAGTTTCATACAATCCTCAACGAAGGAAGTACTATTGCGTGTATATACAGATATCTCTGAGGGACTACTTACTTGAGTGGATACATACGAAGGGCAGTGTCCATTCCAGGAGTGTATGACAAGATTGCTGCAAGAACGGTTTCGAACACGAGACCAAAGTTCAACACCCAGTTGCTGTAAGAGAAAGAAGAAAGATGATTAATCTCATGTCAAACCTTCTCATATAATAAGTCTGGGTGAAAGTCTCGTGTGTCATGACTTACTTCATTCCCTGGTGAACGATGGAATTTCTACGTGTCTTGCAAATGATCAAATCAGCCCACTGGACAACGACAATCGCAACGAAGAAAGCAGTGTGGCAGGTGTACTCCAACTTCTTTCGGTCCGTGTAGGTCTGCAGAATAAATTCACAGGTTAACTTTCATCCTGTCACTCTTGACTCTACATGTGCTGTGTGTACAGAACACATCACTGTGAACTTACCCATTCTTGTCCATAAGAGTCCTCAAGATCGTTAACACCCTTAGAATCCCATTGTTTCCTAATTCCGAAAAGCTTGGATGGAAGGAATCCATTTTCAGCCATGATGATGAAGTAAGTAAAGAACCCTGCTGCTGCTTGAATCATACCAATCTGACCGTAGGCCATGGAAATCAACCTTTATTGGCACATTGAAAAGCATTGATTAGTTCATAGATCAGGTGGAGATGTCCCTCATGAGAAATCAAAACACATATGTATGTAGATTAATAATAAATATACAAAGCGATTCCCACGGACTGAAGCATTTGTGGCAATAAGCGGATTATTATTATGAGAGACTCAACAATCAAAACGAAAAGGAACATTCATTTCGTATTGTGTAGCCACAAAAGAGCTGACGATGAAATTCCAAAATCATCTTCGTATTTTATGTACAATCAGGGTTAGCTGAAGTCCAGACTTTCAGCAAGACTTTAATGTGGCAAATATTATGTCTCTCGCAGCATCACGCAGAGCAGCCGGTAGCAACTTATTTAATCCACTGCGTCAGCGTCATCCATTCTCTCACGCATGAAGTCATCAATATTGGCAATGGTACTACGAATAAATCTTTGAAGATGGTACTTTACGAAGAACAATTACTAACACATTGAAATCTCTTTGCTTAAAATCATATAGCATTATGGCGATTCTACATAAGAATATAATAATAATGAGTAATTGATATTTACAGCTCAGAGCATTTGGGTAAAATAACTTTCTCTCTACTCTGACAAATATCTACGGAATTAATCTATACACACGCTACTGTTACGATTAAATACTCATTAATTAATTGGTTCATTCCTCTAGAGAGCACTTGAAATGATCACGAATGAAAAGACGCATATATATAATATATAAGAGACGCATATCGGAGCAAATTAAGAAACGTGAAGCATATGTTGCGTGTATATTGGACAGTTTGATAGCTTTCGTGTCATTCTTTCACGTTCACCTTTCACTCGAGAGGGTGGAAACTTACAAAGAAAGTAAAAGGACTAAACAGAATTATTAGAATCTGGCGACAGACTTTGTTGGACTTTCTCTCTTCACTTTCACCCAGCCACGTATATAACATAGCTTTGTCTCGCATACGCACGTGTGTGTTGCTTGTATTGCTTATATTTAATTGCTTGCTGCTGCTATGCTCATGGCGCAAGAACATTAAAAGTACTTTCCGAATAACTTCAAACAAAAACGACTAAATGATATGTTGGTAAATAAAAAATCATTTTATACTTAAGAAGTATAGATACGTGATGGTTTAAAAACTAACTGAAAGACGGGAACAACACAAGAGAGGTTACTGAATACCACAGACCTGCGATTTACGAGTTTATCATGACCAGGGTCCCGAGGCTCACGTTTCATTATGTCCGCCTCTGATGCTTCGTAGGCCAAAGAAATGGCCGGGACCTATGTCCATGTCATTCAATTTCGAATCCACACATGTTTAATTGACAATCATGACAAGACTATCATCTTCTCATCCTAACGCAGCAGATCTTTCACTATCTCAAATTTCCCTGCAATTAGAGCTTCATCGATCTAGCCTTTCCTGCTTATCATAGTAATATCATGTCTTTCTCGTCATGGATTAATTCAATAATATGTATATATAACTTGTCAAAATAAATATTTCAAAAAGTATAACATAACAAAAGGAAAACGTAATAAATTCTCATAAAATCTTTACCATAAAATATGTTTGTCCATGACTTAATTGCTTATTAAGTGTTTATAATTGCTTGCTGTCCTACACAGCGCGCGTTGCAGCTAAGCCTTTTGTATCAAAAGAATTGGTCTCAAGAGGAAATCATTCGATATACGAGAACTTCCATTTCTACAAACTCGAAATAATAATGTTTTCATTCTTTGACAAAAGTACTACAACATCAATAGCTTTGTAATAAAAACTGATAACTGAGCAAGTGAGCAAACTCATATGTATATTTGCAGTCATTATAATTAAATCTGGCTTCATACAAAAAATCCTTAAAAAATAAAGACTGCACATGAAACGCACACAGCCTCACGGTGGTGTTTCGTAGTGAACAAACTAATTAACAAGCTTATGAACTGACTTGTAATAATAATGTTTTGCTTTTCAAAGGCTTTCGCTCTTTTACTTTACCTTATAAAAGTTGCATTCATCTCCATTCCATTTCTAAAACTTCATCAGCCTCAGATAGCATCAATAAGCCAAGACTACCGTTTCTTACTTGATTACTAGGTATATAGACTTCAATATTAAAACTTACCGGATCATGCTGACCGAAATGCGCCCTTATTGCTTATTAACTCATCGTCATACCAAAGTACCAACTTCTTTCTCATACCATTGCCAACATCAATAGCTTAAGCTATACACACAATATAATTGTATTTCTAGGTTCAGCTTTTAAGCATTGTCAGCCGCTTTGTTTTTAGCAATTCATAGTTCAGTATTTACATAGTAGCAGTTTTAGCAGCAGCAGAATTATTATTATTTGCCTTAACCTATAAAGTGTCAATAAATCAAGCACAAACGAAAGCCATGCTTGTAATATAAAGTTCCACATTCGACTTTCTGTTTAGTAATAAGTATATACACCCCGTTCTCATTCCCGAAGAAGTAGTTTTGTACTTCGTAAAGTAGTTGTAAAGAACGAGAGAGATCAGAAAGTGCAATTTATTGAATCGTAAAAAGATAGAAAATGCGATGCGAGTCATTCTCGAAAGAACCCGGAATTGGAAATCGGAATCCCATTGACTGATATGTTACGAATTACCTTTCATTGACAAGCTTGTCCCGGAAGGGATCTCGAGGTTGTCGTTTCATAATGTCGGACTCTGCCGTCTCGTAAGCCAATGAAATAGCTGGAACCTATACACGGTTCAAGCGACAACAAACAACGACACATCACGGGTTAAAACACATCAACTACTAAAGGCAAACAACAAATTATAAGTACAAGGTCACAGGTCATTTAGATTCATTTCTCTACACTAATAAACTACACCACACACGAGTGAATGTGTTTGTTTTTACCTACGAGAGAGGGGTTAATCAAATACATTTGCTAATTAAGTACCAGAGGAGGTGAACATACTAAGACTACCATTCTACACATTGCAACATATTTCACCTGCACACACGACCAACACGACACTTGTCAACTACTACTCACGGGGTGCTAAGAAATCATATCTTGTTAGGAAATCATATGAGAGCAAACCATAATGCAATATTATTCAAGGTGAGTTCATAACATAAACTGGATAAGCATTAAAAAACTATTCATCGCCTGATGGTTTCAAGACTACAAAAAAACAAACGAATAATAATGTTTTATGTGTCATATATGGAATGGAATGTCACGCTAGTCTAGTGAACTACAGCAATTAGCACGCTAATACAATTATATACGGAGACACATCAAAACTACGAACGAGTAATTAGTTAGTTATTGATTAATAACAAAAAACACACACACATACATACACACACACACATCAACTCTTTTGCATGAATTCGCTTCGTAAAATGTCACATCGAGACCGTCTTTATAACCGTTCTTTCCGCGGATATACATATCGCAATTAGAATTTGGAATTTTGAGTGTAAATGGAAATTGATAAGAACATTTTGGAAAAGGTATTACAATTAAACAAGAAGGGAGTAGTAATATGGAACTGTATAAATTGCTTTTTAAACATTGAAATAGGAACTTGACACACAGAACAATATAAAAACCACTTGAACAAACGATGAACTTTCAATCGTTCAAAATCTACTTTTCTGTGTCATTATAATTGCTAGACAAGAACTTGGTGCTAGTTTACTACACAGCAGCGTTCAACTTCATTTCTTTTGAATTGCAGCTAATGTGTCTAAAACACTAAGAACACATGCCACGAGACATTTTAACTAATACTTTTTTGCTTGGAGTGTTTGACTATACTTTACTCTATAGTGTTGAACAACGACTAGTAATTAGACTAAGAGGTATTTTGCCACAGGAAGCTGCGAGTGGTATAAAGCGCATTAACGATAATATATATCACGATTACATATGACTTTATGCAAGTCATATTTATACAGATTAATATATATTGGCCTGGTTGGTGTGTTACCTTTCATTGACCAATTTGTCTTTGAAAGGGTCTCGAGGAGCCCGTTTCATGATGTCACTTTCAGCTGCTTCGTATGCAAGAGAAATGGCTGGAACCTATGATAAGCACGTGTTTTATATTCAGAGTGTACGTACACGGTACGGTGGTGTGGGTACTTATTTTTTCTTCTATTACTCTCGATCAATCATCATTCATTCCGACTCCGTTCAATCATACAATCAATCAAATCATTCTCGCGTATGTATATCATGACCTGACCTTAGAATTATGAAAAATGAGCACACAAGAAATACACAGATATAATGTATATATATCGTTGTGTAAGGGGAAAATACATAAACCTGTCGTATATAAAGGTTTCCAGGAACTTTTAGACTTCTAGACTTTCCCGACTGGACTACGACTTAAATATATATAGACGAGTGTATGCATTCATCTAATGATTACTAGATAGTGTCTATATACTACTACGGTGTGTGAGGGATTAATAGTTGTGAGTGAACTACAAGTGAAATATATGATTAAGTAGATGATAATATAGATTTGCTAATAATAAACTATTTCTAAGAGAGAATTATAAAGGCAGGCATGGCACTTATCATTATATATATATATAATAACATCGATCGGATTGGCGATAGGCATTCCCATCAAGGTGGGTGTGAGATTTTGTTTAAAGGCTTCAGACTATTAATTAAGTGACTAAGATCTAATTGAATAAGGCCATGCACATCTAAATAAGAGAGAGAGAAAGAGGGAGAATTATTGTGAAGGCCTCTCTTTCTCTCTCATGTCTAAATAGACTTGTAAATTAAAAGAGTTTGAAACACTCTTTAAAAACTAAACACTACTTGCTAGTTTGCTAGTCATTATTCTAATTAATAGGCATACATGTGTAGCACGACGTTTGAAATCATAATTAGTCTGTGAAGAAGAATTAATGAGAAAAAAACGTTAGAATTTAGAAATTAGAAAGAAGAATAAAATTATAAGGAGAAAGGAAACGGAATTACTTGAGAGAGATAAAAAACTTAATTAAGATAGGATTAGTTGAGAGAAGATGATAATTAGAGACATAGAGAGAGATAGTAGTGTAAGTAATTAGAGAGAGATCAGTTCTGGTTAACTTTCTACTTACTCGCGAAAGATGTGATGATGATAGTTATTTTTTTAATTTCTGATGATGATATGCTCACTATGAAATACTTTCTACCTATTTTCCGACAGACGTGTGGGAAAAGGGAGATATTGTTTAATAAGCCCTAATTAGGTGATCGCAAACCTTCTTTATAATATTAAATCATTCAGTAAGAGTAATAATTCACACTGGATGAGATATCGAGGTGAATCTAATGGAGAAGTAATAATAATGATTATGGAAGGTGGGAATGTGAAACTTACCATGTCAGTACCCAAATCGATACACAAAATGGTGACGGTACCAAGAGGAAGTGGGACACTAGCCAAGATGAACAAGAGGAAAGGAGAGATCTCGGGAATATTAGAGGTCAAAGTGTAGGCAATGGATTTCTTCAAGTTGTCGAAAATCAATCGACCTTCTTCGACACCAGTGACAATGGAGGCAAAGTTATCATCCAACAAGATCATGTCAGCGGCCTGCTTAGACACATCAGAACCAGCGATACCCATAGCCACACCTAGAATCGATTTCCATACGTGTTATTACGTGGAACTCTCTTCCGTATTTAATCTCTGTCCATCTCTTACCAATATCGGCCTTCTTTAGAGCAGGAGAGTCGTTCACACCATCACCAGTCACAGCCACAATAGCACCCTGTCGTTGACAACCTTCTACGATGATAAGCTTTTGTTGGGGAGAAGTACGAGCGAACACAATTTCGGTGTGATGTCTCAAAATGTCATCGAGTTGGTCAGTAGACAAGTCCTTCAGTTCACTTCCGTGGACGACGGCAGCCTTTGCGTCGGCTGGGTTCACCTCTGACACGGGGATGTTCAATCTTTGAGCAATGTCCTCAACAGTTTCGTTTCCTGTGAACAATAATTCACATGAGTTAATATTGGACTCGTTTTTAATAGGTAGTTTAGAATCTTTAGAATTGCTTATTGCACGCACCTTCAGAGATGATTCCGACACTCTTGGCAATAGCCTTGGCAGTGATAGGGTGATCACCAGTAACCATAATGACTTTGATACCAGCGGATCGGCATTTAGCGACGGCATCAGGGACAGCAGCTCGGGGAGGATCAATCATAGACATAAGGCCGACGAATCGAAGTCCAGAGATGGGGAAGTTTGGATCGTCGCAGTCGAATTTGTATCCAGTTGGGTACTTGTCTGATGGCAACATCATGTCACAGAATCCAAGCACTCGCTCTCCCAATCCTCCGAGTTCCAAGTAAGCATTGTTGAAAGCTTCCTTCATTTCCTCGTCGAGAACCTTTTCTTTTCCTCCAATCAAAATTGTAGAGCATCGGTCCAAGATTCGCTCAGGAGCTCCCTGCAAATGACAATCATGACCTTTGTTACACATACTTCTTGGAAGTTAAAGACATTCACAATATTTAATATTCACATTTTTTTACAAAAAAAGACTTGCCTTCATGACCAAAAGGTATCGTGGATCACTGGCATCCTCAGTATCGTGAACGGAAACCTGATACTTGTTGGTGGAGTTGAATGGAACCTCACAAACTTTCTTGTTCTTGTTCCTGTACCCTTGGACATCGTGGAGAGCCAATTCCATACATTTGAGAAGAGCAGCTTCAGACGCATCTCCGTTAACTTCCCTCTTCAAAATTGGAACTCCTTCTTGATTGGGCTTGAACTCAGCTCGGTTGCAGAGAGCAGCCACTCGAGCCAAAGCTTTGAATCCGTCACTGGTCTTATCATATTGAGCTCCAGATTGATCTTCAGTGGTATCAGCTTCAATGATCTGGTTATCGAACCACATGTGAGCGACTGTCATTCGGTTCTGGGTCAGAGTTCCGGTCTTGTCAGAGCAAATGGTTGAAGTAGATCCGAGAGTTTCTACAGCTTCCAAGTTCTTGACGAGGCAGTTCTTCGAAGCCATTCGCTTAGCCGTGAGCGTCAGACATACCTACACACACATAGGGAGAAAGAGAAGCCATAAAAATCCAACTCTAAGCGACATGATCATTTGTGCCTTCAATATTTCTTCCTTACAGTGACAGTAGCCAGGAGACCTTCAGGGACGTTAGCGACAATAATACCAATCAAGAAGATGACAGCATCTAACCAATGGTAGCCCAAGATGAATGCCACAATAAAGAAGACGACTCCCAAGAACACAGCCACTCCAGTAATGAGATGGATGAAATGCCGAATCTCCTTTGCAATCGGAGTTTCTCCGGAGGAAAGTCCCGAGGCCAAACCAGCAATACGTCCCATGACAGTGTTGTCTCCGATGGCTATGACAATTCCCTTGGCAGTTCCTGCGTTCAAATATACCAATGATTAATCAACCATTCCCCTTTTTTGACAACTGCCGATTTATTCTGCGATTAATTAAAAACTCAAATTACCTTCAACAGCGTTGGTAGAGAAGAAAGCCAGATTTTTGGTCTCCAGAGGATTATCATGGGTGAAATCAGATCCTCGACTTTGCGGCTCAGACTCACCAGTCAATGAAGAGTTGTCAACCTACAAAAAGAACAAATTGTCTTTGCATTTCACACTGGGAGAAACAAAATTCAACCTCTAAACTGGAACACAAGTTTTGGTTCTCTCTTTCCCAGAGGAGAAAGGCAAAAGCATTTTTGACATTATTTGATTTATCTCGCTATAAATCACATCACAAGTGGATGTGTGTCTGCAATGTCTACACTTTGCCTTTGTGTCCCTTAGGAAGGAAAAACACAGAGAAGACGAACCTTACTCAATAGAAATAAAGTTTGAAACTCTCTCTGTCTCTATTTGCTATGCAGTATTCAGTTACCTTGAAGCCTCGGGATTCAACAACACGAATATCTGCCGGAATACGATCACCAAACTTGACTTCAACCACATCTCCGATTGTTATTTCTTCGGCTTTTAATGTTAGTTTTTGTCCTTCTCGTAAGACGGTGGCATATTGAGGAACCATGTTCTTGAAAGATTCCATAATCTTGGAGCTTTTTGATTCTTGGTAGTACGAGAAACATCCTGTTACGATCACAACTACGGACAACACACCTCCCAGGTAAAGCTATACACACAGACCAAAAGTCAATTATCTGATTACATCTCTTCATCTCCTCATGGTTATAATAATAATGCTAAGATTCTTCGTTCACTCACGTTGTCTTTGGGTACATCTTCGTAATTACCGAGTTGGATGGAATAGGCGATAAAGCACAGGGCCGCACCGATCCACAGGAGAAGGGCAAAACCACCGAACAGATTTTTACAAAATTTAACCCACTCCGGGGTTGTCTTTGGTGGGGTGAGGGCATTAGGTCCATCACGCTCGAAGTTTTCCTTTGCTCGAGCTTGCGTTAGACCCTGGAGACAATACACGAGACAATTAACATTTCATGATTGCATCAATAAGTAGTCGTCAATTGCAAGAATGTACTTACTGTTTCAGTATTGGTATGTAACCTCCTGCATAACTCTTCCTGAGGAATTTTATGATCATCTATTTCTAATTCTTGCTTAAGATTATCTAAATTCTGCTCTTTCCTCTTTGACGGCGCCTGCAAAAATACAATTACACATGTTAAACATTCCTCACACACACAATCACATTCAATAGCATCATGATCATCAATCTGTCCACCCATCATTAATCATTGTATTGAGCCGCAAGACGAAGTAAAAGAGATCCAACATATATATTGCATTCATTTGCCATATTCAAATCAAGTGACCGTGTATAAATCTCAAATGAAAAGACTTTTGTGCTCAGTAAAAGCAAACTCCAATCTCAATCTCTTTTCTACTTTAGACTATTCTTCTTCCTTTTAATTTCCTTTCTCTCTCTCTCTCTCTCTCTCTTTGCCTGGGATGCTCAAGGCTCAAAGTCTCAAAGTCATTTTGAAATCCCAGAAGGCAATCTCAATTGAATTTTTATCTCCAGCCATCTCTCACATGCACACAAGTTGAACAGATCCTGAGATTCCTTCTTAGCCGCCGTAGGTATAAGTTCATTTGTACAAATATTCTTGTTTCCTCCTTGTATTGTGTGCTAAGCAAAAAATTGCATGTGACGGCAGCATGTTTAAGATATTGTACTGAGAGAGAGAGAGACGTTCAAATATAAGTTTATTAATCGTTTAAGAAAATGAGTTGTAAGTGACTACATACATACAAAAATGAAATGAAAAAGAAATGCGTCGGAAAATTGGGGGACGATTTAAGAAAATAAAGAGTAGAAAGTCAGATTTTTTTTTAAAAATCTCTAATTTGCCGTAGTACTTACAATTAATTGCGTAAATTATTATTGGCGGTGATTGCATGTTTGTTAAAATTGAACTCGTCAGACAGTATAATTGATGCGAATAGTATATATAAT
>Ga0194135_10001700_pt1 | contig 13220 bp, 8 predicted proteins | sample LitLau_LLRF_2013_FD_134024 | JGI IMG/M metagenome (GOLD analysis project Ga0194135, IMG submission 134024) | Freshwater sediment microbial communities in response to fracking from North America - Little Laurel Run_MetaG_LLRF_2013 (version 2) | ecosystem: Environmental > Aquatic > Freshwater >... | reverse complement strand
GTCAACTGCTGCTGATGTTGCTGTTGATGACGTTGCTGGGAATGGCTGCTGTAAGTGGCATATCGGGAATCTTGGCTTTGAAGACGTTGGGAATCGGACATAACGGTTGAGGAGATGTTTCTTGTAGAGCTCGATCCTCCGATTCCACCGTTTCCTCCACCCCCTACGATAGTTCTTGTTGGTGAAGATTGGTGGGAATGTACAGCACAGTTCGACGAAGATCCTCCGTGAGCTCCATAAGCTGAAGCTGAGGAAGAAAAGCGTCTGTCATCACTTTGTCCAAGAAAGATTTGGCTTCCTCTTTGACTCTGGCTACGAGACTGTTGAGTTAGATTTCCAGAAGATGTTCTCAAGGTGGAGGCAAACTTATTCTGGGCCACGGCTTCATCTCGACTTGACCACTTTCCGTCTCCAGCCCCTCCACTGCCGATTACGTTACTGGCATTCCGATCTACACCTTGAGAGGTGGATGAAGTAGTTACATTGTTACTGGAGGATCCACCTCCACCCATTATACTACTGGCATTCCGATCGACGACTTTAGAAGACGAGGAAGAAGACACAACTCCACCAGACCGAATTATTTCCTGTTCAGATATTTGCTTGGACGTCAAATGCTGCTGATGAGAAGTTGAACGGGAAGTCATTTCACTAGACAATTTTTGCTGCTGAGAAGATGTCAACGATGAAGACATTTGTTTCGATGAGGATTCCATTTGCGACCTTTGCAGTTGCTGCTGCTGTGACGAAGTCAGCGATGAAGACATTTGGGAAGACTCCATTTGACTTTTTTGCAATTGCTGCTGTTGTGATAAAGACATGGATGACGATATCTGACTGGATTCCATTTGACTCTTTTGAAGTTGCTGCCTTTGAGACTGAGTCATGTTTTGGGATGATGACTCGATCCTTTGAGATGTTGACGATTGCTGCTGCTGCTGTTGTTGTTGTAACCTCTGCTGTTCCATGGAAGAAACAGAGTCATGCTTGGAGGTCTTTGAGGTAACTGCAGTTGTAGACGAACTTTGGACTTCCTTGTTTGCTGCAGATGCTGAGCTTTTTGTTTCTTCGGTAGTCGATGAGATTACTTGCCGACCAGGTCCTCCCCGTGTTGTAGTGGTTGTTGTAATGATCTCACCTCCTCCAGGAGCTACTCGTTTGGTAACTATCACTTCCCGAGTAACTTGAACTTCTTTACTTCCCGTGTTAGTTGCGTGCAACTGAGAAGTTGTACTTTGAGAATACCTCTGCAATGAACTACTGGACTGAAGCTCACTCGAACCACTTGTCGTGTCTTGTTGCAAGCTAGAAGTAATCTGCGACGATCCTACGTTTCTTCGTTGAATATCTGAGAGCACCATATTCTGATTTACAGTCGATTTCGCAGACATGGACTGAGTGAGAATCTTCTGTTCCGTAGACCTATCGGCAGCAGTCCGCGTCTCTGCTCCTTGAGTTGTTTTAGTTTCCATCGTCTTATTCACAGTCATGTGACCATTCTCCAAGTTTTTGTTCTCCATTGTAGTTCTCTTTGCAGTGGTAACACGTTCGAACCGCGCATCTCCAATGTCATCTCCAAGAACAATCGAGGAAGTTGTTTGTTTCCTCACTACTTGATTCTGCTTGGAGAGTTTGTCCACGACAGAGCGTTGATGTGATTTCTGTGTAGTCTCGAGAGACATTTCACCTTCTCCAACGCTTAAGTTGTCACTTCTCTTTACGACTAGAGCTCGTTCTCCTTTAGAGACTGTGGTGGTCCTCTTGTCCACAAAATCAATCTTTCCTTCCATCTTCAAGTGATCCTGGGGTTTCTTCACGTCATACCGTTCACCTTTTGGCACAACCTGATCTCTCTTGGGGGAATAGAAATCACCCGTTACTTTGAGATTGTCCGTAGGTTTCTTCATTGGAGACCTCTCTCCCTTCAGAGGAACATTTTCCTTGGGACGGTCATAGAAATCTCCTGCGTAAAGGAATGTTTGCAAAATTACAAATTAATAATTCAACCTACACGCGTGCTCAATCTTTTAAAATTTATCTAATACAAAAGTCAACTTGCCTTCTGGATGTAAATTATCTTCATGGCGGAATGGGACTCTACGCTCTCCCTTGGGCACATCTCCAGTAGGTCTCTTTGTAAAATCACCTATTACATTGATCAAACCAAAAAGAAACAAATTGTAAAACTCATGCATACTAATATTCATTCCTCTACGAATTTTTCGATAGTCAGTGCTTCAGTTAAAGATTATAGGCATGCAAGGACAAACACATTTGCAACAGCAATAACTCTTCATGGACAAAACAAATTGTGTGCAAGTTCAGACTGTGGACTTATTAAGCACCAGCCATTAATACTGTTAGTCCAATAAAGCTTAGAGAGAATATCATACGAGAATTGAAAACCTGAAACTGATCATGCATATTCTAATATTTAGTAAATTGGTGCAGGAAAGCATTATTTGATCAGTGAGTGAGCAGGCAAGGAAATGATGGGAAGGTCGTTTGTGTAAGAATAAGTTTTGGGGAATGGATGGAGAGGAGTGTGTTGAAATCTTGGTAGAAGAAGAGTGCAAATAAGGGCTTGCTGTTGTGCTCAGTGCAAATGAGAAGTGGTTGGACGGTGCTTGACATAAATCTGTTATTCGATCACCTCCATAATAACTGCTTAACTCATCTGAGCTTCCGTAACGAGTATTGTTTTTGTATTGGTAAGGTGAGTGTCTTCCGAAGTAGCTCTTGGTAATATCTTCACTAATGGACTGATGAGAGACAAGTGGCGGAAGGAATGGGGAGTACTTTCCACTTACTTGACTCTTCGAATCCCAGTCATCTTCTGTCGGGGTAATTCGACCAACTAGATAAAGATGGTCCTTAAAATTATACGCGTCCAAACGAGATAGACCTCGAACACTTTCGTCATCATCAAAATTCATCACACTTTCTGTTTCACTCATCAGATCGTCCGATTTACCTTGCGGGAGGTTTCTAACGTTGTTATTTAAGTTGTCTTGACTGATCGACCGAGGACCACGTCGGATGCTTCGTCGAGTCAAGTTTCTCCTGCTAAAAGTATCTTCCTCGTTTAAGTTGAGATCCGTCTTTGAGGTTGTTCCATGTATGTTATTCATGTTTAGGGAATCCTCTGAGAAATTTGAAATCGTGTTTGTAGGTGTGCTGATATCGTGAAGAGCTTCGAATACTTGATTTTCATAGGATATTCTCAGATTATCCCGTGGGCGAATTATATGTCGTCTTTCTGACGGACTTGTAGCTAATGATGATCCTACTGTTCCTGGAGAAAGGCCTGCGTTGTAGCCGTATCTTTTTGTATTTGAGAAATCGAAATCTCCTTCTAGTTTCAACGATGATTCTGGTTTTTTGGCGGCGAAGCGTTCGCCAGATGGAAACATCATACGGGTCTCATACGGGGTCATTGCTGGGGATGATCCAAATTCAGAGAAACTCGGAGAGAGCTTATTAGTATTATTATTAATCCGCGAGAAATCCAAGTCTCCTTCAAGTTTTAAATGTCCAACAGGTTTTTGGGTTGGATAACGCTCCCCAGTAAAGTATCTCGGTCCAGTTGACGCTGCCATTGAAAGTTCATCGTCTACGAAGTATCGATTAGAATTCGTAAAGTCCAAATCTCCTTCAAGCCTTAAGGAACTTTCGGGTCTCTTTGTTGGAAACCTATCCCCCAGAAAGTATTGGGATTCACTTCCAGGTGTCAGAACGTCAGTGATGAAGCGCTTGCTGTTAGTGAAGTCTAAATCCCCTTCCAGTTTCAGTGTATTCTCTGGTCTCTTCGTGGGGTATCTTTCGCCTGCAAACACTTTCGATTCTGAAATTCTTCCCGGTGTTACATTTTCTTGAATTCCGAATCTCTTCTGGTTAGAAAAGTCCAAGTCTCCTTCAAGCTTAAGTGTTCCTTCTTGTTTTTTCATAGCATATCTTTCTCCTGTTAGACTGAAAGGTAATGACACTGGATCCTTTTCTGAATACCGTTTGATATTGGAGAAATCCAAGTCTCCTTCTAGGCGAAGGTTTTCTTCCGGTTTCTTAGTTTCGTACCGTTCTCCAAGATAAAGCTTCCTACTTGACATTGGAGAAGCAACACTACTAACATCAAACCTCTTGGAATTACTAAAATCCATGTCTCCTTCAAGTCTTAAGGTTCCCTGAGGCTTGATTGTCTCATATCTTTCTCCAACGAAATTAACTCGTCGTTTAGTTTCTGGAGAAAATGATCGCCTGGAGTTGGAGAAGTCTAAATCTCCTTCTAATCGAAGAGACCCTTCTGGTCGTATAGGAACAGCTCTTTCTGCAGACCGGAAGCGTACCCGTCTGATTCCATCACGAGTATCTTCCCCATCCGCATCTCCTTCAACTTGACCAAGAAAACTCCTTGGTCCAAAGTCGAAGTCCCCTTCGAGTTTCAAGCTACTCTCTGGTATCTTCGTTTCAAATCGCAAATCACGGGCAAGCCGATTTACAGGTTCCCGAGGTTTATTGGGGAAATAGAACTCACCAGCTTCTATAATATTAGTTACATGTAAAGCATTTCAGTTAGAGTAGAGTAAGTTAATCACGATCTGCAATGTTAATTCAAACTTCAAAACATACAAAAAGCTGTATAATACCAACCCAACATAAAAAGCCGATTAGATGACATAAATAATATTGGTTGCAACATAAGCTTCAAATCTTCTGCACAAATAAATCAAAACATAACTTTGTTTTTCATCTGTTTCAGACTCTCTACCTTCAACTTTAAGGTTATCTGCGTGTTTAATTATTTCCGCACGTTCACCCTGTCCATAAAACTTGTACTCCTCCTGAGACATTGACTTTCCTTCAAATCTGCCCTCCGAACTCAAACTTGTCTCGTGCTTAACGATTTCTGCTCTTTCTCCTCGAGTCTGTTTGAAATCCTCTTGATTGCTCGACACCGCTGTCATTTTCCCTTCCATACGAAGATTGTCAGCGTGTATTACTTTCTCTGCCCTTTCGCCTCGTGTTATTACAGTCTTTTTGGTCTCGGTGAACATTTCACCTGGAGCGTTAATTGTAGTTATATGTTAATTTCATTTAGTTTAGCTCAGCAGTTAATGCAAAAGTATTTGTTGTTATTGATGAAATTACCTTCAGTTTTTAGGTTGTCAACTGGACGCTTCACCTCCGCTCTATCTCCCTTTATTGGCGTGCCTGCGGTTGGTCCTCGTCCGTAGAACTCGCCCTCGGGATGCAAATTATCTTCATGCCGTATTGGCTTCTGTCTTTCACCAGGAGTAACGTCTTCTTTGGGTCGCTTATAGAAGTCACCTACAAGGGTTTGGGTTTAGCGTTGTTAGAAAAATTAGAAATTAACGACATGAACTTGTGCGTGTGCTTCCAAGTTTTTACCTTCAGGGTGCAGGTTGTCTTCCTGGCGAATCGGCTTAGCCCTTTCTCCATTCATAGGTTGATCTTTTGGTTTCTGGTAAAAATCTCCTACACAAGATAATTTCAAAGAAAAATAGCTCAATAAAAATTCCTGCAAGGCATACTTAGAATTAGAAAGGATGACAATAATTAAAACTGGTATAAACAGTCTTACCTTCTGGTCTGAGATTATCAACTGGACGTTTGACTTCAGCTCGATCTCCCTTCAATGGAGCTCCATGCTCTGGGCGCTGATAAAAGTCTCCTTCAGGATGAAGGTTATCCTGCTGGCGAATAGGCTTCGCTCTTTCTCCATGCATTGGAGAGTCTTTAGGCTTTTGATAGAAATCGCCTTCAGGCCGCAAGTTATCCACAGGCCTCTTGACATCAGCTCGTTCACCCTTAAGGGGAGCTCCATGTTCTGGTCTCTGATAGATCTCTCCTTCAGGATGAAGGTTATCTGCTTGTCGTATCGGCTTAGCCCTTTCCCCATTAGTCAAAGTTTCCTTCGGCCGCTGATAAAAGTCTCCCTCAGGATGCAAATTATCTTCGTGCCTTATCGGCTTCGCTCTTTCCCCATTTGTAAGGGTTTCCTTAGGTCTTTGGTAGAAATCGCCTTCTGGTTTAAGGTTATCAACAGGCTTCTTGATGTCAGCCCTGTCGCCTTTAAGTGGGGCACCGTGTTCTGGCCTTTGGTAGAACTCTCCTTCCGGATGCAGATTGTCATCATGTCTAATTGGTTGCCTCCTTTCTCCAGCTGCCAATTGCTCTTTGGGTCTTTGGTAGAAATCTCCCTCAGGATGCAAATTATCTTCTTGCCTAATTGGTCTCGCCCTTTCTCCATGAACAGGTGAGTCTTTAGGCTTTTGGTAGAAATCGCCTTCGGGTTTAAGATTATCAACTGGTTTCTTAATGTCAGCCCTATCTCCTTTGAGCGGAGCTCCAACTTCTGGTCGTTGGTAAAATTCGCCCTCAGGATGTAGGTTATCAGCTTGACGAATTGGTTTAGCTCGTTCGCCATTGGTCATAGTTTCTTTAGGTCGTTGATAGAAATCACCTTCAGGTCGTAGGTTGTCGACGGGCCGTTTGACATCGGCTCGCTCGCCCTTGAGAGGAGCTCCATGTTCTGGTCGCTGGTAAAACTCTCCTTCTGGACGAAGGTTGTCATCCTGTCTAATGGGCTTTCTCTTTTCCCCAGGCGCAAGGTTTTCTTTCGGTTTCTGATAGAAATCACCCTCTGGACGGAGATTGTCAACGGGTTTCTTAATATCAGCCCTATCACCCTTGAGGGGGGCTCCATGTTCTGGTCTTTGATAAAACTCTCCTTCCGGTCGAAGATTGTCATCTTGTCTAATTGGTTGTCTCCTTTCTCCAGGAGTTAATTGTTCTTTAGGTCGCTGATAGAAATCGCCTTCCGGATGCAAATTATCTTCTTGCCTAATTGGTCTCGCCCTTTCTCCATGAACAGGTGAGTCTTTAGGCTTTTGGTAGAAATCACCTTCGGGTCGCAAGTTATCTACCGGCTTCTTAATGTCCGCTCGGTCTCCCTTCAAAGGAGCTCCTGCTTCAGGACGCTGGTAGAACTCTCCCTCTGGGTGAAGGTTATCCGCTTGGCGAATGGGCTTGGCTCTTTCCCCATTCATCATAGTCTCCTTAGGTCGTTGATAGAAATCACCTTCAGGATGAAGATTGTCAGCCTGTCTGATTGGTTTCCTCTTCTCACCTGGCTGGAGGACTTCTTTGGGCTCGGAGTAAAATTCACCTGATACAAAAAGCAATAGATTATAAAGTTATCATTGTATTTCCCAAATCTAATTCTCTCTCATGATATGTAAATTATTATACTCATGTGCACTCACCTTCTGGTTGGAGATTGTCCTTTGGTTTCCTCACCTCAGCTCTCTCTCCAACATACTTCTGCTGGTAGTTTGCTTCGTTTGTAGTGACACTGTTGAAGTCTCCTTCCATTCGAAGCATGTCTTCTCGTCGGACAATGTCATAACGTTCTCCCCGGAATGACTTGTAATCAAGCTGACTTGTTGTTGAAGAATCGAACTGACCTTCCATACGAATGTTATCTTCGTGTATAACACGTTCAGCTCTTTCTCCTTTTCGCCAGATCTCAGACCTCTCTCGTTGAACAAACTCTCCTTCCATGTGCAAATTGTCTTCTTGTCGAATTGGCTTGGCTTTCTCTCCAGGTGCAAGTGTCTCCTTAGGCCGTTGGTAGAATTCACCTTCAAACAGAAACATCACGAAATAAATGACACGGCAAGGTTACTGATTCCAAATTAGGCAATAATAATAGTTTGGTTACCTTCAGGTTTAAGGTTATCGACGGGCTTCTTAATGTCAGCTCTATCTCCACGAATAGGCGTCCCCTGTTCAGGCCTCTGGTAAAACTCTCCTTCGGGGTAAAGATTATCAGCTTGTCGAATTGGCTTAGCTCGTTCGCCATCGACTCTGTCCTCTTTTGGTCGTTGATAAAACTCTCCTTCGGGACGCAAATTGTCATCCTGTCGAATGGGCTGTCGTTTCTCCCCTGGTGCAAGGTTTTCTTTTGGTTTCTGATAGAAATCTCCCTCTGGCCGGAGATTATCGACGGGCCGTTTGACATCTGCTCTCTCACCTTTGAGGGGGGCTCCATGTTCTGGTCGCTGATAAAACTCCCCTTCAGGTCGGAGATTGTCGTCTTGTCTAATTGGCTTTCTCTTCTCCCCAGGCTCCAGGTGTTCTTTCGGTTTTTGATAGAAATCTCCTTCTGGGTGTAGGTTATCTACAGGTCGTTTGATATCCGCTCGATCTCCTCGTAACGGAGCTCCTTGCTCTGGTCTCTGATAGAAGTCTCCTTCAGGGTGAAGGTTATCTTCTTGTCTAATTGGTTTCCTCTTCTCCCCTGGCGCAAGGTTTTCTTTAGGTTTCTGATAGAAATCCCCTTCTGGATGCAAATTATCTTTAGGCTTCTTAATATCAGCTCTATCTCCTTTGATGGGAGTGGACTCCTTTGGTCGTTGATAAAATTCCCCTTCTGGGTGCAAATTGTCACCGTGTCGAATGGGCTGTCGCTTCTCACCTGGCGAGAGAGTCTCTTTCGGTTTCTGATAAAAGTCTCCTTCTGGGTGAAGATTATCCACAGGTCGTTTGATATCCGCCCTGTCGCCCTTAAGAGGAGCCCCGTGTTCCGGTCTCTGATAAAACTCGCCTTCAGGTCGGAGGTTATCGTCTTGTCTAATGGGTTGTCTTTTCTCTCCAGGGGCAAGGTGTTCCTTCGGCTTCTGGTAGAACTCTCCCTCGGGGTGAAGATTATCCACAGGCCGTTTGATATCCGCCCTGTCTCCCTTAAGAGGAGCCCCTTGTTCCGGTCTTTGATAAAACTCTCCCTCTGGACGAAGGTTATCATCTTGTCTAATTGGTTTTCTCTTCTCACCTGGAGCGAGGTTTTCTTTAGGCTTCTGATAGAAATCCCCCTCTGGACGTAAATTATCGACCGGTTTCTTTATATCGGCACGATCTCCCTTCAATGGAGCACCAACTTCAGGACGCTGATAAAACTCGCCTTCAGGTCGGAGATTGTCACCCTGTCGAATTGGTTGCCTTCTTTCTCCAGGTTCCAAATGTTCCTGAGGTTTTTGATAGAATTCACCCTCAGGTCTTAAATTGTCCACAGGTTTTTTAATATCCGCTCGGTCTCCTTTAAGGGGAGCTCCGACTTCTGGTCTTTGATAAAACTCGCCTTCAGGTCGAAGGTTATCATCTTGTCGAATTGGTTGCCGTTTCTCTCCGGGAGAAAGATGCTCTTTTGGTTTCTGGTAGAACTCTCCTTCGGGGTGAAGATTATCCACAGGCCGTTTGATATCCGCCCTGTCGCCCTTAAGAGGAGCCCCGTGTTCCGGTCTTTGGTAGAACTCCCCTTCAGGCCGTAAGTTGTCATCCTGTCTAATGGGTTTTCTCTTTTCCCCTGGCGCAAGGTTTTCTTTCGGTTTTTGATAGAAATCTCCTTCTGGGTGTAGATTATCCACGGGTCGTTTGATATCTGCTCGATCTCCTCGTAAAGGAGCTCCCACCTCTGGTCGCTGATAAAACTCCCCTTCAGGTCGGAGATTATCGTCTTGTCTAATTGGCTTTCTCTTCTCCCCAGGCTCAAGGTGTTCTTTTGGTTTCTGATAGAAATCACCCTCGGGGTGAAGATTATCCACAGGCCGTTTGATATCTGCCCTGTCGCCCTTAAGAGGAGCCCCGTGTTCCGGTCTTTGATAAAACTCGCCTTCAGGTCGAAGGTTATCGTCGTGTCTTATTGGCTGTCTCTTTTCACCTGGGCCAAGGTTTTCTTTAGGTTTTTGGTAGAACTCCCCTTCAGGCCGGAGATTATCATCCTGTCTGATGGGTGTTCTCTTTTCCCCTGGCGCAAGGTTTTCTTTCGGTTTCTGATAGAAATCTCCTTCTGGGTGTAGATTATCCACGGGTCGTTTGATATCTGCTCGATCTCCTCGAAAAGGAGCTCCCACCTCTGGTCGCTGATAAAACTCCCCTTCAGGTCGAAGGTTATCATCTTGTCGAATTGGTTGCCGTTTCTCCCCTGGGGAAAGATGCTCCTTTGGCTTCTGATAAAACTCGCCTTCAGGTCGAAGGTTATCCCCGTGTCGTATTGGCTGTCTCTTCTCCCCTGGCGCAAGGTTTTCTTTAGGTTTTTGGTAAAACTCCCCTTCAGGCCGGAGATTATCATCCTGTCTAATGGGCTTTCTCTTTTCCCCAGGCGCAAGGTTTTCTTTCGGTTTCTGATAGAAATCTCCCTCTGGTCGGAGATTATCGACGGGCTTCTTAATATCCGCCCTATCACCCTTAAGAGGAGCTCCGTGCTCTGGTCTTTGATAAAACTCCCCTTCAGGTCGAAGGTTATCGTCTTGGCGAATTGGCTGTCTCCTTTCCCCGGGAGTCAGTTGTTCTTTAGGTCGTTGGTAAAACTCCCCTTCGGGTCTCAAGTTATCATCTTGACGAATGGGGTGCCTCTTCTCACCAGGCGAGAGATGCTCCTTCGGTTTTTGGTAGAAATCTCCCTCTGGTCTAAGGTTGTCCACGGGCTTCTTAATATCAGCCCTGTCCCCTTTTATAGGTGCACCCATTTCTGGTCGTTGGTAAAATTCACCTTCTGGGTGCAAATTGTCACCATGTCGAATTGGCTGTCGCTTCTCACCCGGTGAGAGAGTCTCTTTTGGTTTCTGATAAAAGTCTCCTTCTGGGTGTAGGTTATCCACAGGCCGTTTGATATCCGCCCGGTCTCCACGTAATGGAGCTCCCACCTCTGGTCGCTGATAAAACTCGCCTTCAGGCCTAAGATTGTCGTCTTGTCTAATGGGGTGTCGTTTCTCCCCGGGCGCAAGGTTTTCTTTTGGCTTCTGATAGAAGTCTCCCTCTGGCCGGAGGTTATCGACAGGCCGTTTGACATCTGCTCTCTCACCTTTGAGGGGGGCTCCATGTTCTGGTCGCTGATAAAACTCCCCTTCAGGTCGGAGATTATCGTCTTGACGAATGGGGTGTCGTTTCTCTCCAGGGGCAAGCTGTTCCTTTGGCTTCTGGTAGAAATCTCCCTCGGGGTGAAGATTATCCACAGGTCGTTTGATATCTGCCCTGTCTCCTTTTAAAGGAGCTCCATGTTCTGGACGCTGGTAAAACTCGCCTTCAGGTCTCAGGTTATCGTCTTGTCGGATGGGCTTTCTCTTCTCACCAGGTTCAAGTTGCTCCTTTGGTTTTTGGTAAAAGTCACCCTCAGGTCGCAAGTTGTCGACGGGCCTCTTGACATCCGCTCTTTCCCCTTTGAGTGGGGCGCCTTGTTCTGGTCTTTGATAGAACTCACCCTCGGGTCTTAAATTGTCACCCTGTCGAATTGGATGTCTCTTCTCACCAGGCGCAAGGTTTTCTTTAGGCTTCTGATAGAAATCTCCCTCTGGTCGCAAATTATCGACAGGTCGTTTGACATCGGCTCTCTCTCCTTTAAGGGGAGCTCCATGTTCTGGTCGCTGATAAAACTCCCCTTCAGGTCGGAGATTGTCGTCTTGTCTGATGGGCTTCCTCTTCTCCCCAGGCGCAAGGTTTTCTTTAGGCTTCTGATAGAAATCTCCCTCTGGACGGAGATTGTCAACGGGTTTCTTAATATCCGCCCTATCGCCCTTGAGAGGAGCCCCGTGTTCTGGTCTTTGATAAAACTCCCCTTCAGGCCGAAGATTGTCGCCTTGTCTAATTGGGTGCCTCCTTTCGCCAGGAGTTAATTGTTCCTTTGGGCGCTGATAAAAATCTCCTTCCGGATGCAAATTATCCACAGGTTTCTTAATATCCGCCCTGTCTCCTTTCAAAGGAGCTCCATGTTCTGGTCTTTGATAGAACTCGCCTTCAGGTCGAAGGTTATCGTCTTGTCGAATCGGTTTCCTCTTCTCCCCAGGCTCAAGGTGTTCTTTTGGTTTTTGGTAAAAGTCGCCCTCAGGTCGAAGGTTGTCGACGGGCCTCTTTACATCCGCTCTTTCCCCTTTGAGAGGGGCACCTTGTTCTGGCCTTTGATAGAACTCACCCTCAGGTCTTAAGTTGTCACCCTGTCGAATTGGATGTCTCTTCTCCCCAGGTGAAAGGTTTTCTTTTGGTTTTTGGTAGAAATCTCCCTCCGGTCGAAGGTTATCGACAGGTCGCTTAACATCAGCCCTCTCACCTTTGAGAGGAGCTCCGACTTCTGGTCTCTGATAAAATTCCCCTTCCGGTCGCAAGTTGTCGTCTTGTCTTATCGGTTTGACTCGTTCTCCTGGAGTCAAATGTTCTTTTGGTTTCTGATAAAACTCTCCTTCCGGTCTCAAGTTATCCACAGGTTTTTTAATATCAGCCCTGTCTCCCTTCAAAGGCGCGCCTCGTTCAGGTCTCTGATAGAACTCTCCTTCCGGTCGTAGATTATCATCTTGCCTTATCGGCTTCGCTCGCTCGCCCGGTTGCATTTGCTCCGTGGGATGTTTGTAAAACTCCCCTTTTACAAAATTATATCAGATAATAATAAGTCAATTTTCATCTCACAAGCTATAAAGCTGAATTTAAAACTAAAAAACCTTCACATACTGTCACTTGCAAAACAAGTTGAAACCGGGAATGCATTTGCGGCGCTTATCAATATATATAAATGGCTAATGTAAATTTGTTCGTCCACCCCTAATGAGACTCGTAAAAAGCACGATTATGGTTAAATTGATTCATTTTCCAATGCATATATATTTAGTGAAGAAGTTTAGTGGAGGAGAGACGATATAAAACAGTTATCACTCTGAAACTGACAAGGTTTCATTTTGGTTTCGTGATGCCTCTTTCAACGGGCTTATATGACTAGGCGCCGCAAATGCACTCCCAGTTTCAACTTGTTTTGCAAGTGACAGTATGTCTACGCATGATAACACCGAATGAATGAACACAAAAAACTCGTACCTTCTGGACGGAGATTATCAACCGGCTTCTTTATATCCGCGCGATCTCCTTTGAGCGGTGCGCCTTGTCGCGGTCTCTCATAAAACTCGCCTTCAGGTCTCAGGTTATCTCCTTGTCGAATCGGCTTCGCCCTCTCACCTGGCGTCACAGCTTCCTTCGGTCGCTGGTAAAATTCACCTGCACAAAACAGGAATAAAATAACAATAATGTTACGGACTGACTCCCCTAAAATGCTTGCCAGACTGTGTGATCAATTTCTCACTCTTCGATCTACGTTTGTACTTTGTTTTTAGGGTGACGAGCTGAACTCAACAAAGACTGGACAGGAGGGCAGGACAGAAATGAAG
>Ga0194135_10001698_pt1 | contig 13228 bp, 7 predicted proteins | sample LitLau_LLRF_2013_FD_134024 | JGI IMG/M metagenome (GOLD analysis project Ga0194135, IMG submission 134024) | Freshwater sediment microbial communities in response to fracking from North America - Little Laurel Run_MetaG_LLRF_2013 (version 2) | ecosystem: Environmental > Aquatic > Freshwater >... | reverse complement strand
TATTTATTATTTTTCTATTTTAATTACGTCTTCAGGAAGCGTGAATGAAGGCTGACTCAAATCATTAATGATCCCAGAAAGGACAGGACTATTTTATTTTACCTATAAGAACCCCTGAATTATAAAGACTTCGGCTCTCATTCATATTTGAATTTTAAGCGGCTCTAATTGTTCAAAAAATCTGTCTGTACCTAGGATATGATCACTTTCAATTTTAACGATAGGTTTTTAGCAAGCAACATAGCCGCGTGTTGTTGGTAGGTAGGTACCTACACCTACTCATTGTATGGTGTTAGTAGTAATCGCCAAAAACTACCTACCCACTTACCTAAATGTTTTACCTGCAACATTAAATTATAAAACCTTATTAACATATATTCATCCGTTTTGCCCGGGGAAGTGAGCTTGCAATATAATGATAAGTTAACCAGTGAGCGGAATGAGGAAAAGACCAATCGAATCACGTATTCCGCATGTGGTTAGTTGCAATTTACTCTTATATCTCCTGTAAATTATTAAGCAGCCATATTGCAAGTGTCAGGGTTTGATGGGGTAAACGTGTACTGCACGTGCTTATCCTTAGCGTCGACGAGGTCCTTCTGTGGCAGCTCGTGCATGAAGAGAGTTTTCCTAGCTCAAAGTGCTAGAGAAGGGTAGTCAAGGTAGGAACTTGAAATCTACTCCATTCGATTTAAAGTAGAGAGTGAAAAAATTCCTCGCACTAGTAGGTGGATACAAATAGCATATAAGAGCATATACTCAGGGGCACCACCGCCTCTTTGAAGTATTGTGTTAAAACATTATTGACTTCAATACAGAACATTATTATTATTCTTATTAAATATCCATAAATTTTGTGTTGTTGGCCATACGATAGGGGTTTATCACAATCGATTGTAAATTCTTGTTGTAGTATTTCCCTTTTGTTGCGCACATGTTAAGACTATTGTTTTCAGTTGTTTAAAAATGGAAATGATTGGGAACATGTCAAGTAATCTTAACATGGGCGCAACGATAGGGAAAATTACAACAAAAATTTACAATCGAGCGTGATTACCCCTGATTTCTTCAGTTTGTAAAAGTCCAACTTCCTGATTGCACTCGACTGGAATCAAGGTCTGCTATTGATAAATATAATTATCATCTTCCAAAAAAATGGTTCTATCTTGTTATATTAGTTTCGCATTGAAACACAGCTGATATAAACAGTCAGGTGGAAATTTGTAAAACGGTTTTTCACTCTTGACCATGAGTACTTATTCAACACTTTGTATATATTTATACTCTGTCATTATCGCGTGTCATTGAATAGTACCTGTTGTCAGGCTGTTTTTACTGATCTTGTTGCTCTATTATTCCATTAATGACTTCCTTGGGTTATCAAACATTCACCCTTTCTGCTGCCCTATTCTGTAAATAACTTGTACTAGTGGAAGTCCATTGCTGACTCTCCTAAATGATTCCTTAAAAATTTCGTCCCACTTTAATGAATTAAATAAATAAAAACAACTTTATTATTTATTTAATTTACGTGGGACGAAATTTCTTAGGGCATCATTTAGGAGAGGTCTTAAGGTATTTGAGTGGAGATTGCTGTGGGTTAGGTACATGTTATCTTAGGCGTACGTGACCAAAACAGATGGGACTCGAATTAGAAAGTAAGTAAATAGCACAGTCAAGTGCTTCAAGTCTTCGATATCGATACGGGTTCTTATCTAGCGGCAGATTTATTCGCGGAAAGTCAGCTCTTATTTTGAGGTTGATATACTTCATCTCAACTCAAGTAGGTACATAGCTACCTATAGACAAAAGTGTACTAGGTACCAACAGGTTGTTGTAGGAAAAAACCTCAGTTAAAAATATTAATCTAACTGAGATAATTGATTGTTTTTACAGTCACAATTCCTCAGAATTCTCCAAAGTCTCAGTCCTATGACTATGCAAGTTAATTAAAAATGATTATTTAGTATGTTAATTATCCCCCAAGAATCTAGCATATTAAACAAATGACTTGATGAATATGTACTTAATGTGCCTATAAACGTCTGAAATTATCAAGTTTTTATGCCTTAGAGCTATTTCCTTTGGAATTAAATTACAGCCTCAATAATAGCTTTATATAAATGCCTTTCCTAGCTGTTCAAATGAACAACAGATAGGAGCTTTAAGTTCTTTACCGTCTTATGCCATTCCAACAACTACGCTATAATTATTAAGTATTCACTCGTTTTAAATTTAATTGATATTGAATAATAATAAATGAGCCATAATCTGATACTTCTGAGTACGACCGTACGGAGATATCTATCATGGACTAATTATATGGAAATATAAAAAAATTGGGAGAGAGAGGGAAGGAGGTCGTTCATAGAAGAGTCAGATTAAAAAGATATAGCTACGTGTCCAGTGGCGTCTCTACCAAAACTAGCAGGGGGCATCGAAAAAAGACCCTTCCCTCCCCTCCTGTTTTTCATTCTTATTTGCTTTTTTCTCTTTACCCATTTTTCCTGCCTTTCCCCCTTTTTTGTTTCCTTTTTGGTGGTCCAGCCGGCGCCCGGGGCGTCCTCTAGTATCGCCTCTGTCTGTGGTCGTTGCGAGTCCGTCCTCTTTTGCCGGCTATTCCTTGGACCCAACAGCAACACCCAAACAATGCAGTTGAGGATAGTTCAATCAGATTACTTTCTAGAATTATTACGGCGCGTTGTAAGATATCTGCGAAGTGAAGGCCAGCGGATGATTGCGTAATGCAGATTGGACGGTCGTAGTACTCGCTGACATGAGTGAGGTGTGGGAAATGATAAACACCATTGATGATAGTGAGGTAGTACAAACACCACACTTGACGCGGTGGGCAAGTGCGACGCAAAAAGGGCCCTATCTAAATGCTAATTTTCCGCATGCTGGGGTATTGGGCTTTGGCACCATTCGATCACGTCGTCGTTTCTAACTTATCAAGGATACATTGTAGAACCAGGACCGGATTTTGTGCTAAAAATTAGTTCGCCTTGGTCTTGTCTTCCTTGTAAGCCTACTTTAACTAGTGTGTCCACTATGGTCAGATTTAGGAGTGGTCTGGTTTAATTTTGTAAAAAAATACAGGTTGGTAAGTATGTTATCAATCACGTTTATAGCCCCTAGCTCCCGGTTAGACAGCTTGTAACAGAAAGGGAATGACTATTTTTTTCTTCGGCATTACACAAAGGAATAAGAATGGACAATCTTTAGTTAAACTGTCGAGGATTTTCGATGTTTCTCTTACCAGATCGTTACAAGAAGTAGTAGGTAACTGTTGTAGGGGCTGCTAAAACCCCTTGCATCTACCGGCGTGATGAGACCATAACATTCTTTCATATATAACGATCCTTTTTGAAAATAGATTTTCGTGCTTGTTGTTTGTTGATCAGATAATGAGATGCAGCTTGTATTAAGCCACACGGGTGAAATAGACGTCATTGCCTAATATGTATTTTGCATTCATAATCTCCATTCGGTTGACCAACCCAATGCGTTTAGTTGACATTATTTACTTTACTTCAATGCTTGGGTGCACAGAGATAATAACGTACCTACTTACCAGGGACTCTATTTCGGTGGTTCATTTTGCATGCGAGATGCTGAATCCAATAGTGCTGAGCATAAAGTGAAAAGTAAAAAAAGCTATGGCTATTGGCTAGTCATCAAGCAGGGGCACATACAAGTTTAAAAAAAATGATGTTAGGGGTTCTCACGGTAGTGGAAATCCACATGGATTTCTGTGGTTTCGGGCATTTTGCTCAGGGAGTTCGAAACTTTTCGAAATTATTTACTCTTGGATTCCCGTTACCGTGAGAGCCTATTATAGGGGTCGACGCGATCGGTTGCAAATTTTCCCGAGTAATTCGGTCTCACGGTTTAACGTGCAAAATTTCGTTAAGTTTGGTAAATCGTCGTATTTCTTGAGAAATTTACCCAGCGATTCCATTGTGTAATTTCAATACCATTTACGAGCGAACGCGTTAACCCCTATTGTATAAATAAAATTGTTTATGGGGCAAAAACTTTTGCCTGGAGGGGTTCTATTATAGTGGACCTCATGAGAACTTTTCCACTCGAAGGTACAAAAAAACCACGCAAAGAAGACCGATCTACCTGTACTTAGCTTACTAGGAGAGGTATTGTTTTAATTTAATTCACCTACCTGGTCATCCAACTACCCGAGTGGACAAGTTCTCATGAGGTCCACTATAGCATAATAGCTGGAAGATAAACCGGTATTTTTGTTTTTTTCAGATGTGGCACTGGCGAGTGACGGTGGTCTGCACTTGTTGAATTTAAACGGCACAACAGAGGTGGGCCCGATAAGTGATGTAGGCAATTTTTCACTATTGGATATGAACGCAATAGCGTTTGACCCATCGAAGGCCAGATTTTTCTTCAGCTTAAACGGTCTACCCAACAGTGAAAACACTGACATATTTCAGTACGATTTGAATTCTGACGCTGTTTCTTCTGTTGTTGCTCGTAAGTACCTAACCTATCTAGGTCTAGACATTATATTTTGTCAAACACACGAACAGTACGTTTGATGTGTGAAAGTAAAGTGATCGTTGAAAGTTTTGCAATCAACATACGCGATCAATTTATGGTAAAACATCCACATACCTCGCGGTTTGAGATACCTAACTAAAAGGCATCCAAGAGCAATAAAACAAATTGACAACTTATTAGTTGTTGTAAGTTAATAAAACCCTAAAGGGGCAACTAAAACGTAAATTTAATGGACCTTTCCATTGGGCCGAGTTATTTTCGTGATTCAGTGTGAAAACTGCGATTGGAAAGTAATAACCGTCCTAGGCTTCAACTCTCCAGTCTCCACCTATATTTCATGTTCAATGTTGCCTCAAACTTTGAAGACTGTGCCAATGAAAATTAAACAAGCAGCTAAAGGCAAAATAAAATTCTAAATATCTACTTTTGTTTCAGTTTATGGACATTTTCCGGTTCAGGGATTGGCTTATGATACCTCTTCCCGGTTCCTGTATTGGACTGATGGTAACGGCCACACCGTAAGAAGAAAATGGATGGGATTAGAGGAAGCGGTACCTGAAATATTGAGCAATTTGACTGATCAAGTGCCTATGGGCATTGCAGTTTCCCACTGCCACAGGTTCGTTTATCACCTTCACTCATATATTCCAGCTAGTAGCAAGTAGGAAGAATTGGGGCGTGCTAAGGGAGGCCCATGTACCAAAATTCCAGTGTTTCATGAAATTCACACACAGCTGGATTCCGTTCCATAGCCAAACATTTGGCACGTTATGGTGCATGAGCCTCCCTCATCAGTACGCCCCAATCCCTCCTTGTCCCATATTGGTTGAGCTCGTGCTGGAGCTGGACTATATTCGTAGAACCAATATAGTGAAAGTAAGTATTGTAATCCTGCAAAAAATCGATTTTGATATTTTTATTGTGTGGGTTCCGAGTCATTAAAAGTGTGTTTTTGCGCAATGTTTGCAGATTTGCGCTCAAATGTAAATAAAGATCTTTCTTCATGGGTAAAAGATCTAAACAGATTCTCGTAGATACAAGTTCTTTTCTGAAAACAGCCATCGTTTGAAAGTAAATAGTTATTATAACTGGTTTAAGGCGCCATAAAAAGCTAAAAGTGTGTCGTCACATTTCTGTGTTTCTGCAACTTCAAACACTATTTTCGGCGGATTGGCATTGCATAGAAAAACAGTTTTTTATTTTAACCTAGTTTTTATAAACCTGATTTCAAATAACTCGTAGGTACCAGTGGAATTGTCCATTGGAAATGTGACATCAATAATTCAAAAAAATGTTACTGCTTAAAAATCCATGCAAATGGCATATTTAGTAGTGTTTGTATAATTTCAGGGCGTTATTTTGGGCGAACAGTTACCACCATAATGCTAGTATAAATCGAGCTGAACTCGACGGATCGAAGTTTATGGTGATTGTTCAGCATGATGTGTTTCAACCACTGGGAGTGGCTGTGGATGAGGCGTATGGCAAAGTATACTGGACTGATGACAGTCAGGGAATATACTATAGAATCGAGAGATGCGACTTGGATGGCTCCAACAGAGAGCTTATCATTCGAGGCACCTACCAGGTAAACAAATTTTCTTTAGTGACATGCTAGGCTTTTACTTGGTTGATCTCCAGGGCTAAATGGGGTACCATAGTTTGGCTCCTATAATAACGACCGTACGGAGGTAACTCGCAAAATCTCTATCTTCACTCTCCCTCACACTTTATTTTCGGAAGTTTGATGTCGAACACACATTGTGGCGTTGGAAAATAAAAAGTTCTTTTCTTATACTTTAGGCCTGTTCTAAGTTGGATCTTGACCGAGTTGAGTTCAAGGAATCGACCCAATGACCAATAGCAGCGATTGAGTTAGCGTACTGTTGTTGTGGCTGTCGTGATTGAGCCAACTCGGTCACGCAGAATAAGTTTCAACCCGGTCAAGTTCCAACTTGGAACAAGCCTACTGTTGTTGACCAGAAAAGCTCCTAGGGATCGTCGAAAACGTGTACTTTGTTCCAGGTACCAATCAGCGCTGCAGTGGTAGCTTCCACTATCCTATGGTCTGACAACGTAGGGCACAAGGTTTGGAGTTTATCGGCAGATATGACGTTCCCGAATAGGACGATGGCCAAACTGGAGCCTGGACTTCTGTTCGAGGACAAAATGCTAAAAATGTACGGAATCGCGGCCTATCAAAACACGAGCATTAGATGCGAACCTGTTAAAATATTACGTCCACCTATTGAAGATGTTCCTGATATGGCTTCCTCTAATGAGGTACGAGTTAACAAAAGTCATACTAGAATTTATTCAACTATTGGTCAGTAGGTTCTTTTTCGATGTATAGTTACCTACCTACAATAAGCCATGCTCAATAAGAAAGTCAATAAAACCATTCCTCTCTTCAGAAAATTAAAATAAAAAGCGAGCTTAAAATAGATTTTTGGAGCAACTGCCGACTCGATCCATTGACGAAGCACGCAATTTATCAAACTTTTTGAAAAGCGGTACGTTTTTGCTGACTTCTTTCAAGTTGTGGCACTTTTCTATTTCATTTTCTGAAGGAATGGTCGGTTTGATTGAATTTATTTTGAGCGTAGGTTTAGACGTAAAACCTTCTATAATAATTAAAAGACGGAAATCAAATGTTTTGGTTCAGATATTATTAGTCAATATATGATTGTGGTTTTGAACCGAAACCGGTCAATGGTTTTCACCTGAAAGTGTAGCCCTAGTTCGATTTCATCGTCACTTTTTGATGGTACCACGAAGTTAACATGAGCCACGGAGGCTGTATAAGTTCATTAATTACCTTAGCGGGATGTATAAAATAAGTTAGTTTATTAATTATTTTTTTATTAAATTAGCAAGTTTACTTATTGCAGGGTCCTGATTTTTGTCTAAATGGCGGTGATCTCACGTTTGGCGTTTGTCAGTGTCGCCATGGCTTCAAGGGTAAAAGGTGCGAGACTGATAAGTGTTTCCAGTGGTGTTTGAACAGTGGCAGATGCGAGATTGATAGCAGGGTAAGTACATAATAATTATTTTCCTTCAAATCATGATAAATTATCAACACTTTTAAGGATAATGCCAAATCTTTGGATTTTGGATGTTAGCAGTCAGTGTTAAATTTCCATAAGAAGCCAACAACACCGCTTAGATCCATCAAAAAGAACAGGCCTATTATCTGCCGATGGTTTTTGAAATGATGAAATACTATTTATTTTCAGGGCTTTGCGGACTGCAGATGTCAGCCCGGATACGAAGGCAGGCGGTGCCAACGGGACGTGTGCGACGACTATTGTCTGGCGGGAGGTCGGTGCTACATTGAGTCTGGTCAGCCCATCTGCCAATGTCCCGCTCACACGACAGGGCAACGGTGCGAGGTGTCCTCCTCATTGGCAGCGGTGCCCATGCAACAAGACATGGCTGTCGTGGCTGGCCTTGCTGCCATTGGCTGTGCTCTTCTTGTCGTCGTCGCTGTTCTCACCTGGCGTGTTATTGTCTTGCGAAGGCGACCGCGTGTTAAGAAGAGGTAGGCGCTCAATTATGTTTTTCGTGGGTAGGCCTTTAAGGTACTGATTCAGTCGCGTGAGGGCTTCATATGCCCTCGTAAAGGGAACACAAATGAGAAATTTTCAAATACTACCACCCTTTTTCTCTCTCGTTGTGAAGCCCCTCTTTTTCTTAATAAAATAGTTTGCATTTACGTGATGATACTAATAATTACATAATAACAAATTATAGGTATATGGGAAAGTTATACTTATAATAATAGGTACTTCAATATTTGAAACTAAAAAAATAAATCTTGAAACATTCAGTCATTTGAAAAGTGGCGCCAAAAGGTCTCCCCTAACGATTTTTCAAAATCAATTTTTTTCTCAATCTCAGTTTGAAACATACGAGTATATTTAAATTTAAATTTATTGCCTTTCGTGATATAAAATAATAATAACCTTTCATCATGCAATAGGAAATTCCGAAAAGTGCGGCAATTTTGAAAATATTTGCACACAGCTTAATTTTTATTTGACTTTCTCGATAGAATGAATAAAAAAATTGATTCTATTTTCCTAGCCGGTACCATATTGCTTTACACTCAATAACTAATGATGGCCTCCTTCAAATAAATTTTGAATCTCATTTTCCTCAGCCCGTAATTAAATATCATGTTGGTTCATATTAGCGTTTTTTATTTCAGGTACATAGTAAATAAAGCATATAAGCAACAGAGAGGGCAGACTCCGCTAACTTCGAGACCGCCATCATCGCCGTCCATGGAGCAGTGTGAAATTACTATAGAAAATTGTTGTAATATGAACATTTGTGAAACGGTAAGTGCTCTAAAATATCAGGGGAAAACACATGGTTCCTCACGGTGCGTTCTGTGCTTTTCCGGTTTTTTTTTTCTTTCGAATTTTGCACCGTGGGCCTATGTGTTCTATAGGCAAAACGATCATTCCAAATGGGAAATAATTCCAACACGTGCTTAATTTTTCCCAGTTGGAATGATTGATTGGAATTCAACACTGGGCAAAACACGGAAGAACATAACGCACCGGGTGGACCCCTTGTATTTATAAGTCGTCCAACTCGTCGTTCTTTCTTTAACTTGACTACATTCCTTCTATACATGTTATGCTCTATGTATAGGTACATATAGATACTATGTATCCTTATTCCCAAGGCTAGAAAAAAACATGTTTACAATGTTTTGTATTATTGCAGCCATGTTTTGAGCCCAATATCAGAACAGCAAAATCAGATGGGAAGAAGAAATCGGAGGATAGAAGGAACCTTCTAAGGAATATGGAAGAACCGGGAGGTTCAGACTGACATGATTGGCCTTGTTCTGGTTAGCCAAATTGAGATCGCGCAGCAGTGGCCAAAAGCAGGTCGTTTTAAGAAGAAACACTTGCCATTAGCCAGTATTCTCCATAAAATTAAGACTTACCGTCAAACATTCTAGGGGTATTCACTTCAGTCGGTTGATTTTGATAGCATCGTGGGAGTTCCATTTTAACACAGCCGAAAAAGTTACCATATTTATGAGCAAAGGCGACCAAATTGAAATAAATTAGACCGTAGGCTTCCGCAACTTGAGTAGCTTAAGGTTATATCTAACGATAGTCTCTACTTAATGTTTACCCACTGTAAAAAGGCTTGGTTGCCACTGACTGACCTAAATTAAGTGTTTACCGTAAAATGACCTGAGGTTATATTCTAGCGGGACATCTCATACAAGTTATGTGGGTACGGCTTCTCTTGTATGCTTAAAACTTGTCCTAATACAACCCCCGGCAACAGGCCTCTTTTCGATTGAGTCGATTTACCTCTCTATCAAAAATAATAGGCCTAATGTATCTAACCTTATAAACTGCCAAAAGAACTCTAATATGATGTCTCATTTTTATAGCCATATACCTGCCTGAAAATTGTAAATATTTAATGTTTTTAATAATGGTAATTCGACCTTAGTGAATACCTCTTATTATACAAATAAGTAATTACTTAAAAAGAGTAAGGGCTGTGATAAAAGGCGTACTTTTTAAAATTAACATTGTTGTTACTGCTTAGTCTAATTCATGTAATATGGACATTTTTGAGCGCCATTCAGTCTTTAATTGTAAGAGTGAAGGGTTTTTTTTTGACCTGAAGTGCTCCGATGCGAAAATGAATTATAGCCAAACATAAATTAGACTAACACACTTTTTTGATTCGGGACTTTTTTACCCGTTATCAAACAGGGACTTAATTTCTACAAATAACTAAATAAAGGGTAATCCATAGTAGATAGGCGGTCCCTGATTTCTTGTTTGCGACGAATTCATCATGTCGCTACTTAATTTATTTATCTATTTATGTATAACATCAACGAATAAGGAGAATCTAAGTCATAATTGTCTCAACATTTTATGAGATGCATGATAATTACCAAATTATAAATTTATGAACCATCGAAAGTGAGTGAAATATTTCGAATCAGCATAAAGTTAAGATTTGGGTAAAGCGCGTTATCAAACTTATATTATTGGCAGTACGATATCTAAATATTTTTCAGTTCTTTATTCCGATTGATAGACGAAACTTTCACATTTCGTTCTTTAGGGACATAAAGTTTATTTAACAAAAATGAATTAGTATTGTTTTTAAATGTCAACTACTACACTATCTGTAGGTTTTTTTTTTTTTAAATTGATAACGTGTATTTTTGAATTTTTTCATTTTGTAAATTAATTTTGGGAAAAGGGCTACCAACCAATGTGCCCGGTCAGAAAATTCTAAATTTTTTAATCAAGTAATTATGAAATAATTAATCATTGCAACTCAATGTTTTGATGTACACATGTTGGGAGCATGTGGATGTGAATTTTTTGTTAAATATTTTTATCCATAGGCGAAGAATCCGCAATGAATTCATCAACTGAAGATTATGCAGGTATGATGTGTACCTACAACATTATATTATACCCCCTCTTCTATAATAATATATGAACTTCTTGTTTCTTTAGTAGGCAGGTGATAATGAACTTTAAATACTTATTTTTTTTAATACGGGTCAGCTAATGTTTAAATATTTCAATGAAGTACTATTTTTAATCTGAAATCCCTGTAAAATTGTAAGTGGGTACCTGCGTGTATCTACTATCCATCTAACTTACTTGCTTTCTGGCATCTTTTCTCAGGCTGCTAGTGAAAAGCTAATTATAATTGTGTGTGGTGCTTTATTCCTATTGGTGTTTGTCGACAAAATCAGATTCAGCATAAAACAAAAACTAGGGCAGGATAGTGATGACTGTTTTTCTGTGCAGGGTTTCAATTCGCCGTAAATTGTATTCAAAGTTTCAGACAATTGAGCATGATGGCGTCTACGGACCCAATCTGCACAATTTTAAATGCAATTTAAGGCGAATCGAGGACCTACACAGAGTAAGTAACGGTTTTCACTATCCTATCCTAGTTTTATTTTATTTTTAATTCTAAATCTCATTCTGTTAATACCAGTGGAGAAGTCCATTAAAAAACGAATCTTAAGATAAATTTTCCGTTTTCCTCACGCCCCATTTGTGAGTACCCACCCCCCATATCCCTATCAATGGACAATCAGTTTCTTAGCACAGCACAGCATGGCCATGGCCATGGCCGAATATTTATGGCTGTTTTTGACATCCATACTTTACATTTAGAAGTGCAAACCGTGGGATAACTAAGATCTTTTTTACGATGCTGGTGCGGTACTGATAAAATGATTTGATTTCTAATTGGTGTTGACGTTGATTTGGTTAATTAGTATTGAAGTGATGATTAGAATGGCTGTCAGTGGCCTTGGCCGTTGATAATAGTCATAAGTTTGATATGGTGTAATGAATGTTGAGAGACATAGTAAATGATAAATGGCATCTTTGTTAACCATTCAAACAACTCTTTTATTACTCTGTACAGTACACAATCTATAGGGTTGTTTACCATTTTAAAAGGTTCTTGTGGGCTTGTACCTCGTGTTACATTAAAAAATAATAATAGGCATTTTAATAATTTATATTAATTAGCGAAGACAAGGTTCATTTATTCCCCGCACTTTCTAACCTTTGGCCTTTCCTTTACTTACCAGATTATTTTTCTATTGGCTTCCTACCTAAGTAATTTATTTTGTATCTAACTATTTTACGACACCGAATGTTTTGTTTTCTTTTAAACTAAGTTTTGGGTTTTTTATGGTTCCTGTCACTTAGGGCGAACGGTACAATAGACTAATCCCGGGTTTAGTGATGAATCGGTGCTTTTGATTGGCTTAAAATCGCTAAACCTTGGTTGAAAGACTATTGTACCGTTCTTCCTTAAGTACTAAGTAGTTATGTCGGCACATATCGTCTTTATTTCCATTTCGAATCCAACCTATATTATGTTCTACGTTCTACCTCCGTTAATGTGTTCTAGATTCAATTACCTTCCTATAAACATTATCAAAGCTTTATATTGTGCCTACAATTTGTTTTATATTGTAATTATGTATTTGATTAAGAGGAGGGGGTATGAGGATTATTATCAAATTTGTCGGCCATGATTTATTTATTAAAACAGTCATAATGTGACTTCAAGTTTGGTGTCCATTTTTGTACACTAGCACAAAAATTGTATGACCCATTTTGGGTTGTAGCTTCTGACTGGATTTGCATCGATATGTCGTCTGGTTTTTTGAAAACTTGTAGTGTTTATACTGTTTAGTAATTGTTACAATAGTTTTAGTTTGCTGTTTTCCTGAAACGTGTTAAAGCAAGCTAGGGGTTACTGCGGCTTATAGATAGTAGTTTTGATTAAGGCAGCGTCCTTAATATCATATATCGGGAGAGATCCGGTAACTAGTTCGTTTAGTAAAAGTTGTATCAACTTATTGTGATAGTGTCGAAATAAATAATTTTATAAACGACTGCCGTATATTCTTGAGTTCCCCAGTAAAGGACTGCAGTTTGGACTGTAAGTGATTTTGTTGATATATGATGCATAGGTTAATAATTATGATTTATGATGTTGATCGCAAAATTAGCGAAGTGCCTAACCATTTCCCAGCATACTACGATAATAATGCACTCCTAAAGCAGCAGGGTATCTCTATTAATGGAATTTCTTAACTGATAACTACTAGGTACCTACCTCTTGAGCACAATAATTATCACTGCAAGGACAACATCGC
>Ga0194135_10001697_pt1 | contig 13231 bp, 8 predicted proteins | sample LitLau_LLRF_2013_FD_134024 | JGI IMG/M metagenome (GOLD analysis project Ga0194135, IMG submission 134024) | Freshwater sediment microbial communities in response to fracking from North America - Little Laurel Run_MetaG_LLRF_2013 (version 2) | ecosystem: Environmental > Aquatic > Freshwater >... | reverse complement strand
GTGATTCAACCTGTGGTAATTAAAGTGGCCTTGAAATAGTATTGTTCTTATACTATTATCTAAAAATAATCACATCAGTTGGAAATTAACGAACGACAACCACAACGAGGAATTTACGTAATAAATAAAGGTTTTAGGTTCATGATGTTTTAAGGTCGAAGATTCTGGTTCTATTACGTCCAAGAAAATTATTATTCGTCTTTAGATGAAACTCTGCTCGAATCATGTAACCTTGGATTTATTTGGATTTATTTGAAATTAAAATACTAAACCTGTTTGATGACAATGGAAAAACCAATCAACTGATTGAGAGAACGTCTATACGTAAATTAGCTTTTGCAGAATGCGTAATTAATTGCGAAATCTATGCAAACCAGTTTCAAAAGTCCCTGCAGTGACAGGGACTGCCACTGCATCCACAATTTATCCACATATCTTTGAAATCTCTCGTGTTGAGAATTGTTGAAGGTTACGCTAAAACTCAAGCGGATATAAATTAAAGACTTTGGGGAGGGATCTGGCGTAGTGAGATTTGAGAACTAAACTGAAAAGAAACATTATTAGTTAAATTTACAAAGGGATCTACAAAGACGGCTTGGAGAAATGAAAAGTGAGAGGTGTAATTAATTATTAAATCGTACTTTATACTTTCACCGACAGTTTTATATTAACTCACTCGAATTGTTGCAGATGAATGTTGGGTTACGTTGGCCCTAAGCGACCAAGATGGATTGGCATCGCTGGTTCTTGCAAGGTCAATTCGAAGAACACTTTCGACAAGGAAAATTACAATTCTCATTTCTGAGAATGTGTCTTCATCAATGGAGTGGGTTTGAATAAGCTTTAAAATGTCAACTTATATTTCTCTTACAATGCTTATTTGTCTAGGGTTTTGATGCAAGAGATATTTGAATTGGTGGTACGTTTTGACATGTCGGAAGTTGGGAATGCCGCATTTTCCAAGCTCTGGCTTTGGAATTCGAGGATTTGGACTAAATGCGTTTACTTGGACCCAACTTGTTTGGTTTGCACATTAATTGAATTATCACAATACACACTACACCCTCCTTTCCGCCATCTTTATTTTGTGAAATAAAATATATAAAATGCTGACAGATGCTGCGAGACTCGGATCAACTCTTTGAAACCACGAACACTTGGGCATCAGGTGCCGACGGAGTTCAATCCATCCTCTACCCGCAAGTTTTCGTGTTTGAACCAAATACGCGAACTTTTAAAGAACTGCTGGAAATGAGCAAAAAGGGAACAAGTGGGTTTGATTGAATTATATTAGGGGTAAGAAAACATTTTTAAGGAATTATAATAATTAATTTCCTCATGCAGGTGTGAACGTAATGGATGCTTATTTGAGAGCCAAGGTTTCTAGTTTCCAATGCAGTCCTGATGCTTCGTGCCTGGCTAATATGAACACATACAATAAAAGTGGCAGGTGACTGAGTAAAACTTATTTTTTTTTTTAGAAAAATAAGCTTAGTTTTTGGATTTATGATTTGAAGGGAGCTAGAGTGCAGCATTTTTGCTTTTGAACAATACCCGTGGACTCGTCTTTTGGAATCCCAAAAGCACTCTGCGCTTTGGAAGGTGAAGAATGCATACATAAGACCCTTTTCCAATATTATAATTTCTTGCATTGTTTGTTCAAGGAATTTGTGGATAAGTGGATGGGACTATTGATGCATGAGATCATTCCAGAAATCCAATTGCTGGTTAGTCTAAACAAACTAAAAATGTTGCTGGAATAAGTTTAACCCTCGTCTATATTTTGAAAGGATCAAACCAACAAGCAGTTTTTATTGACGTCTATGGACCAATGGATGGATACGTCTTCTTGGGACGGACCCGCGACTCTCAACACGAAAGAAATGGAGGAAATTTCCACAGAGATGTCTGAGGCCATCGCAGTGGTAGGAATGAGTTGCAGGTTCCCGAATGCTAACAATGCTGAGGAGTTTTGGGATGTGCTTATTTCTGGACAAGATCCATTTAGAGGATTCCCCGCGGATCGGCCACGCCATTTGGAGAACCCAGCTGAGGACAATGGGTTTCAAGCCGGCTTTCTAAAATGTCGCCTAGACGAGTTCGATGCCAAGTTTTTTGGGATTAGCGGACGTGAGGCAGTTTTTCTGGATCCACAACAACGCCTTCTTCTGGAAGTAGTGTGGGAAAGTCTGGAAAACGCATCCATCAATCCCCAAACACTTCGAGGGACCAACACGGCCGTCTTTCTTGGAATCTGGAAACAGGATTATGACGGCCTGTTTCCGAATTCTGGGCTTAGTGGCGGTGACTACCATCACATGTACCTTGGGAATGCGCTCAGCGCAACAGCCTCACGACTTTCCCACTTTCTTGGACTTTACGGGCCTAACGTCGCAATTGAGTAGGAGGGAAATTTAAGTATAAAATTAAACAAAACTGTAACTTGAGATAATTGTGCATGTTAGGAGCGGGTGTTCCAGTAGTTCCAGCGGAATCCATTTTGCCTGCGAAAGTCTCCGACGAGGTAATACAACCCTTGCAGTCGCCAGTGGGGTCAACTTGGTAATGAATCGTAGAAATCCAATGCATGGAGACTATGCGGTTTCCGCAGTCCTGGCTAAGGATTTCAGATGCAAAACGTTTGATGAGAGGTGAGTGGCATATTGTTTCGTTATGCCAGCCTCCGTTTCATATTGACGTTCCTAAATTGACAGAGCGGATGGATTTGCTCGTGCAGAAGGATGTGGGGCCGTCGTGCTGAAGCGTGTGAATGATGCGATTCGGAGCGGTGACAATATTTTGGGAATACTTCGTGGGACAGCCCTCAACAACGACGGCCCAAGGGTTAGCTTTGGAAAGCCGAACGTGGATGCCCAGGCACGCCTGTATTTAGAAGCCTTGGCAAATGCGCACGTGGAGCCACATCAAGTCAATTTAATAGAAGCACATGGAACTGGAACTGGTGTTGGAGGTTAATAATAAATTTTCATTAAAAAGCTAGTAAAGAAAACTAAATGTTGGACCTAACCTCCAGATGTCACTGAGATGGAGTCCCTGGGACGAGTGTATTCCGAGAAAAGAACAGAGCCTCTTTACATTAGCTCTGTTAAAACAAATATTGGTCACGCAGAGTCCTGTGCAGGGATTGCAGGGTTGATAAAAGTCCTGCTTTGCATCAAGCATCGGAAACTTCCTCCCCACCTTCATTTACAAAAACTAAACCCACGGATTTTCCTTGATCGAATTCCCGCCAAAATCCCGTTGGAAGCAACTGAATGGAGTGCAACACCACGAATTGCCGGCCTGAGTTCTTTTGGTATGAGTGGAACTAACGTCCATTTGATAGTTCAGGAGACGCCGTCTGCACTCTTGTTGCCAAAATCAGTGGGCTGCTCAAAGCCTTTGCACATGGTTGGCATCTCAGCAAAGTCCGATGAAGCCCTTCAAGAACTCCGGCAGAACTACATTTCCTTTCTTGAAATCCAGACAACCGGCCAATTGGACGACATTGCCTTCACGCTCGGCACCGGTCGAGCAAATATGCCACATCGCATTGCTGTGGTTGCAGAGGACAGGCAGGAATTATTAGCCAAATTTCGGACTCAAGACTACATCGCGGGAACTGCGACCGCACCAAAGAAAATTATATTCCTTTTCACGGGACAAGGATCACAATACTTTGGGATGGCGAGGAACCTGTATGGAATTTCTTCCATTTTTCGTACTTGCTTTGACTACTGCGACGACCTTTATAAAACTCATTTATCAATTCCACTCCATCAAGTCCTCTGGGAAGATCCCACACTGTTGGAGAGCACAATTTATTGTCAACCAGCCATTTTTTGCATTCAAGTCTGTCTCCTGAAGATTTGGCTTTCCCTTGGACTTCGGCCGGATTTTGTTCTTGGGCACAGTGTTGGTGAATTTTGTGCAGCCTTTTGTTCTGGAATCTACTCACTCGAAGATGCGATGAAACTCGTCGTGGCCAGAAGCAAACTTGTTCAAGAATTACCGAACGGGAAAATGCTCGTAATCAAAACTTCTTCCGTGAATACTTGCCAACTAATTGAGCGTTTTAGTACCGACAACTGTGGATCTTGGATAGATGTGGCGGCTGAAAATTCCGACGAGGAAGTCGTGATTTCTGGACAGGAAGCAAGTGTCGCTGCATTTGCCAATTTCTGTAGTGAGCAAGGCGTAAATACCCAGCTCATCACCGCCTCACACGGATTCCACTCTCGTCAAATGGATGCGGTGATAATGGAATTTGGGCAGATTGCATCTGGTTTGACTCCAAGGAGACCGCTCTGCAAATACATATCTTCAACCCTTGCACGGGAAATGCAAGAAAGAGATTTCGATGGAGCGTATTGGATGCGACATTTGCGGGACACGGTCAAATTTCAAGATGCAGTAAATACGTTGCCAACCACTGAGGACAGAATCTTTATTGAAATTGGGTCTCATCCAATTCTCCTTGGATTGGTCATGCAGAATATTTCTGATCCCTCTACTGGAACATTTTGTCCCACTCTACGAAGGAATGAAGAAGACGTGTCCTCAATTTTAAATTCAGTTGCCAAATTGTTTGTTGCGGGAGTGGACATTTCCTGGACAAAATGGTACGAGGGAGGAAACAAAATTTCGCTGCCGAATTATCCCTTTCAGCGGCAAGCTTATTGGTTTGTGGCAGAGGATTCCGGGATGACTTTGACACCGGTCCTTAATCCCCTCCTTGGTCGCCAAATCCCGTCTCCAGCGTCGGATATCATCTTCTCGCAACACTTAAGTCCGAAGAGCTTGCCGTACTTGAGTGATCACAAAATTGGAGATAGACTAATTTTCCCCGCAGCAGCCTACGTGGAGATCATAATGGCCGCAGGTTTGTACGTCGTCCAATGCGACAAAGGTCAAATTCCATTGATGGTCGAGAAGTTCACTGTTGATGCCGCTCTGGCCCTTGAGTCGCCTACCCAAATTCAAACTATTGTGCGCCCAGTAGGTAGTGCCAGTGACTTCAGTTGGGAAATTCAAATTCACCGACGCGTGGAATCAGATGAAGTTAATCAATGGAAACGGCATGCCGTTGCCACGTTCTCCCCGAACGCAGCACCAAACGTTTCCACCCTGGACGTTGAAAAAGTAAAGGCCCGCCTGGCATTCCAACGAGACATGGACACAGTTGGGGTGTATGCTGCCATTGGAAAGTCAGGGATCCAGTTTGGTCCAAAATTTCAAAGCATTACGCATGTATGGGGTGGGGAGACGGAGCTGCTGAGCCAAATGAGTTTGCCTGAGAATTCAACCAACTACATTTGTCATCCAATCGTCATCGACGCCATGATCCAAACAGCTGTATTTCGACAAATACTAGCTTCCACGGACGAGAGTGTGCTCCAGCTGCAACTGCCAATAAGCATCAAGAAGTTCAGTTGGTTGTCCCGAGATACTACAATCAAAATGTTTATTCGCGCAACTTGGGATACAAATGGCGAAGCGTCAGTGACGCTTCATAACGAAGGAGGAATCCCGCTGGCGATGATGGAAGGGATCGAACTTCTCCGAACCAACATCAATAATTTCTTGCGCTCTTTGACTGTAGTTTCCGAATCTCTTTCGGAATTTGTTATAGACACATGGAAGCCAATCGGCAAAACCGGCCAGTTACGTGTAGACACGGGCCAGTTTCATTTGGAACTTTCCACATTTACAGAGAGAGCATTGGAGGAAGTAAAGGGAATGAGCCAAACTGTCTGCGAGGGACTTGATTTAACGGATGAATTGTTCTTTCTCTATCTCATCCGCGCAATTCGAATGAACAATTGGGAGTGGCCACGGGATGGGGACAGTATTGTATCTAAGCCCTGGGAAAATATTGCACCAACAGCGCTACACATATTTAAAACGGAATCTATCAGGAAGATGTTTGAGGCTCGAGGATACTTGGCATCCGACGGAAACCGGTATTTTCAAGTTTTAAAAAGTCTGCCGAAACTTGATGAGCTGGAGACGGAAATCGCCGGAACGCATCGAGCGTGCGCTTCCATTGTAGGCGAAGAAGATATCTACCTTCGGTTTGCACATCAAATTGGCGGTTGTATGCCAAAAATATTAGATGGGAAAATGCTACCACTTGAAGCTCTATTCCCTTTAGACAAGACAGACGTTGGAGCTGATCGAGTATATACAGAAGGTAAAATCCCGACTGGCAGCGTTCAGACTTTTATTCTTTCATTGTTTAACATTTTTAAATTTATTTATCTTGGCATTATATTTCTATTTTTATTCATAGCAAAATATATGAAGTACATAAGTGTACTCACGACATCCCTTTTCCTGGACGCAGTGAATTCCGCAAAGGCTCCTTTCCGAAGCGATGAAGTTTTGCAAATACTAGAAGTCGGTGCTGGTTCTGGAATATGTTGCAAACTTAGCATCCAAGGTTTGAAGGAACTCAGCTTACCTTTTGAATACACCTTCACGGATATTTCTCCAAGTTTTGTGAATGAGGCCAAGGAGAAATTTAAAGAGAATATCATCTTTTCTGTACTGGATATTGAAGAGGACCCCCTAACTCAAGGGTTCGCACCCGACAAGTATGACGTCATTCTCGCGTCCAATGTGATCCATGCTACTGCCAACCTTGCCGACACTTTGAGGAATCTGTTTCTTCTCCTACGCCCAGGGGGGATCATTGTTTTTGGTGAACTGTTCCAAGAGAGACCCAATTTGAGCCTTTCCTTCGGCTTTCTCGATGGATGGTGGCGTTTTACGGATTTTCGTAACGGGGGACCCCTCATCAACCAGCAGCAATGGATAGACGTTTTGAATTCCGTAGGATTTATTGAGGCGAGAACGATGACGATTTTCGAAACAGCAGGTGCAGTGGCGGGGCGGAAGAGCCTGGATGTTGTTCGGAACGAAATAAGCAACCACATTGGCACGGCGCATCAAAAGTTATGGCTCTTCGCTTCCGATGCCTCACAACTGCCATCCCTATTAGAGCATAAAATGAGAAAAGTTGGAAGACATGTGACAGTACACGCGTTTGCGGACCCAGTTCCAAAAAATCTTGAAGGCATTATTTTCTTTTGGACGGTTTATGGTGACGACTTGAAAGTGGATCAGGAAAAATGTGAACGCTTGCTTCATCTCTGCCAGAATTTAATTGAAACATATGAAGAGGTCAAACAAAAGCCAAAGCTGATTCTCGTGACGCGCGGCGTAAATTATTTGACGGATGCTGGGCCCGGGAATCCAAATGCTGCCACGGCTCACTCCTTCCTCAAATCATTTTGCAACGAGAATCCGAACTTTCCAGTTGGAATCATTGACACGGACCAGGATATCATCAGTCCTGAGAATGAGGCGGAGGAAATTTTTGCTCAAGTTTGGTCCAAGGAGAAAAGGATCTTCAGAGATATTCGGGAAGGCAGGATGCTGGTCCACAGATTGAAACTAGCCGACCAGAGGCGGCCTCCTCTACCTCTTCCGAATTCTAATAGATTTAAAGTCATGAGTCCAGTAACGAAAAGCTTAAAGGATTTGAAAATTTCTCCTTTCCCACAAGTTGAACTCACAGGCGAGAATGTCGAGGTTAATGTACGCTCAGCAGCCTTAAATTTTCGCGACATATTCATGATCCTTCGACCTGACGGTTTTACAGTTCCAGATCACGTGGATGCTAATCCCGGACTCGATGTTGCAGGCGTCGTCTCTCGCGTCGGCCCAAAATCTTCTAAATTCCGAACCGGCGACGAAGTGTACGCCATGATCGACGGCGGCGGTTTAGCGTCTCACGTGGTATGTACTGAGCAGAAATTAATGAGAAAACCAACATGGATGTCATTTCCGTCAGCCGCTGCGATCCCTGTGGCGTTTATTACAGCCTTCTACTCTTTCCTGGATTGTGCCAAGCTCGGGCCAGATGATCGGGTCCTGATTCATGTGGCGACGGGGGGCGTAGGACTGGCGGCAATTCAAGTTGCTACAAGTATAGGCGCTGAAATTTACGCGACTGCTGGCAGTCGAAGGAAACAAGCTCATTTACGGGCCATTGGAATTCAACACGTCTACCATTCCAGAAATACAAAGTTTAAGGAGGAGATTCTGAGAGACACCAACGGCGCCGGCGTCACGGTTGTACTCAACTCTCTCACAGGTCCCAATTTTAAAGAGGCCTCTCTTGGAGTCTGCGCCCAGGGGGCCCGCTTCGTCGAAATTGGAAAAGTGAACATTTGGACTCATCTGGAAGTGGCCGAAATCCGTCCAGATGTCGCCTACTTTGTTGTGGACATGGCGGGTATGCTTTATGAGAACCATGAAACGCTCAGACGACAAATTGAAACGTTGGATTCCAGAATTTCTAAGAGGACGTTTAAAGGACTGCCATACGTCGCTTTCGAGCTTGAAAGAATCCTTGACGCCTTTCAATACTTTCAAGAGGCAAAACATATTGGGAAAGTGGTAATCAACATCCCGCAGCCAATACTGTCACCAGAGGGACGACTTACGTTTTACCAACCGCTGTTCCACGCTGAGAGCACATACCTCGTTACAGGGGGCCTGGGAGGCATTGGCATGGAAGTGGCCAAGTGGATGAGCGAGAGAGGGGCAAGGAAAATCCTCCTCACAGGACGAAGCGCTCCAACGGAATACAATCAATTAAGTGTCACCAATTTAAACAAAAGTGGCTGCCGCACGGTAGTCATTCACGCCGACGTGGGGAAGTTTCGAGACTGTCAATTCCTATTGGAATCAGTCGATACATTGAATTTACCACCACTGGGTGGAATAATGCATGCAGCCGGAATTATCCGTGACTCAATCATACCGAATCAGTCGTGGGAGTCATTTGAGGAAGTATTTTGGCCGAAAGTCCACGGGACATGGAATCTCCATACACTGACGCTGGACTACAACCTTGAGTTCTTTGCCATGTTTTCCAGCCTCTGCTCTCTGGTTGGTGTCCCAGGCCAGAGTAACCATGCTGCAGCAAGTCGATTCCTGGACTCGATGGCTCATTACCGCCATTCTCTTGGGCTGCCTTCTTGTTCAATTAATTTTGGAGGGTGGGCAGACGTAAGTGTTAAGAACCTTGACGACTGTCACATTTAATTTTTTTTCAGGGAGAAACTTAATTTATTTTGCTCGATATTAATTCTAGGTTGGACTCGCAGCAAATACCCCCCAGTTGGTGTATTGGGGTTTCGGTTTTCTGAGTTTTTCTACCAAGCAAGGATTAGCATCAATTGAGCACGTCCTCCGGGAAAAGCTTCTGCAGATGGGGATCCTTCAGGTCAGCAGTTGGGCTGCAGTAAAAAAGTCATTCAACCGCGGGGACTACTTTGATGACATCCAATCCGAAACTGTGATTGGGAGCCACGGCGCGATGGCAGACTCCACAGCAGCGATGGCCGCCGTCACGTTTGCAGCACCAGGAACGCAGCAGGGAATAATAGAAAAATTCCTGGAGAAAGTTTTAAAGGGCACTCTCCGGATTCCGGAAACCGACACATTTCCAATTGATCAGAATTTCTATGAAGCTGGAATTGATTCTCTTATGGCCATTGAGTTCCGAAATCGGATTCAGACAGTATTGCCTGACAAACATCTGAGTCTCGATTCCATTGTGCACCATGTGACCATTCGCTCCCTTACCACCCATTTGCTTTCACTTCTCAAGTTGGATGTGGCGGAGACAGTGGACATTGAGAAAGTTGTGGCTAGTGATTCCATCCTTCCGTTGGATATTCAGGCAGCGCCCCCGGCCTGTCAGCCTCCCGCCATCTGAATTTCAAGAAATTTCACTCACCAGCGCCGGAGTTGGCGTTAAGAAGTCAAACCGCCGAGACGCTTCATCAAGATTCCTTCCTCCCCTCACCATTAATTGTCAAAAAATTTAAACTCTACTCTAATCTGTCACTTCCTTCTACATTATTCTCAATTGTCACTAATAAGTTTGTATATTCCATCTATACTCCTCGCCACTCTTTTATCATGAATATAAGTGCAATTCTGCATTAGAAATTTGATCACGCTTCTATAAACAAAGCAACTCACCACTTCCGAATTTCGGACCTTAGTTAATACACCTCACGAATTGGAGACATCCCCAATGGGTGAATGGGCCTCACGGTGACATGGTCTCACCAAATGATGTTTGACCCCTCACCAATAAGTGAATACACCTCACCAATGAGTAAATCCACCTCACACACAAGTAACAATGAAAAATTGAGTTCCTGCTTCACAAAGGCCACACAAACGAATAACTTTTCTCTAAATGCATACACCTTACTCTCACCATGACGTGAACAAATTCAGCATACTCTAAAGAACGAGCACTAAAGCAACTAGTAGTACATGTTTAACCTTCCAAGGTCTCCCAGGCCCTCGCCCTGATCCTGGCAAATATGTCTTTGCACTATCCGGAATTTTGTATAGTTTTTTTTAATGCCACAATGCCAATTACATGTTTACAGGTGTATTCCTTCTGAAACGTTTTAGATGTGCAGCTAGAATTTCTCCATTCCTTTTCGTCTGATTTTACAACATGCAGTCGCTTCTTCCAGAGCTCAAAAGTCTCCAATTTCAAAAGATTTTGATAGAATGTGATGCGCTACAGTTTATTAACAGCCCCGTTCGGGACTCGGTACCATATTTGAAAAATATTCATTTGAATCATGTTTTGTCAAGTGGGGGCAAGCCCCCATACCCCGCTAAACCTAACCTGATGGTAACAATGACACGAAAGTGGGCTAGTGATCATAGGCAATTTTGTAAAGTAAAGTTATGTATTAGTATTTAAGAGTCTGACGTTAGTGAGAACAGTACTGAGTTTTTAACTTATCATTACTCATATTGGGGTGACTCGTTAATAAACTTTTTCCAAAAAAAAGAGACGTCACAACTGATTTGAAATTAAGAGACTCGGGATCCCGCTCCAAATACCTATTTCTAATCAGTCTGGAACTACATTTATCATCTCACCCAGAGTATTCTCGCTTCTTGATATAAGCCCCTTCCTTCCTGATGTGTAGTTTAGCTGCGACTCAAAGTCACGGATATGTACATACTCACATTATTGCCGGCGTTTCTTCTGAGGAGGGACATTCTCACTTGAATTACTTTCAATCAACCTAATTCGCCTATTTTATCGTAAGTATAATCAGAGTAATTAGCAACTGACGTGACGGAATGCGAATAGTGAGTTAAGTAAAACACACTCACCGACCAACCGTTCTCTTCCTCTTTTATGCATTTTGCCGATTTAAATTATGATTTCTGTTAAGTGAGGGATAGTAACTCATTAGTGCGGCACATTCACTTATTGGTGAGTTGTGAAAATCATTTTGTGAGGCCATGTCACCGTGAGGTCCATTCTCCCATTTTTCTGAGGGGTTGTACGGTGTGGTGTATTAACCTTTACCCCCGAATTTCATCCATTGTTAAAACTAAAAGCGACAATGGATTCCCATATATATTCGGACACGCAACAAATTTAAATATCGATCCCTCAGGCCGCACTCTGGACGTATTCATCCACGGCCTGACCCTTCCTTTTATTTTCATAAGCTCCTTTTTCACACTGGATCCTGCGCCAGTTCAACATCAGAATTCCTTTAAAAACTAATTAACATAGCACGTCAATAAATTAGTGGTCGTAACGTTTGCACTTCTCATATTTCACATATTCTGGAGAGACTATAGTTGCATTCGCGGTTGACCGACCTAAGGAAACTTTTAAAAGTACGAAAACGACGAGGATCTGAATTATCCCAATTTGACTTTGAATTTAATTGACACTTGGTTATGGTTTTATGGGTCTTTGCCTGGAAATTCGCGTATTGTGAAAGTTTGTTTACAGTTCCTTATTTCCTCTTTGCGCATGCGCGGATGAGGATCCAGTGGAAGCTTGCAATAAACGACAATCGTGGTTGACATTGACTTAAACAACAGGCAACGCTTGGAATATTTGGAAGTCAATCAAAAACAATGAAACAATAAAAATAAGTGTTGAGTGACGTCTTATTTTTTTTTTTATTGAAGATCATTATACTTGTTGCGACGTCCTCCACAACAGTCTTTCGTCAACAATAGTTGTGGAATTTTTAAAGCGACTCCAAAAAATGGAAATCTAAAGTCGACAATCGGAAATGGACAGGGAGGAAATGGAATAACAAAAAATAAGAGACAATGACAGGACAAACTAAGCGCAGTGAATGGTTTCGAATTGTTGGTTGGTTGGTGGTGTTCTTCTTCCAGTTTCGCTCTACACAGCCTAGTGACCTTGACCCCAAACTTTTATCCGCCATTGAGGAAGAAGCCCTGAAATTAAATTTAGCTGATTTCGATGGGGATCCCATTTTTATCCAATCCGTGGATGTGACCAATGGAATGTCAACTTATCGTTTACTCAAATCCGATTCCAATGAAAATTCCTCCCTTCATGAAACCCCTACGCTCGAAAGAGTGGGAGACGATGAGGGGCGAGAGGTGATTAGTTTCCCGTCCAATCGGAGGCGGGGAAATTCTGGGGGGAAAGAAAATTCAAATGCATTTGTCGTCCTTCGTAGAATTCCCCCAAGGACAGATGAGGACAAGAGTACGTACTACGCAACTTATGCCTACACCAGGTAAGTATCTCAAATGCAATTCCTGCAGATCGAGCGAATGTAACGTTCCTTTCTTTAATCTACAAATTTAAGAAATGCACTGAGCCAGGACACTCTGATTGTCAATATTGGCGGTAAGCAGAAAGTGAGCATTGAATGGGACACTTGGGAATATCGCGACGATACGGGTCCCTCTCGATCATTTATTGACTGCCAGTCGAGTCTCATTGTCGCCTGTGATTACAACACGATCCCAACACAGGTTGCGAGAAAGGAAAAGAAGATCGTTGAATTGCCGCCACTGGTGGCTGCGGAAGGATTCTCACTGGATTTCTACGCAGGCGTCTTTGATGATTTGGAGGATGAGTCAACGGAGGCAAGAATAGCTTCTCAGAATCCCACTAAACGAGGAAGCTCTCCTAGAGCTGCTTCTGAAAATGAACGTTCTGCTAAAGGTGCTGCCAGAACTAGACGCGCTGCGCAGAAGCCGACTGAATCTGGGCATTCCGCTCCCCAGACGTTGAATGTCGCAATTTTTGAGCAGAGTGCTCGCTCGGACCAGGCGGGACGCTCGTCGTTAGCTGCCGTTCGGCAAAGGCGTGCTGCCTTAGGTG
>Ga0194135_10001696_pt1 | contig 13234 bp, 5 predicted proteins | sample LitLau_LLRF_2013_FD_134024 | JGI IMG/M metagenome (GOLD analysis project Ga0194135, IMG submission 134024) | Freshwater sediment microbial communities in response to fracking from North America - Little Laurel Run_MetaG_LLRF_2013 (version 2) | ecosystem: Environmental > Aquatic > Freshwater >... | reverse complement strand
CATTATATCTGAGATCTGAGTTTTATTACTATATGGAGAGTAATATGTATGTATATATATATGTAGATCTATGTGAGAACTACGTCAATAGGAAACACACACACACAACAACAACTTGTAAAACTTGTGTTTGGGGACATCCATTAATTTAATTTTCATGGAGGCAGAGGAAAGTCAACAATTGATTCCATGAGGGAAATGGTTTATAACTTTATAAGTAAGCGATTGAGTTGGAGGCAGAGATGGCTTTGGCTTTAGGATATCTTTTGAGAGAATTATGAATGGATGAACCTAAAGTTGCGTTTCATGGACAAAGATAACGATTTGTGATTTTTGTGAATGAGTTCTGAGAATCGACTCCGTGTGTCTGTGAGTGAAGAAGAAGAAGGAGATGAAGGAAGAAACCAGCGGATGTGAATGTGATGATGAGGAGGATCTTCTTCGAGTTATTTCTATGCACAAACATGTTTTTTAATCAACTTATTATTTCTCACAAAAGTCTTTTATTCTCACAAACATTGTTGAAATTCGCATTATGAATCTTCTTGCCTGGTTTTAAGTTACTAAAATGACTGGTTGTAGAATGAAATTAGATCTTTATGATTTGGATTTGGAAATTGATGTGTACGTATAAATGAGAAGGATTGAAGAGGCATTTTCTCATCCTTAATCCCAAAATAAGTCACATAGGCATTTCATAGTTAGTGTACATAGAGTGGGAACTCTGGGAAGTATTGTAATAATCTCTGATGATGATTCTGAGGTTTAAAAACGAATAAAAGTAACTCAATTCTTGAATAGGCGAGATTCGAAGGAAGAAAGACAGTGTTCGTCTCCTCTTTACGAATAAGAAGCTTGTGTGTGTGCATGTATATATGGAGGCAAGGAGGTTGCATTGTCATTCTTGATTCACCGTCAGCTTGAGCCCTAAATTGCTCGTGTGTCCTTTCTCCCACTGCCCCACTTTTCTCTTCTTTCAATCTTTGAAACTTAAATTATACTTCTGAGCAATTACTCCCAAAGTTAAGTGTTGTTGTTGGTCACTCTCGCTGTTCTTTACTATCGCGGGGGGAATAAATGCGATAATGACTCAATCTGACACATATGACGGGTAGTTGGATAGCAGTTTGTCTCCCGGAGTGCAAGGAACAATGCTTAACATTGAAATGAAGATTGACAGCGGAGTGTTTAATGGAAGGCCGGAAACGAACAATAATGCTTGGCTGACCACCTTCCCTACACAGCAGAAATAGTAATAGTACCTTTCACTGATGATCATGATCATGATGATGCTGAGAGGGAGTCAGTGGGCCAAAATAAATAACATTCCCGTTAACACCAGAAGAAGAAGAAGATTTGATGATGAAAATAGGAAGGAGGCAGGTGGGGAGATCAGATCGCAAGTTATAAAAGCTCCTTGTCTTCTTCTGAACCGTCCCAGTTGGTTGTTATCATCGGTCTTTATAATATATATAAAGTCGTTACGGCATACGTACGATTTATTTAGTCACAATGTCGTCTCTACGTCGTCTCATTGACATTTCTAGAAGTTATAATAATTCAAAGACATCCTCGTTCAAAAGTAGACGTTTTGTGATTTCTTTTGTGTTATTCCTCTCTGTCGTTGGAGGGGTTTGTGCCAAGCCTTCATCTTTACCGTCGTCGACGTCAAGTCCTCCAACTAAAGGTCAGTTCTGTGACATATTTCGATATTCATTTTGAAAGCAATTCACCTTCCATGAGTTCAAAGAAAAATTACTTTCTTAAGTTTTTTTTAAGTTATCCAACGAAACCTCCCGTATTTAAATAACACGTATCACATTCCCCCGTATAATTACTTTTTCTTCAGAGACTGAGTCCTCCTTCTCTACAGAAAGTCCTATCGTGCCAGAATCGACCTCAACAGAAGAAGTCAATTCTCCATTGTTGGTGTCAACGGATGAAAAAGAAGTCTCCCCTCCAAAGGAAAAGTCATCTCGTCTTGTTCTGGACTCATCTTCACCTTGGTCAGCTTCAGGACGACTTCCATCTTCGTCCATTTCAGGCTCAACGTCATCAGCCAGGTATGCTCTCACTCGAGACGGCTCTCTATCTGTCTCTTTACCCCACCCCCCACATGATAACCCATCTCTACGTTCAATCAAGTCTTTCTCTGTCGTCCTCTCCGACGTTGACGTCCTAGGGACGTATCCTCCACCGCTCCATAAATCATCAAACTCCTCTCACGTCTCTTCCTACGCAATCCACTCCAATTCAATCCATAGAATGAATGCTTCTTGGAATATTTCGTCTTCATTAGCCCCAAACCCAAATAAACTCCTTCAACTCCTCCGCTCTTATTCTAAAGAAGGTCCAACCACGACGATTCCTCGCCTGTTAAAATCCTCCGACCCTTCTGCAACCGCAGGGGACTTGAGAACCCTAATTTCCCTCTTGGTCAAAGGCGAAGGCAATGAAGAATTAAACCTCCTTATGAATGGAAATGAAATGACTTTTCTCCAAAAAGACGAAGTGAAAGAACTCCTCCCACCTACAGCAAACTTGACTTCAACTCCTGAAGGATTTCCTTTAAGGACTGAAGGCTACTTGGGACTTAATCATCCCAATCTACAATTCCACCAGGCACTCCACCACCTCTTGAGCAATGGAACTCCCCCTCCACAATTGAATGTTACTAGTAGGACAAATGTTGTGAATGTGTTTGTGTTGAATGTCCTCCCTGCTCCTGCTTATTCGCACGGGAGTTCTCCTCCCTTAAGAGTTCCTGAGGAAATCAAACCAATAATTAAGTTAGAAGAAGACAAGCTCCATAACACAAATGGGAACAATAATAATAAACCGATCGCAGTTCCATTCTGGCCTGTAATGATGAGTACAAAAGGATACAAGTCTAGTGAAGTTAGTACAAGTACAAGTCCGTCTCCAAGTAGTACGTCCCCTTTGGTGCCCTTCCTTGGACAAGGGGGACAAGAAGGAGATAAGGTAAATATACTTGAACTTCTCCCAGGCGATTTGAATTCATTTACGAAAGTTCAATGGGGACTTCAACAAGAATCAGAGAACAATAATAATCAGAATAATAAGAATCCTCTCCAAGATTTCCTTCCGGATAGAAGTCGAGATCCGCAAGGACAAGGAGAGAAAAGTAAAGAAGAAGAAGAAGGAAGTTCGAAAATACCAGCGTTCCTTTTACTTCATAGAGGAGGCCCTCAAGGGTCCCTGCTGAACAATAATAAAAGTTCCCTGCTTCCAGCCCCTTCATCTTCTTATCTAAAAAGATCGACTACTCCTTTGCCTCCAGAACTTGCTCATCTTGAATGGATCTTTAGAAATGAAAAACCTCCGAAGCCAAATGTCCCTAAGAAAGATCCTGTAAAGAACTTTAACGGACCCTTAAGACCTGGAACACTTGGGAGTGTTTTAGGAGGAAGTAGTAGCAGTATTGAGGATTCCTCAAGAGGAGACGCTACAATGGAAATGGAAGAATCTAAGAATTCCTTGGGTGGAGTGGCTTTTGAAATTCCACAGCTTTCCTTTAGTTCTAAACTTATTGAATCGACTACAAGCACGAAATCTCCGATTTCATCTTCGATTTTTGCGGCTTCTCTCCTCCAATCTAATTTGTCGTCTTCGACCAATAATAATAGTTCAACTCCTCCTCCGCCCTCTCCTCCAGCTTTTTCTAAATTTGGAATCAAAATTCCTCCAGGAGGATTCAATGATACTGACGAACTTCCGCATAACAGACTCCGTCGGGTAATGACAGCTCTAGGATACTCTGCCATTCCTACATTAGCTGCTGGAGCTGCTGCAACTTGGCCTTATTGGATTCCCCTTGTAGTCACTGGAAGAAGGAGAAGAAGATCACCTGAACCTTTGACCTTTAAAAGCTCTCTTCCAAGTTACTCCCCACTACACCTGAAAGAAGTTAAGGCAGATGAAGGAGACTCTTCGGGAGAGAAATGGACAAAGATAGCAGTGTTTAATAGCAAAGAAGAAGATTTACCTTTAACTTCAGAAATCTCCCATTCCCCCAGAAAACCTTTAGTCATTTATAACATCTCCTCTTCGTCCAGTGACTCTTCCAATGAAGACGTTCCCCTACTCAAGAACTTTTTAAAGAATGTGCTATCAAATGAATTCACAAGTACCACACCCCCTCCTCCCCCTCCTACCCCATCTCTAAGTCATTTCAACAATCCTCCGTATAAAATCAAATCCCCTAATGAAAATGAAGCAGATGAACTTTCTTTCGAGAGTTTCTTTGGAGTTTCCCCTTCACCTAAACACCCTTCCTTTAAGAATAAGAACAGACCCTTAGTTATAACTACAAAGGGACCTACTACTACCAACGATAGAAATGACTTGATAGAAACAATTCGCTCGGGTAGAGACGCATACGTTAAGGCAGCACTGTTGTCTCTTTGGTTCCCCATTTTTGCAGCAAATGGAGGGGCGCTTTGAGACTTGAACTGATTAATAACTCTGGCTCTTTGAAATACATTCATTATTATCGATATTGAGATTGCTTGTATGCTTATTAATAGTCCCGTACAAATGATTAGACTCCCCTGCTGTGGATGACACTAATTACATTGACACATGGGACAATACTGAATGACAGCTGTCAAATAGTTTTCATTAATAATTCGCAGAGACTCCCAGAGCTTTTTATATTCTCTTGGATTATACATTGTTTCTTATTAATGAAGTGTTGACTTAAGCTAGAGAGATAATGCCTCGAGGGAAAGGAGATTATTAATTAAGATTACTACGTGTATGTATACATACGTGTATGCTTAAGGCTTAAGATTAAGATTCAAAGATTAAGAGATATGTGGGACAAAATGAGACTGACATTTATTCTTTTTCTTTTATTACTTTTTATTTATAGACGACACACGACAAACACTTGGACAGCGTCTTCTCGACGACTCCATAGTCCTAAATGGGGAAATGACGAGACAATGAAAAATGACCAGTCTGCTACTGGAAGCAGTGACGCTTCCAAGACTAATAATAATAATAGAAATGCCCCTCTAGTGGAATCTCTCTCTGCTATGGCGTCAAATTTACTTATGAATGACAACTCTGTAGAAGTTTCTTCAGAAAGAGATGTCTTTGTTAACGACCACAAGAACAACAATAATAATGATGTTTCTCCGGAGGAAGAATCTCCAGAAGGTAATTCTTCAGAAGAATCTTCTGCTGATGGAAATGCAACGTCATCTCCAGAAGACTTTAAAGATGACGAAGATGAAGACGATGATGAATTGCTGGTAGAAGATAATCCTAGACAGAAAAGTGATGCCGTTACGACACCCCAAGGCTTAACGACTTGGTCAGAATTACAAAATTTACCATCAGATTCGACAGTTTCTTCGACGTCACTTCTTTTTGCTGATAAGGAAAAGCAACAACAGCAACAACAACAACATGAAGCTTCTTCACCATTACGGACGACACTTTTTGCCAACCCATTTATCACAACGGAAATTCCACGCACCACCAAATCAGCCGTGGCTAAAACAAAACCTACTACGGGAGTTAAAAGGAAACCTTATAACAAGAATAAGAAGGTAGTATTGCCAAATCGTTTTGTTAAGCCAGCTTTAGAAGAAGTTACAGCAGAAGCCGTTGGAACTGACGCTACTCACACGATTTATAAAGTGACGTCAACGTCAAACCAAAATTCAAAACAAGAGAGCAAAGAAGGTCCAGGAACAAATAACAATAATCCTTATGGAACCACCAAGCGTCCTTTTCCAATATGGCCTTATCAAACGACAACTCGTCGGGCACTTCCAATTGCCCCAAAAAGACCTCCATTTTACAAACCAACTAAAGCAAAAACCCCCATGGGAGTTAAACGACCTTCTTCACCGTCATCGTCCTCCTTTACGTCAGCTTCAACTTCAGTCACTACAACGCCAACTCCTACGACGACAGTTTACAATAGAATTCCATCCCCAGTGATGTATCCATTTGGCCCAATTTCATTTACGAACTTGGGTTTTATGGATTTCCTCCGGTCTCAAATCCTCCCGAGAATTGGATTGTCTTTGATTTCTTTCATGGCTGCATCTCCATTGATTCTGTCAATGTTGGGAGCTAATGCTCTTGGAAGACGAAGAAGAAGGAGACGAAGCGTTAGTTTGGAAAGGAGAAATACTTCGCCAGTCTCTGCCCAGAATATTCCTTATGACTTTGCAGCTCTAGAAAAGAAGTTTAAAAGTATCCAAAACGAATCTAAGAACGAGTGGCCTCTTTTAACTAAAGCTTTTGATTTTTTAATCCATAAATTCACATCGTCTTTGACTTCTCAGTTTCAAAAGAAGAATTCCTCATGAGATTTCGTCTTTTTTGAATAATTCAAAGATTATTGAAATTTTTAAATCCATTTTTACTAAATGAACAAAAATACTCCCACCACCCTTCGTCGTTATTATGATTTTCTTTTAAAGAATTGAGATTAACTCGATTATTATCATTATTATTCCTATTCTTATCGTGTAGGGAGTTAGGTGAGTTTTAAAAGTTGAATGTGCCAGTTCCCAGTTCATCTTTTGTGGCTTGCGAAGCTTCAAAGGGGATGACTTGCTTTAAATAAGTGCAGATGATGATTTGCTGACTACGCGTGCACACGACGAACACACAATGACCGAGAGAGTCTCTTTTGAATTCGCAAGATTGAGTCTATTTTGGGAAAGAAAAGAAAAAAAACCCACTGACCGACAAACCCGCATTTATTTTGTATTCCTGGCCTTTCATTGCAAATTTTTTTGTTCCCACCGTACCAACAGCAGCAATGCAATAGCTTTAATCTCAGAAAACAAATTAAGGCCAACTTAACTAAATAATGAGGAATATATATATAACTATTAAATAAAAAAGAGTAGCCAGTCTAAATCCAAATCTACTTTAATGGTGACTTTGTATGTGCTGCCCCACTTGATGGCCTCAAAAAGAATTTCAATTTAAAACTTCAGCTACATCAGCGTGGGTTCCAAATTAGAGTTTGACAGTTTCATGATTACCTTTTCTTAGGCTTTAGATAATTATTTAGGTTTATATGCATTCAGCATTTAGTTTGTGGTGAGGAGAGGGAGATGATGCTCAAGAATTCATTAGGTTTTTTACATGCTTAGTTAATAAGGAATTATTTATGCAGGAAAACACTTAAGATGTGTGTATGTGTGTGCATTGATTTTGTGCAGGCACACTTAATGTCAGTTTTTATGTTAAATAGTTCTTTACATTGTAGTAATAAGTTATTTATAAATGAATGATAATTATTTATTCACATATGGTGCATATACGTGTGTGTTGTCCTTACACTTGAACTTAAATTTAAGTAAGCATTCATATTGTTAAGAATAAGACAAATGTTATTATGCAATAATAAACGTGTTATTTATTTAACTTGCCACTTAACACAGATTTCGTATGTGCATTTCTTTGGCATCTGAATTTCAGGTTACTCATGAGTCATTTCTTTTTGCAAATCGTTTTAGGATTTGTACTCTATACATATAGTTATCATTGATAATAAAAACTCGCCAGAGATTCTTCTTCAAACATGAAAGTTTTACTTTATAAATCTCATTAAATTAAATGATTAGAAAGATGATTGATTAGTTCGGATTGCCACAGAAGCAGATTATTCACACGAGACACTGGGTTATTTTTATTGTTCTTGAAAATTGGACGTGAAATTTGAAGAGAATGACATTAAAACATAAAAAGTGACACATGGGAGTCATAACATGAATTGCTTGGTATTTGATTCTTCATTGTTCGCATCGATTCATTCATCTGTCTTTCTTGTAATCTTAAAGGAATCTTGACACAGAAACACTCGAGATGATTTGACTGCTCGTCACTCTTCTTTAAATAACCTCGAGGAATGTGTGAATGCGTTTTATTCTTCCTTCAATCAAATTGATTTCACGTAGAGAAAGAAAAAAGAGACTGTGAGGAATGATGAAAGCACCTAAAGAAGAAGTCTCGAAGAAAAGAAGCCAGCTGACAGAGATGCGATGGGATGTTCTTCACAATCATATAAGAAGTTCTTGTGTGAAGATGTTCTTGTTGTTGGTCTTTTTAAGATGATTTGTTACGACGAAGGAACACGGAGATGTGTAGGTGTCGATTAAACGGGGTGCATTGTCCGGACCACCTTTTCATGCGGAAGGAATTCCCGTTTGTTCTTTACATGGAGCTTCAAAGATGCACTCGACCAACAAGAAAAAGATGTTCAGTATACTTCCTTCCGCTAACAAATAATCATCATCACTTCCTACTCCAATTTTAAAGTGATTTTTAAAATTAAAGGGAATTTTTAACGCAATTAAAAAGATTAAAAGTATCGCTCATAGTCTATCATTGCAATGAAGATAAGGGATCTAAATTCGGTGTTAATTATCATGAGGAGTTATTTCTTGGTTATCTTTATTATTTGTGATATTCTCATCGTTCCTACTTATCAGTTACCAGTTATCTCAGGTGAGACGCTTTGAGGTTTTACTCTTATTTAATTTGTTTTTAGTTTATAGTAAAACTGAAATCGAAATTAGTTATTTACAAATGAATTGCGGTTTCAGACAGTTTTATGAAAGTGTGGTTCAGTTGAGAAAAGTTTTGTCGGGGTATATTCTTATTTTATGAAAGCATTTTAAAAAAGTAAAATTACAATTGTTGGATGATGAATTCCTTTTAAATAGATTTAATTAGAGAATTCAATGGGAAAAGTTTCGTTGACCTTTAAACGTCGAGCTGATTGATTAGGAATGTCAAAACAGAATAAAATCAAAATGATTGAACTGCTCTTATAATAATAACATGAATAATAATACATGGTTTGAATTTCCAATTCGTATCAAATTGATTAAGCGTGTCTGGGAGAAACGGCACGACGCTTCACGCACAAATATAAAAAGAAGTTTGTAAAGGAATTTGTACATCTGATTCCTCAGGAACGGACAATGGGATGGGACCGTTGACAGTCCCGTGTGCGCGATATAATGATATGATAGTCTCAATAGAGTTCTTCAGCCTCAAAAGACTTTTATTCTTAGACTCCTGCAACAAATGAGGATGAATATCTTTCAGCTCATATAACCATACGTATATATTGTTTTGCGATTTTATAGACGAGCCAGATGCAGCAACAACTACTGATGAATATTCTAAGACCACTGATCTCACAGAACCTCCATTGGAAGTATACTTTGATGACCCTACGACTCCTCCCCCTCTAAGAGATGATATTGTAGTGGAACTTAATAACGATATTAATGACGAAGTTGGTACAACGTTAACTCCTTTAGGGAAATTCCTCCGGGAAAATAACGAAATTGAGACTGGAATTGGTGGAAATGAAAGTCAAGAGACGTCTACGAATCTCCAGGAAGAAATTATTAAATTTGTGGATGTCCCTGAAGACTTTTCTCAAGTGGAAATGACAACTGATCATACGCTGACTGATGAGAATGTAGAAAATGATGAGGAAGTCTCAACAACTCCACCAAATACTCATCCATTAAAGTCAGAAATCCTCGAGGAATTAAATTCCTTATGGGCCATTTCAGAGCAGATGGACGATGAACTAAATTCCGGTCTAAAACGGTCACTCACATCTCTCGTCCATATGACCTACGCTAGAGTATACGACTTTGAAGAAGACACTACTCTGAGTAAACTGAAGACTCTTCTACGCCTCCTCAGATCTAAATTGTCTTCTCACTCTAGAAAAAGAAGGTCAATTGGCTCATCTCAAGATATTTCATCTTCTCTACAGAGTAATCATACAAAAAGTAATGTTAGTAGAAATGTCACGAACCTTAAAAAACTAACGTCACTCTTCTCCAGGAGAAAAAACAATTCTCGGTTTGCCCTGGAAGATTCGTCATTTCCATCAGAAGAGAATTCCATTGTCCCTTCGTTTGCATGGGATGAAGATGGGAACTCGCTGAAGAATGAATATGAAGTAGTTCATCACAATAGTCCACTAGATAAATGGGAAAGTCAATTTGATGACAACTCTACTTCAACGACTACGTCAACAACGACGTCAACTACGACGACAAGTACGACATCAACTACAACGACGACTACTCCTTCCCCAACGTCAACTTCTAAAAACGTAGCACTACCGTTAGTGGTAACGAAGAAGAACGGACAAAAAGCTCCTCCCTTGACTGTCATGAGTGAAAAAGATTTCTCAACCTTAGATCAAACGGATTTAGATTCTTCATCATATTGGAAATCAAACTCTTCTTTGGGAATTTCAACAGAGTCTCCATTGGCCGCAACTGTGGATGAAATTCTTTCGTCAATCATTGCAATTCTCAATGAACCCCAAAAGGTGACACCTCCATTCCCACAGGTCAGTAATAATTATAATAATAATAATGACCTTCCCCCTCCACCCCTTACAAACTCTTCATCGTCCCCATCAAATCTTCCGACGTATTTAAACTCATTCCTCGTTGGAGTTCCTTTAATTTCCTCATCTGATTTGGTTGCTTCAACTTCAATAAATAAAGTTGGAGACTTTTCTACTGTGGAAATGAATTCCACAATGATATCCACAAATCCTGTTCAACCATCATCATCAATGATCAACTCAACAATGGAGAGGATTGTTATGGTCTTCACTATCTTTACTAATTTATCGCCTTCGTCTAGAATGACGTTGGCTTTTGCTACAGCAATTGCTGCAGTGAGTTTAGCTATTGGCTATTTTGTAATGGGAACTCCGATGATTGTTGTTGGAGTTCTTGTTCTTGTCCTGACATTGTTCTTCATTGCAAGTCTCCAGAGTTCTGCCTCTGGGAAGAAGAAGAAACGAATTGATGATAATATGCTCATTGATGAAGATGCTACGGCTGCTGTTCTCTCGTTAATATCAGATGCTGTTAAACTGTACAAATCCTCGGGAAGGAAATTTAATTGAATACAGATAAATTCTGACGCTTCTACTACAAATATTTATTTATTATTGTACGAAATAACAATATGGAATGCTCGATGACTGTAAAAATGTAGTTAACGTTAATTTTAACTTTGTTATTTATTGTGGCCTTAGTTGCTCTAGAATAAAAGGACTTGGGTGATATGTAGCAGCAGTAAGTGGACTTAAATACTCGTACTGCGATTGATATGATACTTGGAATTTTTCGACTTGTATCTTTATACATTAATTACATTATATTCGTAATATTCAATGGTTGCATAGATGAAGGGGAAGGGAAGACTTCATGTTGAATTTTAATTTATCTGCAATATCTGCCATTCATAATGACCAAATGAAACCATAAGCCTTAAGCCAGAGTGTGTGAATTAACAAACGCAAAAAAATCGACTCATTAAATATAGATCACATTCATTAAACTTGGAAGCATAAACTGAAATCGAAATCATGCGATTCGGTGAGTAGATGGAATCGCGTCTGTCTCAGATGTCTTACTATTTGGTAGCCACAGTATAGGGAAAGAGAAGAATAGGAATAGGAACCATTCAGCTTGTGTTAGGTGGTAGCAATCAAAAATCATAATTCCACGTTGCCCCATTTGAAATTAAAATCGCGGCAAGCTTGAATCATTGAAAACATTCTGGAAAGAGAAACTCAATCCAGGAACTCAATCCACTTTCCGTAATAACATTTACAAATTTTAATTCAAGGACTTGAATTTCAATTTAAAATACTTTGACTTTTAAAACAAGTGTATAACAAAATAGACACTTAATTGGGCAGGTGACGATAGAGCTGAGGACGTAGTTGCATCATTAGTTGAATCTCGGTCGTCCCTCTGATAAAGTGGAGAGGCTACAAAAAGTACGTAACAAACATTGGTTGGTATATTTGAATATTGTAATTGGATAAGTTGACGATGGGCAGAAGCAGAAGTCGTTCGCCGCGTCGTCGTCGCGGAAGTCCCGAACGGGAGCGTCGTCGAAGGGATCGACGAGGAGAAAGTCGATCAAAGTCGAGGTCACGGTCTCCTCGGAGCGAGAGAAGGCGCGGTAGAGATGTCACCAGGAGGGAGAAAGACAGCAGGCGCAATCAGAGCAGGTAAATAGAATATAACTTGAGAATACTATTAATTATGTGTAGAAGCGTTTATTAACGTGGAATTTGTTTGGTTTAATTATAGGGATGACGTAGTAGAAATACGACGGAGGTCGCGGTCCAATTCCCGAGAGAGATGGCGCCGAAAGGGAGGAAAAGAAGAAGAGCGGAAGAAGATTGAGCTGATTGACATTGGGGCTGAAGAAGAAGACGCGGCGATGGTGGAAGGCGGAGCGACTCAGGAAGAAGCGGAGATGATGAGACTCATGGGCTTCGGAGGATTCGACTCGACCAAAGGCAAACAAGTAAATGGAAATGATGTTGGAGCTGTTCACCACGTCGTTGTAAGAAAGTACCGACAGTATATGAATAGGCGGGGAGGATTCAACAGACCGCTGGATTTCGTTAACTAATTCCGTTCACTGTTGTCCAAAGTTTAACTTTTAAGATAGGAAAGGTTCTGCTGGGAAATAATTTTTGCAGTGTATTTGCAATTGGATTTAAATGGAGGTTGTTAAATTGTGTCATTCTGGGTTGAATTGTTTCTAGCTTAGTGTTTTTTACTAAATAAATCAATAAAGGATTTTGTAGAACCTACGTCAGCTGTAGATAGATTTGTGGAATGTAACAACTGGCTTTTATTCATTCGATTAATTTCCGACAATGTCTCGTTTAATTTATTTTGAACATCCCCGGAGGCCGGATCCCCGGATCAATCTACTAAAACATGAATTGTGAACAAATACGTGAATAGAAACTCACCACTTCAAATTTTCCCAGAGATCTAGTTTGTGAAGTTCTTTTAATACTATGTATCTCATTCTTCACTTCTCAATAAGGCTGGTGTGGAGGCCCAGCCCTACAAAGCCCACAAAGCCCATAGTATTTCCTACTTTCAAGCCTGGGCCTACGAGAGTTAACAATCGAGGGCCTGATTTAGGCCCCCAGGGAGAGGTCACTCGCCTGACAATAGGAGAAATTCCCCTTTCTCAGGTGGGGTAGTCGGAGAAGTCGTAAAAGACGAAGTGATCACAGTTCAAATCATTCCTGCAGGAGGAGCTGGAGTTGGAAGTGTGGAAGTTGTCACAGCTCTCGATAATCAGAATGGGGGACTTATAATTCCTCCTGGAGAAGGTGGAGGAGGAGCTGGAGAAGTTTTTG
>Ga0194135_10001695_pt1 | contig 13237 bp, 15 predicted proteins | sample LitLau_LLRF_2013_FD_134024 | JGI IMG/M metagenome (GOLD analysis project Ga0194135, IMG submission 134024) | Freshwater sediment microbial communities in response to fracking from North America - Little Laurel Run_MetaG_LLRF_2013 (version 2) | ecosystem: Environmental > Aquatic > Freshwater >... | reverse complement strand
GTAATTTACTCATGCGTGGCATACCGGTTCAGGAGAATGGACTTCGGCAAATATTTGATGAGATGGCAGCCCTTGATGCCCAAAACACTCATGAACTGTAAGTAGTTATTTACTTTACTGTTGTAATTACATTGCTTTTGTGGATCATCAGAAATTAATGTTTGGCTTTTGATTTTAGTAACACTACCGTGGATTTCGAAGATGAAAGAAAGCGGATTTTTCCGGGTTTTGCCTTGAGATTTGCTGCACTAGAACGGAATCGACAGTGCGTTCTGGCCTACATGTAAGCTACGCTGGTCTTTACTCCTTGGAATCCAGTTATAATGATCATGCCTGCGTTTTACAATTCCTAATATTTGATTTTATGAATTATAGTCATCACCGGCTCGTTCGGATTCGGGATATGAGATGGACCAGAGGGAGTGTGATTCCGGAGGATATAAGACTTAACATGACCGAACGTGAGATTCAGTATTTTAAAAACTATGGCAAGATTTTGGCCAAGTATATGCGGAGCGTGGGTGGTGAGCTTGAGAATGGGCTGGATTTGACCCAGGATATGAAACCACCAAAATCTGGAAGTACCTGCGTAAGCTCTTAATTAGAATTCATTAAGTATTAAATGTTCCTTGATTTAATTATTTTCATTCTGTGTCGATTAGGTCCGAGTATTGAAGGATTGGGAGCTGGATGATGGAGAAACGGGAGAAGTGATCATTCTCAAGAGGGAGGCAATTGTCTTCCTGGATGATTCTCAATGCGAAAGTCTGGCACGTCAAGGGATTGTTGAGCGAGTGAACGCGTTCCAAGAACGCTGAGGTACATTAGTCAGAAGTTAATTTAAAAACTTGAGGTCTTTCAAGTATCGGCTAAGGGGTAAAGGGTAACTGCAAGGGTTCATCTTCAAGATGATTGAAATAAAACACGTTCCGAACTGAATGACGGTATATTGTGCGTATCGGCATCAACAATGCAGAGTATTGGCTAAATTATTCAGGAACTCAGTATCAGCACCGGGGCAGGGTCCGGTCAGGTCAGGTCGGCTGTATAATTTTCTGGATGTGGATTCTAATAAGCCGGAGATGGGCATCGGCTCAAAGAAAGTGCCAATATGTGGATCCGTAGAGAAGTGGGGGATTCGGGAAGTGTCAAATCTCAATCCCCGTTCACATCACAAACTGATTCTTGTTCTGATTGATTGATGTTTCCGTCGTGCCTGCGTGTATCTCAGCTCATGCGAACTTTAACATCAGAACCGGCTTTTAATTGAACTAACTCACCAGCACAACATCAGTGATTTGCTCCACTCAACTCACCACCATCATCGAATCCCCACACTCACAGCAATAACAAAGGAAAAGTTGTCCAGGTCCAGGTCGTGGTTCCGGTTCTGGTTCTGGTAACTTATATCAAATCAACCCGTCCCGTACCCAACCCTAAATCAGTCGTGGATCGCCATTCGACGTCGTCAGCTGAAACCTGAAAACGTTATTGGTGGAATTGGAAACCCAATCAACAATGAGATCATGACGCTGCATCGAATACAGAATTTGCAGACAACCAACAGGACTCTCGAGTCTCGTTCTCATCTGATATTATTTTCCCTAAAATGAAGCTCCTGAAACCGTCCTGGATTCATCACGATGGTAAATTGAATTTTCTAATGACCAACTTTACTATGTTATTTTAGTTTGCCGCACGCCTCCAGTGCACTAACCTACTGTAACTGTTCTTTAACGAAGTTTTCCTTGGTTTGATGTCATCCTCCTAGGTCATCCAATATTCTCCGTGGACATTCACCCAAACACCCCACGATTCGCAACGGGAGGTCAAGGTAAGATTTACTGTTACTGGGTCTATTCCAAATTCTAAACAAGGATATCGGGCATAAGCATTTCTTTACAATTTCAAGGAGCGGACTCCATGGGGAGAGTCGTCATCTGGGGCATGGGCTCCATTGAGTTTCCGGATAATCCCCATCCTGCTCAAATGGCAAAGTTCCTTTGTCAATTGGACCATCATAGTGGTAACTTTCATTTTACTTTTTTTTTTCAATAGGATCCCGCTTGTTGTAGGGGTTTTAACTGAATCCTTTATGTTGATTTCCAGCCTGTGTCAATTGTGTCAGATGGAGTAATAAAGGGAAATATTTGGCTTCCGGTGGGGACGACAAGATAATAATGATTTGGGAACTGAAAGGCTACCCGGCTCTCTATTCGGCTCCAACCAATCAGAACTCCTGTTTTGGAAAAAGTGCACAGGAGACTTGGAAACCCATCTTTACATTGAGAAGTCATACAGGCGACATACTCGACTTGGCATGGTCTCCTGATGACCGGTATCTTGCTTCCGCCTCAGTAGACAACAAGATCTTAATTTGGGACGCACTCAAGTTTCCTAGAATACTCCAGGAAATTCAGGGTAAGTGGACAATTAGTAGTACCTGATGAAGATGAATCCCAACCGCTTTCTATGCATTTATCAGGGTATACATAATAGATAATATTTAAGTATTTACTCATAGGAAGTTATTCTTTCGTTCTTAGGTCATACGAGTCTTGTAAAAGGGGTGACGTGGGATCCTGTCGGAAACTACCTGGCAACGCAGAGTGACGACCAAACACTCAAGATTTGGCGGACGAGCGACTGGAGACTGGAGCATACCGTGACGGAGTCATTTACTGAAGTAATTCCGAATCTTGAACATCTCCTGTCTACTCTGCTGGAACCAAATGGCAGAGCAAGTTCTAAACCCGCCGGATGAGGCCATCATATGGAGATAATCGCCTCATCCGAAGCGTTTAGAAGTCGTTCAGCCCTTTCATTTTAGAATAATATGCTGTTTTAGTTGGCATTAACTGATTTTTTGAAATAGTGTGGAGGGACGACTCACGTCCTGCGCCTAGACTGGTCTCCTGATGGTGGCTATCTAGTTACTGCACATGCCATGAACTGCGGCGGCCCTACGGCTCAAATCGTAGAGAGGGACGGCTGGAAGGCGGATAAGGACTTTGTGGGACATCGGAAGGCCGTTGTTTGCGTCGTATGTCAATTATGAGAATGCCAAGTCAGAATTTCAGGACTTAACTTAATGGGCTTATTCCTTACTTTTAGAGATTTACTCGGACAATGCTACAGAAAGGGAAAGGCCAAATCTGTTACGTAGCTCTCGGGTCCCGTGACAGATCACTCTCCATCTGGTCAACAGCTCTCAAGCGTCCACTCGTAGTCATCAGGGACGCCTTTACGAACTCTGTGATGGATCTCACTTGGTCCTCTGATGCCAAGATGATGATGGCCTGTTCTGGAGATGGGACGGTGGCCATAGCTACTTTCTCAAAAGAGGAGATTGGGGATCCTCTGAATCAGGAGGAAATGGTAAGTTTAGGATACGGTGGTGTTCAACATTTAGTTGACGTTGTTTTGCATGACCTTGGTTGGTTTTCATTTTCAGATCTCTCTTCATCAGCGAGTCTATGGAAAGAAATTAAATTATCTCTCCAACTCCTCAGATCATTTGGTCCAAAGTGTGGAAGTCTTTATGGCAAGGAAGCGAGCAGAGACTAACTTGCCTCCCCTGGAAAATTCCGTTCTCAATCCGCTCGAGGTCTGCCAACCCGCCGTAGAATTAGGGAAAACGGACCCAGTGGACATTGTGATACGAGGACCAATTGACAAGCAAATTGAGACGAGAACGGCGGATGGGAAACGACGAATTACGCCCAAGTTCCTCTTACCTCAGAACGACGTAGGATGTTCAGCCTTTCAAACCAGGTAAGGGATCCTTAACTTTTTCAATTAACCCATCTATTTATCGTCTCTGAATTTTCGCATGCTAATTTGGTTTATGGAAGTTTCTGCATGGATTAGGTTCCACCAATTCACTCCATTGACTGCTCAGTTTATTGTCACATTGCCGAATTAATTTCATCCCCAAACAAAGCAGTTTCATCAGTTTTCAGGTCCAAATTTAGCAGCTCAGGGATTATTATTTTACGCCAATAGAGTTATGAATGACAGTGGGTTTGTTAGGTCGAATTCGTCAACCTAGACTTCAGCCTTTGTCATTCTCTCTCGCTTTCACTTCCGCTTCCCCACGTGAAGACTCCTTGTTTCTTCTGGCGGGAATCTTCCCGCTCCACGAAAATTCCAACCCCTCTGCCTGCCCCTTTCTCCAGGAATATCATTTATTTTTGTTTGGTGCTCTATCCGCATCATTTTACACTCGCTGACGTTTTGATCCAGCGTTTAGCGGTTTCCACGGACGGCATAGTACGCTCACGAATCATTCAAGCAGTATTCGTCACCCTCATTATATGTGGATGAAGACCCCTTAACCCTTATCCTCATTCAGTGTTTAGGTAACAATAGGAAAGTCAATAGTAAGCCTAAAGGCAAACGCAAAAGGTGCATTTTCACTGCATAATATTACGAGTTTATGAGTTATTTATTCACTGTTTCATATCAAGCGTCGTGGTTAATCCGTTGCCCGTCACAAGGCCAAGATATGAGCTGACTGTTCAAATTCTTGAACGACTCTTGACGGCATTCTGAGAATAATTATTAATCAACATCCTTTTATTTCGTCCTATAAGTTGATATTTTTTCTATTCATAGTGAAGAAGTCGTGTTTGGAGAGACGAGGATAGTCAACAACACAGCGGTGAATTTACGCAACAACATGGTATCCAGTATCGATGAAGTTCGGACCTTGGGTGAAACCTCTCCTGCCATTGTAGTAGCCGACAGAGTGAAGCAGAGTAGTGACCAAGGACAAGAAGAAGTGGTAAGAGGAGGTGGAGGGCAGAAGAAGCGAATCGTTCCCATCCGCGTTGCTGATGCCGATCCGAACAGGATTCCATCTTCCCAGAAGATTGACGACGCTGAAGCTCCTCCACCACTGACTAATGGAGTAAGTTCTGCAAAACACAATGGGGATGCCTTTCCCGGTGTTACGAAAGTGTCGGAAAAGGAAGGATCTGAGGAAGGTAGTAATGAGAATACCACCGGAGCAGGAGTAGATGACCGAATGAGCGTAGCTATGAAACGGAGGCGAGTTGCAGAGGAGCCAACTGCACAAGTTGCGCCACCAAAGAAAATAATCAAGATATCGTCTCCTCTCGAGCCTAGCAAGAAACCGAGTGTTGTTGGGGTTACCCCAGTAGTAGCCCCTACCCAATCTCCCGTCCAAGTTCAAAATACTTCCGTTGCAGTCATCAAAGGAAAGCTTTTAACACCATTGAAAATTGAGGACTCTTTTATTAGCAAAGTAAGTATATTAGAATTGGTATATTTTGGAGTTGTCTTATGTCATTCTCATCATTCATTTAGTATTAGCCCCATCCACAATGGTTTTCCTGACTGCTTAACTCTATATTCTTTAGGTACAAATCCAGCCCAATTCCTCCTTCCAGTTAGAAGTGAACAACGGTGTGAATGATACAAATTGGTTGAAATGTCAACATACGCTTTCCTCCTTTGACGGATTACACTGGGCAATCTCGACAGACGCTCCAATTTGTGCTGTGGCCGGAGATCGACATCGGATTGTTGCAACTTGTCAGGATGGGACTGTGCATATTTTGGATCTCAAGGGTCGATACACCATCCCTCCTTACCTCATTCCAAGTCTTCCGACGAAACTTTGCCTTAGTGGTGCTTACCTGTTGATTGTGACAGTGAGAGCTACCGTTCATGTTTGGAATATCCATCATCACAAGAGTATTATCAAGTCCGAGTCTATCCTTGCCCTGTTGACTCTAAACAGCACAGGTGAGTATATCGTAAGAGATAAGTAGTAAGTATCCGCCATTACTTGTTTCATATTTGTTTGGAACTTGAATTTCCGTCCATTTTTGTTTAGAATCTACTCATGCTTTTCAAGTAACGGTGATGTCCGACGGTGCCCCACTAGTCATCTTGTCCAATGGGAAGCGATTTCTCTTCAATTCGGATATGCAAACTTGGTTAGTTTGAAGATTGCTACAATTGGCGTTTAGCTGTGTTGATGTTGTAATAAAATTCTATCCCTTCTCAGGGTTTCTATCACCGAGTCCCCCCAAACCTTAACCAATCTTCGGAAATCATTTCAAGGAGTACAAACTGACTCAATGCTCAAGAAAGAGAACAGTATTACTTACATTAAACTCCGACTAGCTTCCGCTATTCAATTACTCAAGGTTCCCGATGTCCAAAAGACCTTGGTGGTTCTGGCAAAGGCCTTGGCTGTGAAAGGTGATACTTATTAAAAGCATCTTCATTCACACGCAGATCCACGTAGAAAACTTCCCCAACTACTATAATTCTACTTACAAAAGGCTTGTTGTGTTTTAATATTTGTCATAAATTGTAGGGTGTAAGCGTGAACTTCATTTATTATGTGAAGACCTCCTTGGTCCTACGCATTCCTCCGCAAGCATTCAGTCTCGGGATCCACACTTTGGGGTAAGGCTCCATTGTCTATACACCCATTAAAGAAAATAGTTTAATTAGTTTTTCCTTCAGAATTCCTTTCCTTCTATTTCGAATGCCTTGTTTTCTTTTCCAGGGAGTTGACAAACGCAAAGTTTTACGGGAGATTTTGAACATGCTCCTCTCGGATCTACAATGGCAAGATTTCTACATCGAGTTTGATGAAATGCTGCAATTGGTTGAGAACGGGCCTGGGCTTGGAGAAAATGCGGATTCCATTGCCGTAAGCGTTCCTAGTAGTAGTGGACACAGCTCAAAATTGACTTGTTAGTAACTAACCGAACCACCATCTGGATTCTGAACATTCGTACCTTACATTCATTCATTCATTAGTTGTTTCTTACTACGATCATGATGAATCAGTTAATTTAATGAATTTATTTCTATAAACCAACTTTAAGTAACGATTTTATAATTCAATATTCCGAGTAATAATAACGAGTTAACAGGATAATAGGGGCGACGACTGTGTAACATGTAACAATTGGAAAGTACGAAAAAGAAAGTTTGAGTAAGAAAAAAAGAAGCGTTTGCTTTTGTTTTGTGAAAGGGCAGGAATGGAATTATTTCTTATTTCTCAGACGTTTTGGGTATTCCTACTAATGAATTGAGGGTCGTCGTGTGAAAATGTTGATTTGATGCAAAGTCAAATTGTTTTAATCTCTCCGTCCCGCTTGCTATAAGTCAAAGGTAGTAATTGTTCAAGAAGGAGTCTCGTCATGAGATCGTTGCGTTGGAGAGAGAATGGAGATGCCGGAGGAGTCTGTGCTGTGTAGGCAGGAAGGAGGAGGAGATTCGGAAAGGGTGAAAGTAAGTGGGGAAGAAGAGGAAGGAAGATGAGGATGAAGTGATCTCTGCCCATCTCCTCTTCCTTCTCTTCCGTTCCTCATCCGTTGCTCCTGTTTGGGCTCTTCCACTTTCCAGAGATCCAGTACACGACCCACCGCCCCTTAACAAGGACGGATAAGTAAGTAGGAGAGCGGAGGGATTCCACCGTCCGTCCTTTCTTAGATACCACGACCGCCAGTCAAACTCCAAATAGGCTCCTCTCCTCCAGTGCGGTGGCCGTGTATCGATTTTTGCGCGGGTTCATCTTTGTCCAGGCAAAGGGAAGAACTAACTAGGAATCGAGGGCGGAAGTTGGGGAATTCGAAAGTGGGCAGAACTGAAGAGGAACTGGAACTTGGACTAAGAATACACCACTCACTCAGTTCAATATCAACAGCTCACCCGCACCCGGTCCGGTCCGAAGTAGAGCTAAGCTACTAATAGTCCCGGCTCCCGGGTCTTCTTGGGCTGTCAAAATACATTCGGATATCGGTGTCCAGGACAGGAAGCCTATTCATCCCTACCCCTCCTAGAGCTAGCCACTAGCCCCTGCCTGCCTACACCGCCACTACCACTCGATGATGACCTTGTGAATTTGGTAAACAATACATGACAGCATCAGCTGTTTACCTGACTTCTTGTTTATATTATACTCTCCTCGGCTGGACAGTTATGTGACACGAGAGCTGGTTAATTGATATTTATTTTCCGATTAATCTAATTACAGATCCCTGCTGAGTGTGAGTAAATCATCTTGAAGACTGGAGAATTCTCATCTCGATTAGTCCAATAATGAAACCCTCATCGCATACTACTCAACCTTTGAGTACTGAAAATTACGTGTGCAAGGGCAGCAGTCGATGAACCCTTGTACAACAGTCCGTTGTCGTCGTAGTAGCTCTTACTCGGCTATTGATGGATCATGTCCAAGACTAATTACTTTATAGTCTCTGAATGCTCTCCGGGATAGAGCTGTAAATCCGTGCAGTCATTCCCATTCCTATTCTTCACTGGGCCCTCGAGGACCCTCATCCCCTGCCTACGCAATCAAATGTCATTCACATGGTATGTGTCGAATTCAAACTCAAACTAGGAGCTATAAGCTCATGTCCTCGTCCTGTGTCATGTTGGCCAACCTCTCCTTGAAGGGAGGATATTTCAAGTTTCTGATGATGACTCTGTCTTTGTGTCTCGTGATTATAATTTTATCTCTATTAATATTTAGAAATGTATAGTATCCGATAACCCTTCAAAACGTCTTCAACCACGTCGTCCTCACTGTCTTCTCGTTCTGGTTCAATCAGAATCATGGCATCACAGAAGCCTGTTGAATGGGTTTCTTCCCTCATCATGAGATTCGAGGAGCAGGTCAGCTTTTAGATTTCTGTCTGGACGAGAGTATTCATGCAGCTCGTACAATATGATTCTTCTTCCTTACTTTTAGCTCCCATGTCGAACCGGACCACAAACGACTCATGCACGTTACAACGTAGAGCAGAACAAACAATGCCTCATTTCTATTTCACATTCTAAGTTCTCATTGGTCATTTCCGGACTCACGAAAATCCTGCAGAAAGTCAACGAAACTGTAAATTCACGCCATTCATTCTAAAGATTGTGATTTAACTCGTATCAGCCGGAAATAAGATTCTTGATTCTTGTTTGTATTCCAGTTTGTTACCGTTCTCTCTTCTCAGAAACCACATGGGCCGGATTTTGAGAAGAATTACTATGAATCTCTTTTGATTGTTCTGGATGCGTTGGAAAAGTGCTTGAGTGGGCAACCCAAGGACACGACTCGCTATGATGAAGCTATGAATGTAAAACTCCTTCTTCGTGAAGTCTGTCAATTTATTGGTAGGTTGAGTCCGGATTTGGATCAAACTGGCATAGAATCCCAATCCTCAGTTTTAGAATAGCTCACCTTTCTCAAATAGAATCCAATTATTTGGTCTTGTTAGATCTTCCGGCGGAGAACCCAATGGTGATCCAACTTCGGAACTTAGCCTCCAGAGTCCTCTTTGCTCTCTCCATAAATAATTTCAATGCCGTTTTTAATCGGGTTTCGGCTCGTCTCCAAGAACTTAGCACCAGCAACGAAGAAAGTCCGGACTATGCAGATATAGAATTAATTCAACATATTAGCCTTGACCTTCAGCGACTCAACAAACTTCTCAACGGTAAAGAGTCCCCTCCTCAGGCATTCCCCATTCCTTTGTCCTTACTTTTTACATTCATTAATTTTAATGGACACAATTTATTTTTTTCTCTTTTCCACAGAAACTGTTTCTAAATTTAAAATGTTAAAGAAAGGAGCTCATCTAGTTCTTATGAATTCCCTGGAGAAAGCAGTCTGGAACTGGATGGAACATTATCCTTCGGAATTTGCTGATTTGCAGGTACAGGCAATTATGAGTTTTAAAAAAGACTTAATTATTTATATTCATTTATTCAGTAATTGATTCATTGGAAATTTGATCATTCTTTGAATAGAAAAAGCCTTGTGATGAACTTGCCAAATGTTGTGAATCTCTTTTTGAACTGCTAGACAATTTTGCCGAAAATAATAAGAGAAGAGCGGCAGTATGGCCTTTGCAAATTATGCTCCTCGTCTTGTCTCCTGTAAGAACAATTTTATTTCTAAATCTTACCCTCTAAATTGTATCCTCTGACTTGATTTTGTCGTGCGTTTCGTTCAGTTAAAGTGAGTGTTTGGTTGCTTTCCCTTAGAAAATTTTGGAGGAGATTGTGAATGCTGATGCTGGTGCACCATGCTCCCCACGCCACTCCAAGAAGAAACAATTTATAGACAGTTTGAAGAAGGCCTTGCTACCGCATAGCTCATCCAAACAACTCACTGAGGCTGCGGCGGTGACTTGTGTCAAACTATGCAAAGTTTCCACATACATCAACATTCTAGACCGGAACAATGTCGTCTTTGCTCTGGTCCACACTGTTTTCAATGATTTAAAGGTAAAGGTAAACAATGCACAAAGATTTTGCTTCTCTTTGTTCCTGCTTACCTCTGAAAGGTTTCAAACTTGTGGACTTTTAATACTAATTCCAATTTATTTCTCATGTTTCCATATTTAGCTCCTTCTCTTCAATCCCAGTAAACCATTTTCAAGAGGGCAGAGTTATGCGGCACAAGATCTTGAACTGATGATTGACTGCTTCGTTTCTTGCTTCCGGATAAATCCACATAACAATGAACCTCTCAAAGTTTGCCTCAACCCGAATTCACCTTCTACTTACCATTTTGTTTTAGTAAGCTCCTTGCATAGGTATGGGCCACCAGCATCACTCATCACCCTTCCACTTCCCATAATTTCACAAAGCGTTGGAATTGATTTCATTCTTTTCTCTCCTCTCCTCTCCTCTAGAGTCATCACTCAAACTCGACTGGCTTGGTGGCCACAGATTGAAATTGTTTACAACAAATCATCCGAAATGAGAGCCATGTTTACTGAGACATTGAATAAAGTGACGCAAGGATGCATTTCCCATACACCTCTCAAAATGATCCAGGTATTTTCTTCAATTAAGTCTGACTACTCGTAACATTGGATTTGTCTCATGCCTCCTTTTCTCTGTCTCTTTGCTTCTCCTTTGAATGGTAGCTTTGCCAGGTATTGTTATCTCTCTGCATTTTAATTAAATATTGGACACCCTAATGGGATTTCTACAATTCACGCCTCCTCATGACATGCTGAGTTTACTCCTTTGTGGATGTTCAGAATAATTAATTAATTGTCCTTGTCCGAGCTCTAATTGATTTCTGATCAATTTCAGAGTTTGACATTAAAGGAGAAGGTGAGTACGTTGAAATTCAAGGAGAAATCTTCAGAGGAACCGGCGAGCTACAAGCATTTGCTCTTTTGGATGGTGAGGCTCATCCATGCTGACCCGATGCTCATGCTCAACGTATGCATAATAACCTCATTTATTATTAACCACCTATAAAATCACTTTTGAATTGAAGTTTACGATCACTTATTTTTTTTTTGAATATTAGAATCAAGGAAAGGCTGGACATGAGATCCAGAGCTCCACGCTTGAGCTCATCAATGGTCTCGTTTCGCTCGTACACCAGACGTCGTGAGTTTTTAGTTGAATTTTAGATAATAGCCGTATATCTTCCGATGTTTCATTATTTATCATTTAAATAGAATGCCGGATGTTGCGCAAGAGGCCATGGAAGCACTCCTCGTTCTCCATCGTCCCGAGAAGATTGAAATGTGGAACCCAGAAGCTCCCATCAATACATTTTGGGACGTTTCCTCACAGGTCAGGAGAATGGTCCATCCTGGGCGTGATTTCAAACCGATCGCGATCCCAATCTTTTTCTGCATTTCTACTATATTTTCCAAGTGCACATTTTATTCTTTGCAGGTCCTATTTTCCATCTCCCAGAAACTCATCCAACACTTAATTGTCAACTATACGGACATCCTCAAATGGTTGAGAGAAATCCTAGTCTGCCGTAACTTATTCCTCACTCGCCACAAGGACTATGCCAATGTTGGGAGTCACATTGCCATTTGTCGACAAGCTCACATTAAATTGGAGGTAATTGAGCCTAGTATTTAGCTGGACACTTCTGGATTATTAATCTAGCCTTGGTGAAGAATGAATGTATATTTAATGCCATTGCCATCAATCATTCCATTTCCAGGTAGTCTTTTTCATGTATTTGTGGAGCATTGACATGGAGGCTGTTCCGATTGCCATGTCCTGTTTCGCTTTACTCTGTGAGGAAGCCGACATTCGATGTGGTCCGGATGAACTCACAGTCACTTGTCTCTTGCCAAACTACCATATTTACCTCGATTTAGCATCTGCTTCGGCCGTTCTAACAACAGGTACACACAATTTCTTCCTCAGCCAGCTTTTTAGTTTCGTATTTTCTCCTACTTTTGAAAACTTTTTTTTTCTTCTACGTTTTCGTTAGAACCTTTTTTTAATGGTAATAAATTTTGGATTTTACACGTTTAAGCTATTTTTTTAAAGAGTTTTTCTACGATTTAAAAATTACATTCAAAAAAGTTTTATTTTCCAATAAGGAGAACTTAACACTAACTGTTTTCTGTTATGCGTACAAAGCTAACCAGGATTCTAGGGTCTACTGTCGTGAGCAGTACCAAGGTAATTCTGGTTGAAAGGAAGGAGAATTCTCTATCGACGTCCTTTTTAAAAATGACCAATGATCACCTTTCCTGACATCTAATTTTTTGTTGGTTTGTTTTTATACAGGAAGGGCAGCCTTGCAGAAACGAATTATGGTTTTACTCAGGAAAATTGAGCACTGCACCACTGGTGTTTTACAGGTTATTTAGTTTTGCTATGATCAGGGATAAAATAATGTGTAGATTTAATATTTAAATTTTATTCCTCAGGCATGGGAGGAGAGCTTCATGAACTGGGAATCGAGTACTAAACATTTTCTCCAGTATCCCAAAGGGAAATTGAGTGGGACTGAAGAAAGTGGTCAAGGAGCAAGTGAGTTTCATCATCGAGGGAAACGGAGAGCCTCACATCATTCCTCCGATCATGATCTCGAAGTGAGTCTCATTTCTGAACTTGGTGATGAATGAAGTAATGATTTTCAAGTCCCTGCACTGGGTTCTCAGGACCAAATTAACGAATGGGCGAACATGACCGGTTTTCTATGTGCTCTCGGGGGAGTCTGCCTCCAAAGGAAAAGTCCAGCAGGGAAAGCGCCAATCTCATCCGCTTCCTCTACTTTGTCTTTGGATTCCCGGAAGTCCAGTGTTCTCACTTCACAGGACATGCAGTATTGTCCAGTTACACAGTAAGCAAGAAAAACGAAGTGTGGGGAAATAAGGGGATGAATGACAAGAAGAAAAAGTCTGGCCCAGGGGCCCAAGATCCTGGCAGTCTTATATTTTGTCATTCATCACAGAGAGGAGTTCTTGTC
>Ga0194135_10001694_pt1 | contig 13237 bp, 7 predicted proteins | sample LitLau_LLRF_2013_FD_134024 | JGI IMG/M metagenome (GOLD analysis project Ga0194135, IMG submission 134024) | Freshwater sediment microbial communities in response to fracking from North America - Little Laurel Run_MetaG_LLRF_2013 (version 2) | ecosystem: Environmental > Aquatic > Freshwater >... | reverse complement strand
ATACGTAGGTCAATACGTCATAACTTCAAATCAATATTGTCAATACGTCATAACTTCAATTCAATATTGTCAATCCCACGGATATTGACAGTATTATTGAAAGTGTGTGGCCTGCTATACGGGAACGTTGTATCCTATTTTTCTTGCGTTTACAGACACGACTACTATACCCTGTTGGCAGCTGGGAACGAACCATTGTTCTCTAAAATTCTTTTGCCTTTTTGGAAAAAACTTATTTAAAAATGAGCATCATCCGCTAAAGATATGTAGACGAACGGGTCCTTATGGAAAGGTACATCAGAACCGGTTTTGGTTCGTTCCTAACTGCGAACGGGGCATATATTAGCAGTCAAGGTCTAAAATTTTCACCGCGACTGCTATAGCAGTCAGAAACTAAAAAATTGATGCCTCTCAAAGAATTAAATTTAAATTTGATGGATTTTGTGTTTTTGTTTGTACAATGTCCGAATGTAAATTATTGAAATTGGAAATTGGTTACTATTGCGCAACGTATGAAAATTTAAATTTATTCCATGGTATTTTTGAATGTTTACCACGACGAACGTTGCACAGTAGTTCATCTTTCCATTAATTCTTATGAAAATTACCTATTTTCCATTTCCATGCTCATTTACCACGAATTAAGTGAGGACCTTTACTAATAACGAGTGTGTCTTGCGCCATTTTTAGGGCTATGTCGACGAACTCCCTTTTTCTTCCACATAAAGTTATGTATCACATAGAGCTAGCGCTATGTGATACATAACTTTATGTGGAAGATAAAGAGAGTTCGTCGACATAGCCCTTAGTAACTAGTTGATCAATGGACTTCTCCACAGGTATGTTTTATTAACAGAATCAGATTCAGTATAAAAACTTGGATTGAACTAGATTGAATTTAAAGTTGTCGAAATTGGGTCCAAGTGACGTTACAAGGCTCATGCTCAATTTCTAAAATTTAATTTAATTTTTAAATTACCATTTAAAGTTGCAAAACTTTGATCCCGGTGAGGTGCTGTCTCTTACAGCGTGTTGTTCAAATTTCTGAAACTTGCAATACAATTTTCGGCGAATTGAGGCCCTGCAGAGAGAAACGGTTTCAACTATCCTATGCTAATTTTTTTATGCTGAATTCGATTTTGTAAAGAACACATACCAGTGGAAGAGGCCATTGAGCACCCCTATAAATGAAACTCACCTCTTCTTCCCGATAGCAATTAGGACATTGTATGGTCAATACGTATGTAACATAGGCCCAAATACATAAAGATGTGAATGATAAAAATAATATACGTTTCTTCTTCATGTTTTTATAACTAATTTATTGGGGCCATCCGGCGCCAGTCTACCTCCTTTCCCTTGACTCCTGAAACAAATAAAACACATTAATAATCTGTGGTTTAGGTTAAGAGGATACAATACAAAATTCCATATTGAATAAGAAGTACATTTTTATACAAAAACTACGACTTATCAATAGCGTAAAAATGACATTTACAAGACGAAAAAATCCCTTTGGCAAGCCACAGGCTGAGGTAGATTTTGCCTGTGTGTATAACTTATAATAAGACACGTCTTTTAAGATGTCACTCGAAAATTTGAATATTTTTCCCTTCAACCCCATTTTCACCCCCTAGGAAGGGTCGGAACAAAAAATGTTTCGAACAAAATTTATAGTATTTAAAGAGAGCTTTAAAATGACACCACACAAGAATATATTTTTTGACAATTAGTACTTTTTTTAATTTTTTCAAAATTTCAACCCCCTTTTTTACCCCCACCCCTTTGACCGAATTTGCTCATTAACGAACTTAGCCAGCGCATTCACCCTTAAAACCACATCCCAAAGTTTCATTACGATATCTTAAAAATTACGGCAGTTAGCGTGTTATATATATATATATCCTATAAACTTTTGAACGGGGGGTGGTTTTGGGATCTGGGACACCCATGAGACAAAATGAATAGGTAGATTTTTCTTCGAAATCTACCTAAAATTGGTTAAGATAGTTCAAACCGTTTTTAGTGCGATGTCTCATTTCGCTGTAAATAGTTTTTGAAGTTAGGAAAACACGGAAATACTGACGAGACCGTTTAGGCGTCTTATGACGTGTGCCTTCATTATCGAACCTACTACCCGTTTACAGTGCCAGGGCTCTTATGAGGAATATTACTGCTTTCAGAGTGAGTGGGCGAGAAGAAGATTTTGAAGAGCAACAACAACGCCCTGAGCCGGTGATCGTGCCACCTGATCTTAATGATTTTCCTTCATTGGCTCCTGGTGGCGGGTCTTCTTCTGTGCCGCTGACCAACATAGCCCCACGGGGATATACTTCAATACGATCCGTGGCGAGGAACGGGGTCCAGTACGACCAGCATTTCCCCGGGTTGCCCGGCGAAGCGGCTGCCCCTCCACCTCCCCCGCCTGCCGCCCCGTCGGCCTCCGTAAGTAGTCCTTTTATAGAGCTTCTCTTCTATCCCTTTCTCACTCTTATATTGGGGTAAGCTAATTATAAGAAAAGATATCTGATTTTTGAACGCCACAAGGTGTGTTAGACACTTTTGCTTCTCCAAATAGAGAAATAGAGAGAAGATACAGATACGAGTGGGAGTTAGATATCTATACCCTGTCCGAGGCTCGGAGTGGAGTGGATTGAACGGATCTCATGGCTGCCCAGGGCGCATTTGGGACCGATTTATATGACAAGTCTACCAGAACGATAGTAGGCACGATGCTTTAGCCGGAGTATAGACCTGTCATAAAAATCGGTCCCAAATGCGCCCTGGGCAGCCATGAGATCCGCCCAATCCACTCCACTCCGAGCCTCGGACAGGGTATAGTACGGTTTTAGTCGTAACGATCTGAAAACTATCGTCTTATTTTAATTTTACACTCCTACAACTAGTGTGAACAATAGCCAAAATTCAGGAAATGATTTTTTTAGGTTCGATTGAACTTTAATTCTGAGAGAAAAACTGGAACTCAACAGGGTACTAAACCTAACGTGTCAATTCACGTTAACCGTACTGGAGGGAACATACGAATTACAAAGGTAACTCTTAATCAATTTAAATTCTGGCTTAGCTAAATGAAAGTTCTAGGTAGAACGTTGTATAAGCCTTATCCATGGGCAGGTAGCGTATATATACAAGTGAGATCTAGCAGATTTACATTATTATTCGTGCAACTTTTGCGTGCAATTAATCAAATGACTTTTTAAAATATGACCTAAAAAGAATTTTAGTGTGTATTAAGGGCCCTGGGCCCTAGCTGTTTTTATGTCATTAGCGTTAACCAATCGCCGCTGCAAGGCTGGGCAACATAAACAAACCAGGCCCTGTTAATTAAATTACCCGAACGTTTTAATTGAATGATAAATGAAAAATATAAGTTTAACAAAATTTTCCAAATAATTCCCCCCTTTTGCAGCATCAACTTTGGAAGAAAAAGATAAGGCGGCATATTGGTCTCATTTAGCATAACTATACTTATGGTTAGCTTATGGGGTATAGCCATGTTTGGCCAAACAAAAAAATTGTAAACGGTCTCATTAAATTCGTTACATTGCGTGATTCATATACTATACTATTTACTTTTAGGAATCTTTTCCCGCGTTGTCTTCTGGCGAGGCTGGCATTAGCCCTCATTGGATAGCAGTGTCTAACAAAGCCAAGTCCAGCAGTTCCGCGGGAAACGCCTCATCCTGGACCAAAGTCACCAAAAAAACGCCAGCTCCTGCCCCTGAAGTGGCTGCTCAGCAGGCCCCTCCCAAACCTCGCTCTGACGACTTCCCCTCGCTCGGCCCCAACTTAAACCTCCCCGCTAACCAATTAAAATCGAATTTTGTCAACTTAAAAGCAAACTTGAAAAACAAAGAAGAAAATAAAAAAGCGTCGTCTGTGACGATTGCCATGGAGAAGAGCTGGCCGGCTCCGCCTGAACCTGCACCCAAGACCAAGACAAAAAAGAAGAAAAAAGGAAGTGAGGACAGTGTGAAGAAAAAATCGCCTGAAAAAATAAGTGAAGAAAAGTCTGGAAATGCCTTAGTAGTGAATAGTGGCCCTCCCTTGCCTACTGCCCAGGACTGGTTTAGTTCCGAATCGGCTAATAATAACAACAATCATTCTGATGATCCTGATGAGGACGAGCTTGAACACACAGCTTTGCATTTTAGCAAAATGCTGTCGTCGAAGAAACCACCACCTGGGTTTTCTGCTTTAAATAATGTAGCAAAACCTCCGCCTGGTTTCGAATCACGGCAAAACGGGTTAACGTTTACAAATAGCACTGGTGATATTTATCTAATCCCTCCGGGCTATTCTTATTTGCCCCCGCCCGACTTTGAAGCTCGCAATAGCTCTTTAGTAACAAAAGTCAACGAAATTTTGCTCAATGATACGAATTTAAGTGAATTTCGAATGAAATCGGCAAGTTTCCGTAATGGTCAGCTGACTGGAGATGCATATTTTGAACACTGTAAAATGACGATGGGTGAAATGGGGATGAAGCAAGTGTTACCCGAGCTTTTAGTGCTTTTACCGGACATAAGGAAGCAGCAAGAGTTGTATAGCGTGTTGGTAAAACATCAGGTGGGTGTCACCGGAAAAACAAAGCTGGAGCATTGTCCAGTTTGCAGACAGGTAGTAATGGCGAATGACATCAAGCTTCATTTAACTAGTCATGTCCTGGATTTCAGATCATGTTCTTAATTTCAATGATTGATTAATATTGTGCTTTGGATAGTGTAATAGCTGTAAATGGTGCACACGTTTAGCATAAGAACGTCAAACTGTAAGAATGAACTTGCATAATCGACGGTTTTATGGTCGTTAGACAATGCTCATTGTGGTGTTAATTTTATTGCTATGTTTAACTTGCTCCTATGTTGACGTAACCGAAATGCTGAATTTTACTTAAATTCATGTATGTAATGTTAAAATAAATTGCATAATTATGGGCTGAGCCAATGAGCATGCAAACTCATTCATAGATTATGGCCTTCTTAAGCTAAACGTGCAAGGACTTACTTTTTATAATAGTTATGGCTTGAGATTATTTTAGTTTCGTATTATGAAGTGTTTTACGAATCTAAATAGGTTTTCGGATGTTTATTAAGCGATTCGATCTATGTAAAACGTATGTCGGCACCAACGCTACAATTCAAAAAAAAATGTATAAAACGGCAAGGGTACTGTTTTACGTACTTTTATATTCCGTTATTGTGAAATAAACACAGTTAATGTTTCACTTTGTGACGTTATTCTAGTTTACTTCATTTGTAGTTGAATCAGAGGTGTGGTGTGGCGTGTGGGAATACCTACCGAGGAAGGAAGGTACAGACCTAACTGTTTCATGTTGAATATGCTCCCTTACCTATATGTATACTACTACAATAGGTATGATGAAAGTGTTGTGATCGCTCAAATCAAAAGGTATAATTATATAATGAAGTGTCGATCAGTGGCGTCCACTATTGCTAAAAACCAAATTTTACGCATATTTAGGATTAGGAGAATGTATATCTATCTGGCCGCAAATATTTTAAATTAATTAATTTCTTATTAATTAAAAAAGTGAGAGAGAGTTAGCGCTACCATCACTAGTCAGACAAGGATAGCGATTGTCAGCAGTATGATGCTTTAAAGTTCTGAACCACGGGTTACGCGCTAGCTCTCTCTCAATCGCTATCCTTGTCTGACTAGTGATGGTAGCGCCAGTTCTCTGAATGTTTGTCGAATCCGGCGGCAACTCCTCTAAGTCTTTCTGCCTCTTGAGCACCACCCTTTTATCCGGAGAACAAGTATTGATGAATTGGCATAACCGGGAGCACGAAGATAAAGGAAGACCTAGTATATAGTACACAGCTTCTTGTGCGCTGAATTCGCTTGCATTCAAGAAGCGGTTGCCCAACATTCGCAGTTGCTCCTTCAGTGTGGGATTGCCCTTTCGTATGTCAGCTAAGCTTAACAGCTTGGACATACCGGTGTTGGGTTTATTGACGTAATTGAGCATATAGGTTGCACAGCCATACATATTAAGGACTATTTGAATGTCCATGTTGGCTCCGTGAAGCATAAGAATTTCTGGATTGTAGAAATTGATCATGCACTCGTGTGGCTCCCGTTTTATGAACACAGTCTCTCGCTTTAGCCCGCTACGGATAATATCTATGTACTCTGAGTAAGTAAGGCTAAACATGGAAATAAACTGATTAATAGAAATGATCCCATTGCTTTTCTTGAACTCAGCCAATTTATCTTGCATCACTGTTATGAAATCGCCTTCTCCCCTACTCTAGGTACTAACTTAGGAAAGAAGGGATTTTAGGAATTGGGTTAAAAACAGTTTATTATCACATAATTATACAAAAAACAACACCACGCTCAGAGCTACGCACACAACATATCTGGTTCTACTGAGAAACCCACGCCAACCCTTGCAACGGTCATCCCTTATATCTGGCAACCTAACAAGGGTGGCGGGAGTTTCAAACAATCACCTTTCTTACATTTCGCATTAATTTCTGAGTTTCCTTTTCTATTACCTCCTCACTTATAGGAGTAAGAATGTCTGTCTGTTTCATTGGAAAAAATTAATTAATTTAAAACATTTGCGGCCACATTTTGATAGGCTACCTGGTAGATATACATTCTTCTAATCATAAATATGCGTAAAAATTTGGTTTTGAGCAAACACTCGATGGGTACACTAATTCTGCAGCGGGATCTTAGGCTATTACGGAGAGGACGGGACCTCACCCGGCTCCCGGCTCACGTCACATCTCACCTCCCCCACTCGGACAAGCACTACACATGGTGTTAGTGGTTGTAACTAGATTTATCACGTAACAGGCTTACTACTTGGAATCATACAATTTCCATTAGGGTAGGTTTTCCGAAAAGCCTCAATAAGCTGTGGGTCTACCAGGCGTACCCCGTCGACTTGGTTGCCTAAAGTGATCCAATTCGGTTGAATATTATGGGGTCGTCCAAATAATTCAATTTTCCGGGTGCCAGGACTGAGTCTTTCTATTATCCCGTAGATTTCGTCCGGCTTGTGGCTGGTTGCCCTAACCTCCGCCACAATGACGTCACAATCTAAGCCTCTGTTCAGGTTTGGCGGATTCCCTTTCAACCCGACAAGACAGTGTTCCTGAAAATTAAAAAAAAAAACATTAAAGGTTATGTTGTTCCTTGAATCCCTATTTGGTCGGTTTATATCACACAAGTGATATGCAAGGTCTGAATGGTCTGATAAGCTAAGAACTGTTGTCATCTCTGTTGGCTAAAACAGAGTCCCCTGTCCTTTGTGTTTTACTGACAGTTGAATAGCCTACAGTAGGGGTTCTCGACCGGTGGTACGCGGAAGATTCCCTCGTGGGAAAAATAGAAAATTCCGAACTGATTTACAACAACAAAAAAACCGGACCCCTTGCCACGGTCTCGACAACGGAATTTTTTATCATCGGGACTAGGTTTTTTTCGCAACCCAGCAGCCTTCAAAATGGTACTAAAATGCGTCCATTTTCCTTAATTTCTTTGAAAATTTCTTATTCGCGAACGGGCCGTCTTTAACAGGGTAATAAAATGCGCCCATTATATGATACAAAAAGACAATAAACGATTTTAAAAAAAAATGCGCCCATAAGGCTCATTTAAACTAAAAACCTCTATTACAAAGATGTAAATAATAAAAACAACACCTAATGTTTGGCCCCATTTTTTGAATTTAGAAAATTTCGACTGCACAAAAAATCCGTTGTATCTGTAACTAGCTTGACATTACCTTGCCATGATTAAGCCAATGTCCAGTGCGGCCGGTTCTGATAATTCTTTGGAGCTGATTTGTCTTAACCCAAATAATTTCGTCGACTCTGTCATAGCCCCAAAGCTTCAAACACTCTCTTCCCAGTTCCATAGCTCTTCCAGTAACCCAAAGAAAAATAAGACCGTCCTCTTGAAGTTGGGGAACTCCCAGCTGCCTCATCTGAAGAAAAAAATTATCAAGAATTAATTATGAATTATTATGTAGGTATTAGGTATTATTAGTCCACTTTCAATACAAACTATAGCAATTTGTTGCCCTGCGCAGAGAATAGTGTTCTAAATATTCTATATGTACTTGATTTTTGTGCAGAATCTACTGGTAATGGACTCTTCTACTGGTATGAGTTATTTACATAATCAGAATCAGTGTTATGATAGTGAAATCGTTTTTCAATGCGATGTCTCAATTGGTCGCAAATATTATTTGAAGTTGCAGAAACACCGATATTGTGACGTCACACTTACCGCCACAAATGGCGTGTGCCGTAACCTTTGTATCAACTTTCGGCAATTTCAAGCATACCTAAATTATGGCGAATTCTGTCAAAATAACTCATACCAGAGGAAGAGCCTATTATCCTATCCTTGTTTTTATGCCGAATGTACGAGTAGTTGAGTAACTAATTGAAATCAGTGGAAATGACCATTGAATTGGTCCAAGTGCTTAACTATGCGCGTATTCTCATCAGAACCCAAGCAGGATTGAATCAACCTTTGCTGCGGAATTGGCATCACCGGAAAGACCAAACTGCGTCCAACCCAAGACAGAACTCAACCTGAGTCGAGTTCATACACCCAATCCTACTTGAATCCAAATAAGAATAGACCTCTAATTTATAAGTTATAACGTACCTCGTCATCAGACAAAGTGCCATAAGGTAACTCCATATGAATGTCCCAAGGGGGGTCGGCCATTATCACTGCAAACTTGCCCAACACGCTCGTATCAAAGTAGCGTAGATCGCACTGAATCCATTGGGGCGGGTATAGGACAGTCCCAGCTCTACCTGCCGCTCCAAAATTAGTGTCTGTTCTCACTTGGTCTCGGCCTAGGCCCCTCGGATTGTCAACCTGAAAATCACAGAAGGAATAAAAATAGGTGTAAATATTATAGCATATTGCCTTGATGGCTTGGCGCATTCTCTCAATGGAAAAATCAATAGGTCGGTTATACTTACAGTACGTATAGTCAGCCGTTGATAGCGGATCCCTGGAGAGGAACTGAAATTTACTAGCCCCATTGTCACAAGCTTCAGTAAATCTAGAGGATAGGGATAGGCGATGTACCACTCAAATATACCTATATGTCAAGAAAGAATGTCCTCCTTAACGGACCGAGTGTTCATGAACTCGACCCAATGACTGACGATTCGCGGTTAGCTAGCTTTTGAGGCGGTTGAGTCGTGATGGAGGCAACTCGCTTGACTCAACAAAGACCAGGCTTTCAATATGGAAGACAGTTCGAAGATAAACAATGTTATGTACCTACCTCATAATGAACGTACTTGCAAGAATCCATGTGAAAACATGTATTCAAGAATGAGCAGTCTCCTAAAGTTTCATCAGTGTGAGCTTGAATAATTTTTTTGAAGTGCAGTTTTTTACAGTCTTTTTGACTTTTAAGGCATTCCAACTTTGTTCCATGCGGACAAAATTCCATTACTGTGGCTCCTCCTTGGGACCGAAATCTCTCAGCCAATGAGCGTTCCTTAGCCGTCGGTTTACTAAGAAGATCCAATATTTCTTCCCCGACCTAAAACAAAATAAATGCAAGCATTGACAGAGGATTTATAAAATAAAGGCTAGTCTTAAAAAAACGAAGTTTGTATGTATGTGCGTCGCGGACCGATTCGCACCGTAGCAACGGACTGTACGTAGGAACGATCGATAGGCCTGGTGCCGCACTATACTATACTAATTATTTTATAACTATCTGCTCTCATATAGGCTTAGTTATACTTAATCAAGATGCCCCCTCTCACCTTTTTCGTTTCTTTCTCTTTAATCGTTGGTTTAGAAATTAAACTCAAAATGTCATCTTGGTCTGTGTCATCGGCATCACTTTTTCCGACAATGCATTCTTTTCCAACAAATTCCTTTGATTCTGTTTCCTTTGAAGATTCTAAAACTTCACTGAGTTTACTATTCAATTCATGGACCATTGCTGACAGCTTTGCGTGGTCTGCATTAGTTACGTCAATCGAATTGTCTTTTAATTCATTAATACTGATAAGCTGCTGAGTTGAAAATTTATGAAGAAGATTAATGACTAGCTGTTCAGCAACCTTATGCTGTGAGATTTTGGCAATATTTTCACACAATTGTTTTGAACTAATGGGTAAACTTAACGTCACATCACACAAGTGGTTCAGCAAAATTGATTCAATTTCTGGATCAAGTTTTATTTCTTCTTTTTCAGAGGACTGTTCTGTTTTAAATTGAGAGGAAGTAGGCGTAGGACTCCCGTCAATTCGAGCAGATTTTCGAGAAGGAGAATCATAAAAACCTGAGTTTAGTTCGAGATTTAAAATGTCTTCTCTTTCCTTTTTTCGCTTCTCAAGTTTTTCCCTTAGAGAGATTCTTTTGGATTGCAAAGCTTGAATTTCCTCCCAAGCGTCTGACATTTTTCTGTTATTGTTTTTGTTTTGATTACTTTTTTAATCCTTGCAGCAGAAGACTGTACAAGAGAATCCATGTATGTACATAATTTAATTATAAAATTATAATTATTATTAATCGTAATATTAAAATTATATTTTTAAATTATAAACACATGGTTTTTGAAATTAAGCTTTTCGTGAGTTACTGGCACGAATGCTCTCAGTGGTCCTGTGGTATGTGCTCTGAATCTAAAACTGCTTCATAAACATTTGTTATTTGTTTCGTGTTTCGTGTCTAAAATTCGTGTCATGAATTGAAACAAACCCAGATTGTTCTCGAAAATCTAAAATGGCAGCTGTTAAATTTGTTCGTTTTTCGTGGGTAGTGTAAAATAAAGTTAAATTGCTCTGAGATTTTATATTCAGCCCCTTTTACAGTAATATCAATCTGCATTACACTGTAAGTGCCACCAAATTACAACTAAATTTTGTAAAATAGCATTCTTATTGGGCGTGTGATAGAGCGCAAGCCCGGCGCTCAAGGTTGCAGAACATTCTGGAGGATTCGCCAGTCTTCTCGAGATTTCCGCCGTGCTTTAAAACATAGGTGCGGTTCTGACATAATTCAGTATGCCTTTTTCCGATCGTGACAAAGGTCGTTTGTTTGATCGACTTCGTGGCAAATCCGGTCAAGATCTACTAAACGAAGTAAAAACAGCGTTTGATAGTGATAATATGTTTGTCGATTCGCCAACCTTCGCAGAGAGACGTGGTTTTCCTAGGGTAAGGCGTGCAATTGAAATTATGCATGAGTGGGCCTGTGCTTTTTTTCTTCATTTACACAGAACAGTGATTTTATGTTCGATGGGTGCTGTGATAGTTTGAAGTTTGAATAAAAACACAGAAACCTACTCCCTTTCGTAGTTTGTGTGACCATATTATATTTCGAGGTCTTTTCCAACCCCCAGTACCATTTGAGGGCTTTTTACTGCTTAATATTTATTCACGTAATAATAGTCTTGTCCTGTTTTGTTTTTGGCATGTGGTTGGTTTTATGTTGTACGGGAAAGGCGTTAGTCACTTAACCGAATAATGTGACAAAACCTTAACTTCCTTATTTCTAACCCGTTTTTGATGTAAAAGTAGCGGATTGTAGTAGCATTAGTTGGTGGGTCTAACCCTTGTGCATCGCTTGGATCGCCCATGATCTCATATGTCATATTTTTTTGGCTTGGAGTTTCTATTGATTCACAGAAAAGTTCCCTATCGAAATCACAGTTTTGCGAAATGTCGCCGCATAATATTCCAGCGTAAAACACCTCACGAGTTTGGCCAGAAGCCAGTCAGTGCCGACTATTTTGGGTCATGGGCTGATGATACATATCTATTGCACTGAAAATCCCTATCATTCCCTTCCCTCGCACGATTAAGCGGCCATGATTCTTTTTAATCTACGATAGGCCTGTTTTTTGTTCGATCCGATCGAGTTGAGTTCATAAACTGGACCCAATGATAAAGAACAACGATGGCGTGCTGTTGGTGTGATTGAATGAACTCGGTACCACTGAAAAGAATAATCCAACAAAGAACAGGCTAATTTAACTTAATGGTAATAAAGTAAAGAGGCTTATTTTGGGTTAATTTTCACCTTTTCGCTAAAGGCCAACGCCCTTTAAGCCACCCCGCCCTTTTCCTCGTAACTATTAGTACAATCTTTGCTTTTTTGCTTTCAGGGATTTCCGTTCGATGACCTAGAGCCCCGTTCATCGCGTTCATTCTTCTCTCGGGAAAGAAATAGGGACCGCCCGTTCGGTGATCGACTTGGGACGTTTAAAGAGCCTGTCCACGAACCGCCCTCAGACGAAGAGATTCAGCCGAAACGTAGAGTTGTAGAAACCAAACAAGAGACTGCTGCCCCGACACCATCGCCGCTTTGCCAACACGGCCTAAGAAATACTGTCCCACTTGCACAAGGTCCGGCTGTTGAACGACCCACTCGCGCAATGTCTGCTCCGCCATCTCGATTTACAACTACATTCGAAATGCCAATTAGTGGAGAGAACAGCGCACCCCAACCGAAGCAGGATCAGTCAAGTGAGCCGAAGCCGGCCCAACCAGGCAATGTGAGGGTTATTCCTATTCAGGTGGAGGGACGTGCTGAACCACTTGTCAATTCCAACGTTGATTCTTCCACAAATTTTGCCTCCGAGCAGCCATCTTTCGATGCCCGGCTCCCAAGAGATTTCGGTAATTTCCGAAAACATTCGCAGAGGTTTCAACAGGAACAGCCACAAGCGCCGCCACGACAGCAGGCGCCTCCGGCCCAGCAGCAGCAACATCAGCAACGGCCTGCCCCACCTAAGAAGACATCTGTGGATGAGCCGGACCGGGTGACTCCCACTCCGCCCCCTCCGCAAGTCCCTATCGACCCAGCTCAGAGAGCTTTAAACCGTATTATGGAAGTGCAGCAAGAAATTGATAAATTAGCCAAAGACGTCAGTGCGGCTACGTTAGCTTCACGAAAAGACAAACAGTATGTGTATTTAGATGAAATGCTTACGCGTCAACTATTACGGTTAGACGATGTGGACTGTTGTGGACAGGATAATATTAGGCAGGCGCGGAAGGATACAATTAAAAATATACAACAATGTATAGCAATGTTAGAAAAGAAGGCTCCCGGTGAAGCAATGGATGTAGATACTACAGGGACGGAGGAAAGTAGTTCAGAAAATGTGAATACCCCCGTCACGGAACCTGAGGGTAGTGCCATGGAGGTCGCTCCTGATTCGCAGCCCCAAGAAATAAGT
>Ga0194135_10001693_pt1 | contig 13238 bp, 13 predicted proteins | sample LitLau_LLRF_2013_FD_134024 | JGI IMG/M metagenome (GOLD analysis project Ga0194135, IMG submission 134024) | Freshwater sediment microbial communities in response to fracking from North America - Little Laurel Run_MetaG_LLRF_2013 (version 2) | ecosystem: Environmental > Aquatic > Freshwater >... | reverse complement strand
TAAATAGTCAATTAAATGAGTGCGTATAGATAATTGTAAACTCTGCCAAAATGGAGTAAGGCATACAATAGAAGTGAGAGAGCACATCTCATTTCAAGTTCTTTATACATACGTATGTGCATTCGATCACCCGCAGATTTTTAGTAAATTCTGAAGTTGAAAAGTAAAATTCTTTTTGCGAATCTGTACTGCGAGAATACAACGAAGTGTGTATAAAAATTATTGATCCAAAGTAAATTGAATTGAATAAGAGAAACCCTAGATGAAATTCACAATTCATATCTTGAAGGCAGAGACTTTACAAATGTATCAGTCGATCAAACGTAACTGCTAAATAAAAATAGAACAGTGTGAGAAAAGATTGGGAATACAATTTTTTTATTTGGAGAGCAAAAGTACTGACAGACACACAATGGAAACTATTAAGGCATTGTGCATAAGGTGTGAGATTATTAGGGCAACTTGTGGAATTTGCGGTGAAGGCACGTGAGGGAGAAAGCGCCTTGACAGGAAGTGACAAGCTTATTGGGGTTGTGGCGATTGAAGATAACATTATATGAAGTAGTCGTCATCATCAAAAGCAAAGGGAGAATGGAAAAATTGACTCGTTGTAGGGCAGAACCGTAGAAGTATCTCAACTGTGAAAGAGGTAGGTGGAAAAATGCGATCTTCGAGTAAAAGGGCTCGTCACACACAGACGAAAAGACGTTTTGGATTAGACATTTAATTTAATATGAAATGTACATAAAGGGGAAAGTGGTTCCACCAAAGCAACCCCAAAAGTCGTCGAGATGGCTTCCTGTTGTGCAAAGTCTTTTCGGAGGTAATTGAGTTAAGGGAAGGATGGACCTTCGCTCAGAGACAGATTCCCAACTTTGTCCGTGCAATTGCTTTGCTTTCTCTCTCTCTCAAAAGAAACATAATATTAAAAGAGATGTTTCGAATGAAAGCCACACAATGATTTACGTCTTTGCAGTTGAGTCTACTGTATTTTCGAGCATTCTGTGCAGACATACATCAGATCTAAATAGCACGTGCCAGTGTACCCCATACATACATCACCACCGACTAACTGTACAATCGAACTTCTCAGGATCATTGCAAAAAGATGCGTAGGATGTCAAACTTTCTCTCTTATTTCCTCGGATTAAACGGGAAATGGACTTTTTCTCATTCTCTTGTGTAATTAATCTACGATTATTTCGCGTTTCTAATCCTTAACTTTACATTCTCACCATGTCTTTCAATTTTAACCGAGCACACATACACACATGTAGTGTAACATTAACTAACTATAATACGTAGAGCATTTCATCACATATTGACCCTGCTGTCTTTCTCTCCTTCTAACTTATCTCCTCTCATGTGACTTAATGCTGCTAGACATGTATAGAAAATTCAATTTTTCATTCAAACAAACTATTAGTTTTGGCCTCTTCTACACGGACTAGTTCATAAGCACGCCTGGCTTTCTCTCGGGAACAAACAATTTGCTTTTTTTCACTTTTCAGGTCTCTCTGCTCATCTTCTTCAGACGTGTTTAGAGTAAACAATTCTCCTGGTTTAACTTTGTTAGCGTTTATTTTCAGACAGAAGTGTCAGAATCTCAGAATTATTTATCATTCGAATAAAAGACAACACATTTTACTGTATAAAAACTTCCTGCACATGCATTGTAAAACTTGTTGGCTTAAAATTCTAACCTGGTCCTTAGTGCATTTTTCATTAATTGTTGCACCTGATTAAGTATTTATTCGGGGGACAATAAACGTCCCTCCAAACGAAGTAATTGATGATAATTAATTTAACTTTAGTAAATCATACAGGCTTGTTCTGAAGATGTACAGAAAATATAACTTCATTAAGAATAAATTTACTGAATTATAATGGAAATCTAAAAATAATGGTCTTCGTCAACAGGTTCGAAATAGATATAAATCAATCTTCTCTCAATTCAATTGCATCACGATATCACGAATGGATGTCAAAAGCAGGCGATGCAACTTTTATTTTGTCACTCATGCAAGAAACAGTACGGAAATCTACGCACGCAACCAATTATCCAACTCCGAATCAAGAGAAGTAATACATATTATGCCCATGTCATATGTTGATGGGAAAATTAAGTAATATGAAGAAGCGTGATCACCTTCTTTTCCTTGTAACTTATCGAAATTGTCTTAAGTTGGGACTTCAGGTCAAATACTCGAAAATTAATTGATAATATATGATTACCGTATACTGATGTATTTAATGTCCACGGCTCAAATTGGAACAAGTCTCCAGGAAGAAGTATTAGGTTAAGCAGTAAGTAAGTAGTTCCGGCTTTTTCACAAACCGAAACTAATTATCGTAAAGTAACTTATGTCGGTAGTCTGTAGTAGGATGAATGTACCAAAATTGTAAAATCTGCTCAAGAGAGTATGTTGAATGCGTACATGAATAATAAGTTGTACGTTTCACTGGGCTCAGGCTTGCGAAAACCAAAAGGTATAAATCATTTATGAGATTTCAAGAGGAAGTGAGACTCAGAGAAACATTCAGCTAACTATTCAGAAGCTGTCACTCAAGATCAGTCACTTTACTTTATGAGAGAAAGTTGTAGGACACGCAGACGACGACGAGTGAGGTAACAAAGGCTGAAAGTACGCCAAGTAAAACTGTGTTGTACGCATATACAACTACTTTTGCGTGAGATATCTCGCGGTGGTGTGGACTCTCTGACTAAGCAACTTGAACTGTGTGCCCCAAACAAGAAGCTTCAACCCTTTTATAAGCCAACAGGTGTGTGAAATTGTCCAGAAAGCAGTGTATGAATGATGACGATGCCAAGATGCCTGTAATCTCCAATGGCTAAGAGAAAGTCTCAAGTTATATTTGACTCGTCCAATCCGCCTACATAACTACAGTTCAGATCAGACTACTGCAGAGCAAATTCGATCATTTCCACTACATTTATAAACTATGAGACAAACTATGGAGTATAATATGTATTCCTATCAGATGACATGTCTTTACCACTGGTGAATGCATCATTTTACAAAGTAAAAGTTTCAAATTTACTTTTTATACACAGTACTTCACTATCTCTTGTTTTATTGACTGTATACAACATCCTTTTATGTCAAGCTCTCACCTTCAGCATGACTATTGTAAATTAAGTGTCCGAGTTCAATTGAACCGATACCTTTTTGTTTCATTTATACTTTTTGAGTCTACTCTGCTTTCTCCTTTTGGGTCTTATATCGAACTCGAAAATCTATTTTTGTACACAAGTGTTCAAAACTGATCGATATGACCCTCGGTGACATTAAAGTAAAAGTGTAGAACTTTATTCCATCGATATTTGCAACGCCAATTTTAGCCGACATTGAAACTTTCAAAGTAATTAAAGATTCAAAAAGACGGAATGTTCGAGTCACATATAATATCAAATCATCAGAATACCAAATCTGAATCTTTAAGGGTAAACAGCTTTACACAAGGAATATACGCACTCTATGTAATATCAAAGAACTGCATCTGCACACTATATAGATTCCAATACCAATAGAGATTTCTTTGGTAGCACAAATAACATACAGAATTCAGGGACACAACAACATTACAGAAGCAAGTCTGCCGTTAAGTTATAGTAGCAGTTTCCGGCTCAATTTCGCTATTCCCACTCCGATTCTGGAGATTATGAATTTTATGAATTGCTATTTCGTGAGCTCATCGTCTACTCAACCAATGTGAGTGAAAGCAAATCTCAATAGTATATTGGTAACACACCCTAAGCCCGTACAGCAATTGCATTTACTCTCTGTATATAACAGACTTTAACGAATCATACACATCACCAAGAGCGGAAATACATATATACCTACTTCAGATAAACTTATTTATTGACACTTAAACACCTCGCGCAATCCAAAACTCCAAACGAAAAAAAGCTTTCATTCGAACTAAGTTCCTGCCTGGAATATTCATGTGTCACCTAGAATACTGCCAACATCATGCCACATGCATGCATAGTAAACTACTATCACCTAATAATTTTCAAATACACCATGATCTTTTGTTTTGTTTATGACACACACTGGATTATTCCTACGCAATAACGGGAAAGCTTTATTGACCGCTCCTAATACTTTGCAGCTTAAACTTCCACGGAAGCAATCTCATCCTGTCATCAACAATTACTGGGTTATCATCATCATGCAGTATAGTACTGTACAGTTGAGTACATCTCCTCAAATACACCGATTTATAACAGATCGTTAAAGATGTACTATAATAAAGCTGTGACTGCCAACAACTCATCGGTCGCTTAGCTTTTATCAATATGCACAATGCACACGTATAAAACAACATGAAAAGGGAAAAAACGGGGGTGAATTTTGGACCGAATGTTTCATGAAAAATTTTTCATGGAACTGGAAATCATGGAATGTTTTTTATGGACGCGAAGTACGAAGAATGACAATAGCGGGAGATTTGAATTTCTCGTCACACACACTCAAATCCTCATTCAACGGAATTGCTGATCGTGAGAACAGCATGAGGACCAGTCGTCGTCGGAAACGAAGACACTTGTTGTAGCACCCAAGTCGACTTTTTCGTCGAAATCTTCGACGCGCATCGCACACACTTACTTTCTTTTTGCAAGGCAAGACTGGTCGGGTATAGTCTGAAGGTTCCAGACGTTGGAAGGTCTCTCAGGTCTTCTGTAATATGACGTGATATTTAATAAGTAATAATAGGTGATATTAAATGTGCTCGAAGACTGACAGACGAGGATTGTGAGGTAAACAACAAAAATTTCGATCAATTTCGAAATCATGGACGAGGAAATCATTTTCAGTCTTGCGAACATTGCTGATGCAAATTCGCAGCAGCAAGCGAAGGTACGTTTGAAACTTTGTTTAATATTTTTTAGGGATGAAAAGTGTGTGAGTGCTAATTGACATTTTAATAGCTCATGGTGGTTGGTTTTCTGTGGTATTGCAGACGTTGAATTATTTTGAGGAGTTGAAGAACTCCGAGTCAGGATGGCAGCTATGTGTTCAAGCGTTGGTTAATAAGACCTATGCCAGCGAAGAAGTTCAATTCTTTTGTCTGCAAGTTATTGAGCATTTAGTCAAAACCCGGTATATCAATGTTTTAGAGGAACACAAAGTGATTTTGAGAGATTTCTTGTGTTCGTGGAGTCGGAGTCAAGTACGTTAACTTAATTAGCTTTATAAGTATACTTAAGAAGTTCTAAATTGTAATGTTTTGTTGTATTGACTACAGGTAATTCAACCGAAAGCTTTTTTGAAGAATAAAGTCGCTCAAATTATTGCTTTGATGTTTGTGCAAGAATATCCAATGAAATGGCCAAACTTCTTTACGGATTTGTTGTCATCTGTGGATACTCGGCCGGAAACTGTAGACCAGTATCTCAGAGTCCTGCTAGCTATTGATATTGAGGTGAGATTTTCATAAAAAGCCATATGTCTGAATCTGAATAATCATATGTGGTTTTCACAATTCAATCAGATTGCTGATAGAGATATTTCACGAACTAACCAAGAATTACACAGAAATAACCTTATCAAGGATGCCTTGAGAGAGAAAATGATAACTAGTCTAGTAGATTCATGGTTCAATATTTTGGTAAGTCCTAAAAGTCAACAGTCGAATCCTTTTTCGCCTGCTGTAACAAAATATAAATAAAAATATGTTCTTCTTGCAGACCACTTTTGAAAAACAGTCCCCCACTGTTACCTGTTTGTGTCTTCAAGTAATAGGGAAATATATACTATGGATCGATATCAATTTGGTAGCCAACGATAAATTTGTACCTGTTCTAGTAAATGAATTGTCCGATGTAAATTTACGAGAAGCGTCTGCAGAATGTATTCATGATATTATATGCAAAGGAATGGATCCAGTGTTAAAGACAAAGCTAATCGAGTCATTTAGTTCGGTGTTAAGTAATGTTGGGATCTGGCAAGCCTTGCAGGTAATTCATTCAACTGATTCTTAATAACTTGTTTTCACAATTCGCTATAGCTATAAGTTAAGTTTCATTATTTGAAAAATACCCATAGGATGACTCAGACCCTGAATATGTCGCGAAGTTAGGAAAAATCTTAAATGCAATGGGTTGCAACTTGATTGAAGGACATGCTAAGCTAACCAAGAGTAATGATTACAAAGGAGAAATTTGCCAAGCTGTTTATCATGCTATCGAAACCAAAATTCCATTGGTCCTTAAGTTCTTGGGTCACGATTATGATGATGTATCATCATCAGTATTGGAATTTTTGAGAGACTACCTTCATGTAAGAAAATAAATCAAAAATACAAATTTTTAAATATTTTTTGGCATGACTGAGAAATTAAAGTTTTACATTGTATAGTTATTAAAGTCTGATCCTACACTAACTCCTGATCAGAGCAAGTACTTTCAAATGACTCTTGAGGGAATTACCAAAAAAGTTCGATATGATTCAGAATACGATTTTTCAAGCGAAGGAGAAGATGAAGCTCAATTTATGGAATTCAGGTATTTGTAATATATTCGAGGGACCTTTTGAAGCGTATTAATTTTTTCCTTTTATTTGCAGGAAAGAACTCAAAGTAATTTTCGAGAATTTGACTCAAATCAATAAAACTATTGTAATTGAACATGTTCGCAATATTGTGACCATTGCTATCCAAAATTGGCGGACATTGCCTTTTGAGGTAAAACGTAATATTTTGCAAAGCCATTAACGATATGTTATTGAAAACACTTATCTTTGTTTGTATAGGATGTAGAGGTGGCTATTCTGCTCTTATATTATTTGGGAGAAGCAATACCAACCGGTGGCTCATCATTGTTTAATCTCGATCCTGAAAAATCGTCTCCGGTTCAGGTGCTACTGATGTTGGTCATGAATTCCGATGTACATTTGCATACCCATCCAGCTGTTATTATTCAGTACTTTGAAACTATTGTTCGGTAAGATTCTTCTAGTTTCTAAGCATAACTTTAAGAATAATTCCTTTACAGCAGATCTTTTAAAAGGCTATTAAAAGGCTTTTCAAAGTGCATCTCGTTGTTTCAATTGATAGTTATGAGAAGTTTTTCGTTTGCCATACTGACTACATTTATCCTGTGCTGGCTATCTTTTTAAAAGAAAACGGATTATTTCATCCGGATAAGAGAGTCAGGTCTCGTTGTGCCTATCTCTTCTGTAGGTTCATCAAATGTGTCAGGTACGTATTGCGAGTTTCTTCCATGTAAATGATAGAAAAAAATAGTTATGTTCTGTTTCAGGAATCATATTTCTATTCAACTGACTACTGACATTATTCAAGCGATTCAACCACTTCTGGCTCTCGTACCACCGTCTAAAGGCAATGAGGCAATTATGTCACCTGATGATCAACTTTACCTGTTTGAAGTAGTTGGAGTTGTGATAATATCGGGAGAACATAGCGTTGAAGTTAGTGCTTTTCTTCGATTAAGAAATGTTGAATTTTTGTATTATGATAATTTTCTACTTGACTAGAAAGCGGAACTCATGAAAAAAGTAGTTGGTCCTCTTCTGGGTTCTTGCCGCATTTTGACTGAGAAACTAGCTGTTGAAAAGGATCCTGAAGCTGCACAACAAACGACTGACTTGTTAATGTATGTTCTATTGTATATTAAACATTTAGTTTCAAACGTTGATCAAAAAAGGTAATTTGGAGCATTGTATTAATCATGTAGTCAAGCTATATCTGTGACTGGAAGACTGAGCAAGGCATTCAGCAACCAGCAGACAATGAAGCTGTTTGGATGTGTGCCAGTGTTTCTGGAGGCATTAGAAGTCTTTTTACGATGTATTGACGTAAGTTAATATTTAAAAAGTTAATATTAACTCGTGTATTATTATTGCCCATTATTTAACTAAATAAAATTTTAGGCATCGTGTGGAGAACAGCAGCTTGCACTTCAGAGTTGTGTGAGGCAATACCTTCATCGAATGGTCGTGTGTCTAGAAGAAGAACTTCTTCCTTACATTCCGATTGCATCCCAAGCTCTGCTGAAAAATTGTGACTGCAAAAGCATTCAGGAATACATACCTTTGATTAACCAAATTATTGCAAAATTCAAGGTCAGTATACTACATTAGCAGGGATTTGCATGCTTTCAGTATGACATTGCGATTAGCTTGGGGGAAATTTTGTGAATTATGATTGTAGTTATCGTGGATATTCCAGAAAGAAGTTGTTCCATTCTTGAAGCAGATGTTTACTCCGATGGTTCAGAGTATTTTTAAGACTTTGGCAGAACCAATTGAATCAAATGATCTAATCGCTTTGCGTGAACGTCAAATGCTCCAGCGTCAGTACTTTCATTTTATTGCTACAATAGTGACCAATAATGTGACTGATGTTTTTGCTGCGGAAGAAAACTCCCCGGTGCTTCAGCAAGTTATGATGACTGTGATTCAAGGCTCTGTAGACTTTCCTGATCCTGTTGTAAGTACTCAATTGGATCGTGAAGCAACTGTTCGTTCAATTTAATCACTTAATACGATTTTTGTACAGGCTCAGCGAGCTTGCTTCTCGATCCTTCGAAAATTTGTTGACATGTGGGGTGGTCCAAATCATCCGGAAGGATTCATCGATTTTATGTATAAAAACATCGTTCCAGCATGTTTTATGGCTCCTTGTAAATCCCACTTCGATATCAATGATGCTCAAACGATTCTTGCATTATATGAAATTGCCAGCTGTTTGAAGTGCGTCTTTGATAAAAGGGTTCGTTTACTTATAAACAACAAAAACAAATTTTAATTTAATGCAATTTGTGAACTTAAAGTCTTTCAACTTGTAATTTTTACTTCAAGAAAGAGGAATGCATTGTTTACTTAGAAACACATTATCTTCCTACACTCGACTTACCTGCTGCTTCTATTCAAGGATTTTTACAAGCAATCCAAGCGAACATAAAAGAATTTCGGATTTTTCTGAAGGTAATAGTACAACAGAATTTACCGTCCATCCCTGATTACATGAATTTTCTTCAAATTGACATGAAATTTCTGGTTTTTTTTATTTCCAGGCATTTTTTCTTTTTCAAAAGGCGAAAGTGCAAACATAAAGTTTTTAAGTTATAAAGTTATGTTTGTTTATTGCAGCCAAATGTTATTTATATCATTGTAATTGTTTTGTTTGTGTCTATTACACCGATGTTCATGAATTTAAAGGTTACAATAAATACAGAAACGAACTAAAAACAAAATCTATCTGCTGGAATGAATTAGTTATACTTGAACTTGAGTGTAATGTCACAAATCAAATCATAAACCGTCTTGCCTTCAGAATGAATGACTAGGCATCGTTGAAAATCGTCAAAAAATAGACTCGTGCTCTAAAACTGCTTGACAATTCACACAAGTCAATTTATTAATGAGGTTCTGATCATTAGGATTAAGAAATATTTCTCTACGATCTGACTACGTCAAAGGTACCAGTAGTTTTTATCGATGTATCCTATTTCCACCGAAAACGATTAAGTGAACCAATCAATTTCTATTGAACCGGATTTGGACTCTAGTGGTAACTTTATAGTCATTTATTTCAAAATCACCAGTTGAGTTTGGCGTCGTCATCCAATTTCGAAAATGCATTACATAAATGGAGTTTATGGAGGTTTATCATACCTAAAAGGCTTACATTGTATACTGTGGGAGTCTGGTTAGCCACACTGAAAATTTCATACATTACCCAATTACCCATAATTTGTTTTTAATTAGTGTTTAACGGATTGCGAAGATGTTAAGTTACTAAAGATTCGCTCAAACAGCAATTTAATTATTATTATTGTAGACTCACGCGAACTTCGCATGTTTTATTATTATTGCGTAGATCGCTTTAACTTACTGCAAGTACGAATTTATCAACGAACAATGTACTTTTCTATATTATACATTACTATTATTGCATTAAGTATATATATCATTCCTAGGATGACTAGCTCTCCAAATATTTATACTTTTACACGTAACTTTAAGTCAAATATTAGGGAGGACAGTCAGAAGTTCTCAGCCTATCCGGTTGCATGAAATAGTGATAAACCACTTTGGAACTATAACAGACAACTTTTTCAATTTATGATGAAAAGAAAACTTTGCGTAAAACTATGAAATTAACAGCCCAACAAAAAATTTCAATTTTAATAGAGATGTGTCTAAAGTTTTAATGCTCATTTGATTAATAGGCGACAGGATGTACGTAGTAAAAGCGATTTATTGTATAACATGTAAAAGGAGCTTTTATTCGAGGCAGCATACGTATACTCTACCCTGGAGTTAACAGGAGCAAAAAACAAAAAGAAATATTATGGATTTGCATTCTGAACTTACGAAGGGCAACTTAAGAAATTCTAGAGCAATTTCTAAGAAATTTTTCGACTATTTGCAATTGTATAATATTAAAGGCTACTCATAACGAATCAAAACTATTCCAGTTGCCAGTTAGACTGAGAACTTAGTGACTTCCTTTTTCTCACGAAAATGCAGGGCTACCCGATATTAATGAAATAGCTTATATCAACATACCCAATCGAGCTTACACATAGAGTTACATATTTCAAGTATCAACGTATCTTTTTATGATTACCAGGACTAGAAACCTGCTTTACAAATACTTTGCAAATATAATCCAGTAAAGAACATTAAGTAGAGCAAATGTCAGTGGAAATCCGACTCTAGAGAACCTGTCCACGGCTAATGCACGTCGACGTCGCTCGGCATTGGCACAATTTGAATTGGCTGGTTTCGATTGTGGAGGGGGAGGTGGTGGGGGCAACTGATTGATTTGAGGCTCAATCTGAATTGAAGACATCCTGTAGTGCTCCTGAAATGATAGAATATTTAATTGCAACTGGAGCATATCATCATCATTTGAAATGTGAGCTCGTTTGTTGAGACTTATGAGACGGGATAGCAAGCACTTCATAAAACTTAAAACGTCCATGAGCATGTTAGGTGGTTAGGTCATTGTATAATGTACAGTTCGTAGCACACAAAATAGATTTATTGTTTTTCTCTATGAAACTATATATACCCTATTAAGATAAAATCCCATGCATTAGCGTTAATGAACCCTCTCTGAAAAAGCAGACATACGTTTCGTACTTCACATCATGACAGTTCCAATGTACACACAACTTACTTGGTTGGAAACACTTCTGAAACTCATTCTGGATGCCAACTGAAAAAACTTTTCTTTTGTAGATTTTGTAGGGATCAAAGATGAAGAGCGACTTTTGGCATCAAAGGAGTCCCCAAGTACAATGTTCACAAGACAGTACTCCATCAACGCCATGAATACAAACCTAAACACATGACAGAACCAGTTATTGTTTCATTTCTGTGTGAGATGTGGCTTGACGCATAAAACATAATGTAGATTATGAGGGAAAATGAGAACACGTACAAAGTGCAAGCTGACATGAACAGGTCAACTGCTTTCAAATATGAAACTGGAGGAAGGGCTGCTTGAGACTTTGCATGTTGAGTAGATAAAGTCAGCAAAGATGTGACACCTAAGGTCACTCTTGCAGGAGCAGCTTCCGGTTGAATCCAAAACGATACCCACTAAATTGCAAGAGGAAACGGTTGTTACAATTTATGACCTTATAACACTTCCGGCTATGCAGTTCCACAGAAGATTAAACAAGAAGTTCATAACACTTACCGACATAATTACTATAAGACACGTAGGAATGTAAGTGTGAAACACGTAGTACCCTAAGCGACGCTTAAGAACAAACACAACTTGAAGACATGAGAAACTCCCTGGAACAGAAACCAAGCTCACTTTTAATCTTTACTTTCACTCTTAGGTATACACACATAGCCCAGACGGACACCATAATTCATAATACTACCACCAAAGGAGTCATAAAGCATTTTGTACCTGTAGAGTAATTTTGAGTGCAATCATCTGTTCTGTTGCTGACAAGTTGCAATTGTGGTAGCTCGATAGGCTCTACTTCCAACGGCAATTCTTTCTGCCATTCGAAAACGAGATCATCGGTGGTGTGAGATACTACAATACAAATCAAGACATCGAAATCCGTCCCATATATATGTTGTAACTTGTAACTTGTATCATATACGGCCACAAAAGAACTTACAGCTTTCCATTTGCAATTTACATTCTTGAGTATCATGAGGATAAAGTTCGAAATTCATAGCGCAAGACAAAGTCAGAGTTAATCTAAAACATTTCGAGAAGCGGATCAAATCTTGATATCAACATTTATATATATTAGACACTAAATTCATTGGGAATTGACAGTGTAACAAGCAATTTCTCTTACTTCACCATGTACAGAATACTTTTATCTTTGTACAGCCATAAATAATGGTTCGGAATCGTCATTGTCTGGAATGTCACAGCTTTTGCATTCTTGAAAATCGAATCCGGACGCCACATTTCTTGCAGCCATCCCACTTCTAGCAATCTACAAGTCGAAAGAATAAAACATACAATAAGGCTTGGCTTCCCATCTCTCACACTTTACATTAATTAGGTGTTATTGAAGTAGGCACATGATATAATTAAAGTGCTCAATGTCTAGTCCTTGAAACCTGTCAGCCTTGAAATATGTAGAAGGAAGCAGACGTAGAAGAAGGTTTCAAGTGAATATACTTAATTAACACCCTTAAGTGGAGCCAAAATGAAGTAATCTATCAGGAAGACAGGGAGAGAGACGATGAGGTCCTTATTCCAATTCCAACAAGTATGCAATCAGACACAACGTATCTTTCCAACACTCTTTTATTAGCCTGAAGTCACCTTACTTCAACTTCAACTCATCTATTCAATTTCAGAAATTAAGTGTATATGAATGCTTGAGCGAGTTTTTTCTCTTTCACTTCCTCTTTCGAACATTAAATTTAGTTATTTCCTTCTATATTTAAGCCTAGATGAATAATCTTCTCCAGCGTGTACATTTGAATTGAATTGCTATCTTGTTTCTTATTGTACCTACATGCGAGATGCAGATTAGACACATATGTCAGGATATTCAGCTCTATCCTCATCCTCAACACCAAAAGTGGATTGTAAAATTTGTCTAATCCACATGTGCATACATGAAGGCCTGCTGATCGTTATTCGATCTGTCATCTCCCAAAAACCATAAATCTTGAGATAGTTTCAGAAAGTGTGTTGTTTAAATCTATGGAAATCGAAGTTGCAAAAGAATCTTTGTTTTTCGC
>Ga0194135_10001692_pt1 | contig 13247 bp, 6 predicted proteins | sample LitLau_LLRF_2013_FD_134024 | JGI IMG/M metagenome (GOLD analysis project Ga0194135, IMG submission 134024) | Freshwater sediment microbial communities in response to fracking from North America - Little Laurel Run_MetaG_LLRF_2013 (version 2) | ecosystem: Environmental > Aquatic > Freshwater >... | reverse complement strand
GGTTAGGTATTACTAAAATTTTATCCCTAGTTTCATTTTCATTTAGTTGGAATTTGGAAATTTAAAAAAAGTGAAAAAATTTTAACCGTTTTATTATGGTGGTGAGAAGGAATTGAGCGGAAATTTGGGCATCGCCCTTGTACCTTTCCGTTTCCATGAATTTCTGCATGAATGCCGCTGAGAAATGTGGGGGTTCGGGTAAGAGTATAAAATGAAAAGCGGGGAAATGAGTGGTAGTATTTTAGTCTGGTGAAAGGGACCCCTCACCCTTAAAGTTTGTATGAATGGAATCATTAAGGCCCTTCCTGTTTACGTGATGAAAATAAAGGGAATTTCGGATTGGATTGGTTGTACCTGAGGAGAACCCGTGCTTTATTCTGACCCTTCGCCTTCTAGGAAATTGGAAATTCCTTTCCATTTCTTAATCTTGAAAGTGATACTAAATCCCACACCTGTGTGCTCTTTTTCTTGAGTGCCCTCCTATTAGAGAAGGTTCTTGTTGTAAAAGGTCATTACAATCACTTGTAGTTTATGCAGAGTGAAGTTGAGAGTTGAGATTTCTGTAAGGCTTTTTACAGCAGCGCTTTCCTTTGAGGTGTAGTTTGGGAAAATCATATTTATATGCACACTCCACGCCGGATTCGACAATTTTAGTGCATGATGGAAAGTTTTGATGATTGATTGATTAGTGGGAAAGTCATTGGTGAAACACAACAGGTGGATGATTATGCGCCTTAGCTGCCACTCATACTTAAGTTCGAACTTATGCCTACCGGCTTAAAAAGGAAGAACAACAAAATATGGACATATATTTTACGTGGCAAATGGTCAGTAAATTGTATTTTGGTGGAATCGGCTATAAAATTCGTGAATAACATTCTGATAGTATTGATTCGAAGAGTGGCAAAATATTGAATTTGAGATTAACCTAAAGTTTCCAAGCATATGACTAGTCGGTAAAAGATGCTTTTAATGTTTTAATGCTCGTTCGATTTTGATTTAAGCCAAAAATTTTCGACTGAAAGAATCAAATTTGGGATGTATTGGAATTGCACTATGGGAAGTTGGGAAGAAAACCGGTTTATGCAAATGTTCCACTTGTCCTTGCCGTGTCAGTGACATGATGTGCGTATCTACCATTATTCCTCCATTCCTCTTGACTCGTGATCTATTTTGTGAGGATGTGCTACAGTTTCATGTCACTTGGTGAAACAAGACAATCCAAGGAATCCAAATGTCCAAACTCCAATTTTAACCGGAGAATAGTAATTTTATATTATAAAGGATGATGTCTATTTTGTATTGTTGGCGGAAGTTGGAACTGCTATGACAGGAGATGAGACAGAAATGACATTTCAGAATTGTATCTCACCCCTTTCCTCCCTCCACAATTAAGTTTCCATTGATCAACTTGATGTTGATGTTATGTAGTGTAGCGGGGCGAAGGATGAATCCAAGCCTCATCATCGCATCATCCTATTCTGAATTCTCCGTAACAGAATTTCATCTGCCTCTACTTTATTGAATCTCTTGACAACGGGGACTCCTGTCAGAGACGGCTTTACACGCTTAATTGCGTAATGATATGTAAAATCCATCTCCATGCAATCCAGACGGAAAAGTTGTTCAACATTCGGCTCCCTCCTCATCATTACGTTTTTCTTTGAAATTTGAAGTTAGTTTTTAGTGTTAGGTTCCTCCAGTCAATTTTGCAGTAGGGCGAGATGATTTTTGGTATTATATGAAAACAATGAAGGATGATTCATCTATCCACCTGATTTCCTTTCATTCTTCCACGGGATGTGGAAGAATCATGGGGGATGAGATGAGTCATTCGTCGCACTACGTTTGGCACGGATGGTGATCGTGATGCGTGGCTGTAATTTGAGGAGTGGGGAGATGAGCATAGGTTATACAATACGTAAACTCACGTTTATTCTGATCGAGATTAACTCTGGTTTTACTCCCATTAATTACAAATGGAGTTGGGGTTGGAGTTTGTGGTTAATGTATCCATTTCTCATTGTTTTCTATTTCTTATTTTATACCTACCTCTCGCAGAGGGCAGAGAATGAGTTGAAATTTTTTTCCCGAAAGAATGAGTCATAAATCCAAAATCCCCTCTGTCGTACTCTTGTAATCTACTATCTCAATCTGTAATATGGGAAAAGGTCAAGGCGGGTTCTTTCATCAGTTGACCCCTTTTACTTGAGTGGGGATTAGAGAGGCAGGTGTGTGTAGGAGGGTGTTGCTTAGATGGGAATTTCTGTACTAAATGCAAGCGTTGTCCATGCTACATTAATTATTGTTTTATTATAATGGGTGGTAGCGGTGGTTCTTGATAAAAAGAAATTCTTTTTGTTTCTAAACTCGGTTTAATTAATCTTACCCTAGGAGAGAGGTTATCTCCGTAGTATTTAATTTTCTATTATGCAAAACGGTTTTTCGACGCGGAGGATCTTAAGCTTTGAGTATTAAATTATAAATTAGACAAAGAAACGGATTTCCGTCATATTCTCTCTAAACTTGTGTTTTTCTTTCACATTCACCCGTGTTTTACCTATTTATGTATATGGTCGTACGTTACTGGGCAACATAGTTGTGTATGCTTAATTCTAATTGGTAAAGTACAATTTATAATTTTTGGTAAGACAAGGAATTATAATAATAAGAATGGGAATGGACAATAGAGGCAATAAAAGAAATTTCTAAGCTGAGAGAGAGATCACATTAGGTCAGCAGAGAGTACTGGGTGGTGGTGGTGGAACAATTAATGTGCGGTCATAAATTAATAGGATGTTTAGGAATAAGAAATGCAATATACACCATTTTTCTTTTTGGTGAAATTTTATTAAAGCTGGCAGCAGCTTTCTTTTACGGTTCTTTTCAGATTATGGAAAACGGAATGAGGAAAAATATTAAGGAGGTTTTCAGACTACTCATGAATAATTTCAATCCTTTACAAAATTTGCCCTAAAAATGTAAATCCAACCGACTCCATTAAACTCACTCACCTTCCACCTCTTCCATCTTATGATTTTTTACGTAAATGGATGATGATTTATAGTCCACCTTACCTTGCTTGGAGGTATGGCGGGTCTCATTCTCATAATTTCCTGAGTATACGCATTCTAATCAAAATAAACAAGGTCCATGTTCTACTAACCAAGTTTAAAGGAATGCGACAGAAATGTATACAAGACAAGCCTTTTTTTTCTTTGTTGTTTTATTAGTGTTTATTCTCTACGTTTCTCAGCTATCATTGATTTGCAAGTGTAGAAATTAATTAATTTTTATTTGATTCAATAGACTTTTATCTTTTCCCTGCTCCCGCTCCGTAACATATCCTATTAAGAATTGAATACAAAATACGGAATTAAAGGGGGGAGATGAATTTTGAAAATCTTGAGAACGTTTCCCAACTTGTTGATCCGGTTTGGTATGGACATATTAATTAAGTCCCAAGTTTCCAGCAGGATGCAGGAAATATTTGAGAGAGAAGGTAAAACAATGGAATGGACTTTGGAAGACTGAGCCTTCACCTGACGCCGGTTGTTTGTTCACATTGGGCAAAAATGCTGATTTTGAGAGTGATTTGTATTCCTCTAAAGTTTAAAGTTTCTTACTTGGTTTACTCTACCCCCTGCTGCAGGGCACATGCTCTAGAGAACATTTTCTCCGGGTGAAGCCACACCTTTCAATTTAACAAGGAATATAATTTCCAGTTTACTGCTTTGTAGTCACCGGTTATAGTCTCTTCCTCGTGTGTTGTTTTAAAGGAAAAGATGATTTCATTAGGAGCAAAATCCCAATCACCTTTTAGTCACAAATTTAATGAGTTCCTTTTACACCAATGGGATTGGCTCTAGTGTTGCTGGTTTCAGAACTACTTACACTGCTTTTATGATAACCAAAATCTTAGTGTTGCTGGTTTCAGAACTACTTACACTGCTTTTATGATAACCAAAATCTTTGAATGTTGTTAAATTTTCCCATCCTTGCAATTTGTTGACATATTCGCAATTCCCATTCCCATCAAGTGCAAATCCATTTAGAGACAGACCTACCTTCTCATATTTTTGTTTCTTATGGATTGGGGTAATTAGTTATTTATTGCTGTGCGATTTGAACTAGTTAGGAATATAACCATGACTCGATTTAGATGGTTTACGACTAGTTGATTCGTTGGTTCATAAACACAACCAAAAGGAGTCATGAGATTTATTTCATTCCATTATGAACACAACTAGATTTCTTCCTCCTACATTCACTTCACACGCATCAGAAGCCGAGTGTTCTCTTAGAATGTTTGGAAATCTTCAAGGAATCTGATCACTTTAGGGTTATTATACAGTCAATCTCGGATCTAAGATATCTTGTGGCCGTGACTTGCGAAGTCACCCTTACACATAAAATATCTTTCAACTGATATTGAATGCATCAGTGACACAATAGGTGATTTAGTTATACAATCAGTCCAAACTTGACCGTTATTCATGCAATTCAACTTTGTACTTCAGGGTGGCTTGTTACTTGTCAGTTCTGACTGACCCATTCGCCCATTTCTCGATTTTTTACATTCGAATTGGAAACTTTCCATTGGAGAAATCCCTGTCGTATTCACCAAAATGCGTGAATCCTCAGTGGCAATGACAACGACAATGCTAACAACATTTCAAAGTTTCGAGGTTTCTGAATTCTTAATTTCCCATGAATGGAGAGAAGTTCTCATTTTTTAAATAAAAAAAAACTATTTAAATATACGTTTGTGGTTGACTCATCCATCATCAATCAGAGAAACCATAACTTTTTCTCTTTTCTCTTCCACTTAACTTGAGTTTTAAGATTGGCGAAAGTGAAATTTGGTGAATGGTGAACGTAAAGTTCCCCAACTTTGTGTTTTAATGGGGCTTAATACTACCCTTCCTAACACCAACTACTGAGGGTATTCATAAATTTTAGTTCTTTTGATTGATAAACTTTTGCGAGGTGATTCTTTGTCATAATTACAAGTTACCTGTCTATCAAATCTGAGAAAAACAGTGATAATTGAGATTTCAATTGTTGTCTCTGCAGGATTGGTGGAATCGCAAAAGAAGGGAGAAGAGCTGAGTAGCGACTTTGTTTTCTAGGTTATTCATCCCTTTTCTCTTATTTGTTGGTTGGTTTGTTATTATTGAATTGGCGAATGTTATGTCTCAATTAATTTAGTAAATGCAAAATATAAAGTTAAAAGACGACTTATTAAACCTCAAGTGTTTGTGTGTTCTACGCAAGGTATGGGTTATTGAGGTACGCCTTGTCCATTTATGAAGGGCAAGGGGTTATTATGCAAAAATTTTAATGAGCAATTTACTTTCTTTTGAAGTTTTAATTTCTGAACCCTGCTCTTCGTGTGCCGGCGCGCGGTGGAGTTGAGATGATTATTTGGTCTGTACACTCGTATGCACATTCATTTATTTAAAAGATTTGTACGATTTCTAAAGAAAAGGAAATTCGCCTCTCGTCAGTAACGGTAGTTGATGCCATTTACTTTTACTTTATATCGTCTCCACCTCCAATACAATGTAATTATATATGGGCCTATTGTCTACTACTAAGGAATTAAAGGACAAAGTTGTCACCCCTAAACTGCATTCGCACTGACTGCGTCTGTCTACCGGCGAGTTTCACATCTGGGTGAATCAAGACGACCACACGTCCATTTTCCCAAGTGTCTGACTCTGCAGTGAGTTAAGGGAGAATAAATTGACTTAGGTTGAGATCCATATGCAAATTTCCGTGGCTGCAGGCCGGAATCTCCTTAGACGTGTGACTGAATTTTTCTCTCTTGATTATTACATTTAAAGTTGAATATTAAGAGGGGAGATGCTCTGTACACGTTACTTTAATTTCCCTCATACTGGGATGTTAATTTATGTGTTAACTTAATGTTGTTGATTTGTTCCATAGGATTAGTAAGTAATTAGATTCGGATAGGTGTCAAGAATCTTTTCTTTTACCTTTTCAAGATGGAACTCAACCTGTTGAGATGAGACGATGAGGACGATGAGAGTATACTGAATTTGGAGAGAGATGAACTTTCTGTAATTCTGTGCGGGATAATTTAAGAGTGGTGATGGTGATGAATGGGTTGACATGACATAAAGGCAAAGGGAAATAAAGTACACACTCTTGAGACATACCTGACACCATTTTCATTTGGAGATCCTACTTATTTTGTAAACAGGTGTGAAATGGACTATTAGGAGTCTTCCCAACAATTGGATACCAGATTCCTTTACTCCTCTGTTCTTTTTTTTCCAAATCTTACTCTTCCAATAATGTAATTCCCTTGTTTTGTGGAAATGTAATTACTTCTTCTCTCTTCTAATTTGTGGGAAACAGTGGAATTACTTTGGGGTTGAATGAATTGTATGCGTCTGTGTGTGGTCTCATCTCTTGATATAATGTAATGACAGGATGGGTCTGCTTTAGAGAGCAGGGGCACTGGCAAGCCGACTGTCAGAAACTACTTTACATTTTTAAGCCTGATTCCTCTTTTCCAGTTTATTTCACTAATTGGATGGAATCTTTAATGGCTAAAGGTTGTATTTTGAATTTCATTTCTTATTATACTAAATTTTTTTATTTGCGCAAGCTTAATGATTCCGCACGGTTCGACGGACTCTCCAGGCTCAGGATTTCCTGACTTTGGAGTTGGACTCACTCTGAATGTTGCTGGAGGAACCTGTTTGATAGTTTGGACTTGGCGTTGAGATATTTTGTAGGTGACGGATAATCATGATATTGAATTATACAGGATTTATTTCCTGTCGTATCAGGAGATCAAATCAGAATCAAATCTCATTTTTGGCAGTAAACCACCATTGTCTTTTCCACATCAGACAGAGATGGATTGTGGGCGGGAAGGAATTTGCCTTCATATTTTAATGGGATATAAATTTAAGTAAGTCGCCATTGGTTGGTTGGGTAGACTTTGTTCATACAGGGAAGTCCCCTTGATATATTTTCTGTTTCTTTCCGGCGACGACGAGGTCATAGAAGGAGAAGTTAAGAATATGAAAACTGTTTTTGTTTTCCAGTTTTCACGTTTAGTGTCAAATTTAAAGTTTATTACACAAAAATATTATATTTTACAGAGGACTATGAGTACGTTTTAAATTTACTAAAATTCGTTAATCGTAACCCGTAGGAAATCCGACGGAAGTTTTGGAAAAGAATCCATTGTGTTTTGTCAGCTGTCAGAAAATAGAGACTTGTCCCGTCCGCGTACCGCGTGTATAAAATTTTGAATGAAATGCTGCTGGATGGGACGGGAGGAAGGGATAAATCATTTTTCTTTGTGAATAATAATTAGCAGAAATTAAGTTCCTGTCATGGAGAAATGTGAGAATGTCGTAATACTAACCATTCAACTCATTATATACTAAAAATTGTTCTATGCTGCTTTACTGGATTCCTCTTGTGGACATTGAACTTATGGTAAAAACGCATGAGATGACTTTTCAAAAATTATAATATAGTTTCTAAAAAATATACCGCCCTGTCAAGTCTTGCATGAGTAGCATTGTAACCGTCTACCATTATGTCTCCTGGCCTGGTTGAAAAAATTTATTTACACTCCTTACTCTCTTTTGTAATTTTCAGATGGGTATAATGCAGAGAGATCCGAGACGGACGATGAAGGGATCGAGAGAGATTCTGGTGACAGTGATGATGATCGTGTTACCTCTCGGAACTTTGATTTCAACAATATAATACAGGTACGGAATACACACCACTAACAAACCACTAAATCCAAAAGCAGTAAGGCACTAAAAGGAGAGGAGATGCCTCACACTATGAATCCCTACGACCGTAAATGCTCAATTGTTATACCTGCCAACTCAACTTTTGCTTTGTGAATGCAATATATGCAAAATTCAATTGAATAATTTATCGAGGGATGGGCTCCATTGAATCCTTCTTCTGGTTTTTGGTGTGAAGCCATAAGTCATCTCTCATACGCTCAGAGTCAAAAGAAATAATCCAATGTCTCCTTCATTTCCCATTGTTATGCATATGCGTTGGGTTTGACACTTATGGAAGTAAGGAAGAATTGACAATTGACAACAATTCGCAACTTAATCCTTCCTTACAGCGGTTAGTTTGTAAGTTAACTTGTTATAGTAAGCAGAAATGGCTACGCCTGAGGAAACATCTCCCCACCCTTTTTGCATTTTCTCTGCTCCTGTACGTTGACATTGATGACGTTATTATTGTGATAGTGAAATTAATTAATCTGAGAGAGTTCTAAACTCTTAAAGCGTTGCAAGATTTAATATCATTTACGAAACTAGCCATGAACCCCACCATGACAATTGGAAGCATGGAGTTCCATTCCAACGTTTTACTCTTTATTAACACAAATTTCCTGGTCTCTCATGTGTCCTGTCTTCTGAGTGTCTCTTTTTGCATTCAGGTACATAATGGTTAGCTTTTTATTTAACGTTGTTTAGGTCCTTCATAATCAGGAGTTAATTAATCATTAATCATGTCTATTCTCATGTACTTTTTTATGCTAGAGTAATCATCCCGAAATCTAATTACACTGTCATCATCACAATGTTCTGTTTTATACATAAGTTGGAAAATATTGGACACATTATATTTAAAATGTACACACTGCAACTGATAGATGTTTTTAGTTTATATGAAAAAGTTTTATTATTTATTTGGCTAGGACTGAGGTCTAACTTATACTTAGGTTTGAAACATGTTTGATTATACTTTTATAAGTATAGCTCACGCGAACCTTGAGTCTAAACTGTTATTGTAACGTTTAGGAATTATTATGATAAATAATCATAATAAATTAAAGTTAAAGAAGCTACTTTACAGTAAAATACGTATACGGGCATTAGTCATTAGCCTCATTACGGTTTGAAAAATAAATTCCTACCACCGCGTCATCCGATCCATGCCATTGCAATTTATTGTACAACTAAAATAATTATTTTTTTTAAAGTTTGCTTAACAATAATACGTTTAGCGGAACCCGTATGTTTTTGTGGGCAATTTATATTCAATTTAGTGTAACCCATGCTAAAAAAAAACTTAAAATGAGTTAAACAAAAGCCATAGGTTTTAATGCCCGCTATACAAATATTAAGACCACAAATCAGAATTCTAAGAAGTGCTTGTAAATTGATTCGTTTGATACTTTTATTAATTATAAAATTTAAAAAAAAAATTATTCTCAAATTTATCCAGAGAACTTTTAGTTTCTCTGTTATACTCTTGTTGCCATTGTTCAACGAATGAATGACAACAATGTTTATACTTACATTAAGATCAGGATTAGACTACTTTCGATAGTAATTGTATTGTAATTGTTTTTTCATGTGCTTACAAATTCTGTTATATGAAGTGTTAAAACAAAAGATGGCCCTACGTTTTCGTCCCTATATCCGTATCATTGTAAAAACTGCGGATTCCATTTTCAAGGTCATCTGCCGTCCCTTCCCTTTCCTTTTTATGGCCCGCCCGGCAGAAGTGTATGTCAAACTGATCCCATTGTGTTTTAGGTGGGCCGATTCTCGTGATTACATTTTGCATTTGCGGCAGCTTATTTTCTTGATGTGTTTCTTTCCCCATTATCCAGCAAAATGTCCTTGGTTAGAAAAAAAAACATAAGTTCCTCCAAAAGACATAAAAAGTATAAGATTCTCCCACATATCTCTTTAAATTAGGAGGGAAAGGAAAACTTTATGGTTCCTCCAACTTTAATTCCCTTTCACATCGACATCATCCAATTGAAGATGTGAGAAATCTTGGAATGAGGGATTCCACTTGCAGTGTAAGCTAACGGAGATGCATGCGGATGAGGAATATATATGAGATGCTCATAAAGCGTTGCTCTCCAAAAAGTAGCAAAGAACTCTCAGGAGATGAAGATGACGGACCAAATTATAATGAGTTCTTTTTATGCCGTTTTTTTTTCTTCTCCTCCACTTACCTCCACTTGTAACTAAAAATCTAAACTACACTTTGGAAATTACAATTGTGTGAAATGGTGAGAGGATGAAAGGATTTAACCCACACGGGAAAATGTCCAGCCAGTCTCGTTAAAATGGAGTGTTTGGTGCTGAGCTGAACTGCTTATATGAATTTACGGCAGGAGATGAACAGAAGTTGAAGATTCTTGATGGCGGCGGTTGTAATAATAATAAGAGAAGAGTAGGATTTTTCTTTTCCCATTGTTGCACTGCTCTTATTCCCGTATCTCCATTTGAGATTTGGAGTTCCCCTGGAGCCATGATAATTTTAATAACTAAGCAATCAAGCTCGATTGATGTCGGAGGACTCTTGTATACTCTTTTCTTCATAATTATTTACTCAAATCAGGCTGGAGTAGTGGAAGCGTACTTTGCAACTACTACCTAGTTAAATTTTACAACTAACACTCGGTCAGGAAAATGCAATCATACTGGATAAGAATAAGAACCGTTTAAAATTTGCTGTTTCCCAGAAAACGGTATTTCACTCCTTAAAATGTAAAAGTATGCCCAATGTTCACCGAACGAACACTTGATTGGATAAGGTGGATTTGCATTGTGAACAATTTCTTAAAAGTGAATTCCCAAATCATGTTACTTAATAATGGAAAGGAGAGAAAGTAAAGTATGAAATTGAAAAATGGCATCCTCCTCTATCTTTTTATATCTCATTGTTCTTCCTTGGCTAATTTGAAACCGAAAAGGGTGGGCATGCAGCGGGACATCCCGTCATCATCACCACCACCACCACTACCGCTATACTACCGCACCGCACCGCACTAATCAAAATCAAATTTCATCCTCGTGTCCCATACGGCAGAATTATGCAACAAATTTCGTTCACTTTCCATGGTTTGCTTGAATGAAAATGATTATTTTAGTCCTAATTAATTACTCTTACGCCGTGACACTGTTCTCCTAATAATGAAAAGAAATCAATGGGATATGAAATAATTAGACTTTTTTGTCTTGTAATTCCAGGTCTGTGCACGACGTTTGAGTCATGGAGGTTCAATACCCGCTGCGGATGCCCATTACAAAGCAGTTTGCCGAGCCTATGTTGCTGAAGCCCTTGAATTATCAACATTCCTCCAGAAAGTATCCAAAGGGAAAGTTTCATTTGGCAGTGAGAATTTCCTTGGCATCGGGACCCTTCGGGATCCTGAACTTGACAAACTGGAATTTACTGACTGGGTAAGATTTCATAATTTTAGAATTTTACATGTGAGATTGGCCCGTGCTTTGAGTGTTGAGTCTGGATTTTAGAGGGAAATGGTCGTAGAAATGGAAATTCAAACTCAAACCGTGGGAAACTTCCTTACCGTTTAGAATGTGATCGTAGTTAATAGTATGCGTTGATTCTCTACTGAATTGCAAGGTTGCCTCTATGTAATATGAAAGAATAGGTTGAATCATTATAACTTAATTTACCTCTGGTTTCTAAGGTTTTGAAAAGACAATGGACAGAAAATGCAAGGCTCACACGATTTTTTGGTTGTTGGGAGTTGGCAGTAGTGGCAGTGGCAGGTTGGGGATGGGGGATGATTAGACAGGAAAAATTGAATAAAAACCAAAAGGAACTGTTGAGTATCCTCCGTTTTTAACGGGTTGTCTTCCCTTTCCGAATAATCACTTGTCAATCTCCAATTCTTAAGCGTAGGATTTCTATACGCTCACTAACAACATCCCCTTGAGAGAATGAATCAGGGATGATGATGATGATGAGGAATGAGGAAACAATGGGGCATATTCATTGGATTTTAGCACCCTTTACCTTGTTAAAGGCTGGATCCTAATTTCCTAATGTGCTGGGACAATGGGAGGAGGCGATTAGTAAATTAGTTTTGACTCTACGGAAGGTTATCAAAGTTCATTCAGAGTCCATTAGCGCCATGGTTAATCAGCATCATCTCATGGGAATTGGGCATTTACGTACAATTACTGAATTCAAATCTTTTATTCCTAATGTAACTAATGGATGACGATAGGAAATGACTTTCTGGGGTGACGGAGGTGACGCTGCCGCTACGATACGTGTGATTATGAGGGATTTGTAGTCATGCTCTAAATTTCAATAAAATTGATTTGATATTGGGAAGATAATGAGAAGAGAAAAAGTGGATAACTAAGAAATTAGCGTTAACATTTTTTCATGTCACTTATCACTTTCAATTGTTAATTGGGAAATTGTAATTTGGAAATGTAGGGGAAAGGGACGAAGGGGTAAACTAGTGCGTAATGTTAGTAATATTAATATTTCTTTTTCTCAATCTTCATCTGTCCTGGTTCTGGTGCCGCAGCTGCGTTTTCCGAATTATGAAGATGATAAATGGGATTATTTGGAAAAGACCGTGGATGTGCGGGTGAACTGGAACTGGACTAAACTCCCTTTCCCATTATGTAAAAAAAATATCCAAACTTGATTCTGGAATGTTATTGAAGGCTCCTCCTTCCCAATTTGTCAGGAAGCGACGGGAGATTTTCTAAGCTTTTTTATGACTTGTTCAATCTTGTATACTTGTTAGTACACATTAATTATCACGCATGATGCGTAGTGAGAGAGAGAGGAAAATCTTCCTGGAATTCCGCAACTAATGTTTTTGGGCAGGGTTGAACGAATTTACTAAGTCATTGATTAATTGCTATTCGTAGGTGAAGCGAGCTTTTATGAGAGGGAGAGGAGGAACTGAATACGAGAACCGCAGAGTTAAGAGGGATATGAGAGGGAAAGTGTGGATTTTTTTGACAAATGCATAATTCACAAATTGGAATTGCAGCAACCTGTGGTTTTTAATAATTGTTTTGGTTTCTGTCCTCTGTGGTTTTGGCAGGGAGTTGATGCTCCCAAGTCCTACAACTTTTCCAAAGTTGGCGCGGTTGAAGAACTTGCCAAACGTCCGTCCATTGTCTTTGCCTTCAAGTCTTGGCGCGCATTCATTTGTAACTTCTCTGTTTGACTTACGTAACAGGGGTATGTATGACAGACATGAGTTTTTTGATGCTCGGCTGAAACCGTTGATGCTTAATGATTTTTTTTTTCGTTCACAGGCACGACTCTGGGTGCAGGTAATTCGAGATCTCCGACAGGGAGTAAAGCTGAAAAAAGTTGAATTCTGTCGTGGACCACCGATTGAGTATGAGCTCACGCCCTATGAAATCCTAATGGATGACATCCGATCTCGACGGTACAAATTGAACAAAGTGATG
>Ga0194135_10001691_pt1 | contig 13247 bp, 9 predicted proteins | sample LitLau_LLRF_2013_FD_134024 | JGI IMG/M metagenome (GOLD analysis project Ga0194135, IMG submission 134024) | Freshwater sediment microbial communities in response to fracking from North America - Little Laurel Run_MetaG_LLRF_2013 (version 2) | ecosystem: Environmental > Aquatic > Freshwater >... | reverse complement strand
TTTCCGCTTCTTGCTATGCTGGTGAGTGAGTGACAGGGTAGTTGGAATGCTGAATTCCTTACGCTCTTCCTTTCCTCGTTAGAACTTGGGTAAATTTTGTTAAATTATTCAAGATGCGAATCAAATTATGAGCTGAAGCTAATTACAAAACCCATCATGGTGTCACACTTCTCATCCACTACACGCGGAGGAGCGTGGCTTAAAATATGAGTAGCGAATCCTTTTAATAATCCCGCAAGTCAAAACTTGCGGTTAATTCATAATTCTTTTACGTGATGGATGGTAATGCCTTCGGTGCTGTGGAAAATAAGCCTATGCCTATGCCTTCCTTATTCAGACATTCACATCTGTATGAGATAAAATTAATTAAAGTTAACATCCACCAGAAAGAATTAGTATTATTGCGAATGGAAAAGAAGTATACTGTTCTAAGGAAACCTGGCTGTGGATTAAAAAATGCACCAGTTAAGACAAAAGATGGAAGTGAACTGGTTTACTATCACTTTATCTTCGTTATAGAAAAATGTCCGTTTCTATCTCTCTTGTACTTGTTTCTAATATAAAACACGAGTCTGCAGTGTCACATTCATTCATTCCACTCCAATGACAAAGTTGGAGATGATGAAACAAATTTGAGGCAAAGATTAGTTTTTGCATCATCAGTTCTGCAGTTCTGAAAAGGATGAGTCTGACAGTGTCACTCATGCTATAAATCATGGCGTAGTCATTGTAAGGGCTTGTTAGGAAACAGAAAGCAAAAAAGTTTTGAATCACGCCAAGGTATGCAGTAGTACCCTGTAGATCTAAAAATAAACTTAGTAATCACTCATTGTTAATTTCAATTGTAAGGGACTTATACAATGCACAATGCACAATGCATCACAAAATGACAACGAGCCCAAGAACGCGCGCATAGTTAAATTTAGTTGCCACATTGAGCTTTCCAATGAGGAATTTATAGTGAAACAAAAGAGTTGATGATGCAGAATTTGGGGTATTTTGTGAAACTCTCCTTAGCACACGGAGCATAACGGACATCGAGATGGATGAAAGTGCTAGAGCCTGATCATTGGCTTCATTGGCGGCATTAACTGTTTTTGCGATCCATGCGACAACAATTGACAATTGACAAGTCATAGTTGACGGGTGGGCTTCGACTGTCAGTTGGATTTGTAATCATTTCATGACTGAGCACTTCGATTGGCCGGTTCCTTTGAGAGCGGATACGGCGTACAAAAGAATTTTAATTCGGAAGAGTTCAAGTAATTTCTTTGTTTGTAAAACCTTTGAAAGAGACTGGATGTCATGTCTAATGGGATGTTGAGGCGAATCGGCAATTGCTTCGCAATGCGTGATTTCCAAGTGGTCAGGCAGATTAATTTGCAAAAAAGAGAAGTGGATCCAAACGACTCTCTTATCTACATGCGGCCGTGATCGTCTAGTGGTTAGGACTCCACGTTGTGGCCGTGGCAACGCAGGTTCGACTCCTGCTCACGGCAGTTAATTTTTTTCCCCATTTATGCAAACGTCTGTAATCCATCTGTTCAGTCTATTGCATGTTATGGCGATGGAAATTTATATGCTTTCACCAATTATAATCGTTATCTTAAGATTCTGTTTCAATTTTTCTTTTACCATCCGTGCCGTCCTCATTCAATCAAATTTTGGTAATCTTGCAGTCTCATATCAGTCGCTGCCGTATCGGCATATGTGGCTCGTCTATAGCTGTCGCGCATTTTTGCGCAATGAAACGAAGATAGGGTTCGATGGTTAATTGATTGTTTCGCATCCTACTCCTTTTCTGGTGTGTATTCCGGCGCAACATTTCGGATTGATGTCAAATCCCTTCTTGAGTATTTTAAATTTCATACGCTCGTCCCATCTTATGGTCTTAAAAGGGTTAACATGACAAGGAAGGAGGTGGAAAGATGTATTGCTTCATTAGACCACTTTAGGTGGAAACTTGCCAGTTAGCCTTTATATATTTTGTATTTGACACCAGAGAGGGACAGTAACAAATTATCAATTGTATACTTCCCTCGTAGCAGAACTGATCCTTTAGATTGTTTCGGGTGAGATGTAAAATGTCACTTCATCAACAAAGGCTGAGAAAATGCTCATTGAATTGCTTTTAAATTTAGTACCAATAGAGGAGAGTAGAAGATATAAAAGTTAATTATAATGTTTTGTTTGCAGAATTAATTAAAATTTATTTCAATGGAAATAAACCGTAGTTTTTGTTTAAGAAGCGGGCATGGCTGGGCAAATTAAATATGAGGGTTCGAGTTCAAGATTTCGGATGGCCTTTGCCATTGTTTGAAGTTTCATCCCCGTTTTCCTTTGACTTTATTACACAATTTCCGACCCGGGTCTTTTAGTTTAGAAACTCTGGAGCCTGAATTAAGAATCCTAAACTACAAACTTTTTTTTTCATATTCCATTAAGACTTTTAGTTTCTCAGATAGCATTTCATCAGATATCTCATTATCCCTGCCGGTCTTCCCATCCTCAAATACTCCTGGAAGAGGTGGAGATGGAGGTTTCAGATGACGTGTATAAAGGAAAGATAAATCTATCAACAGAACTTTCACTGAAAAACTTAATAGGAAAACCGTACTTTCCCTAAAGTATGTGGGCTGAGAAAAGGCGTCTTTGTTCATCAAGAGGAAGAAAACTGTGCCAAAGGAAAAAGGACCCACAGACCAATTTCCACACTAATTGAATTTTTAATCAAACTTAAATTATTCATGCGAAATGAGAGCAAGAGAATCTGCGCGGAAAATGCAAGCTATAGCTTCTAATTTTTGAATTGTTAATCACTTTAGTTTATACCGCAAGATTTCCTCCACCCTCGCTGATTCCATGTTCCCATGGAAAGAAGGTCATTTGAAAGAAATAAGGAAATTAATCTTCCCTCTTTTTATTCTCCAACAGACTTTCTTTCATAGAATGTTTGCAAAACTCATTCAAAACGTGAGGTTGAGTAGAGAAAGTGTAAGATTTCATAAAAAAGGAAACAGGCTAATCTTATTCATTTTTAATCCATTCTAACTCATCTTGGAACAAGAATTCTCAATTCCGATTTAAACTTCTTTAGATAAGATAATCAATGAATAAAATTGTGTTTAAATGGAACAAAATCTGCCGGTTTAATATTTTTCCCATAATAATTTTTAATGTAATGAGGATTTTTCTACAGTCTACGGCTTTACTGCACAGTGCACTATCCAATTTACGGCTTTCGGATGGTAACATCGAAAGCACTTTCCGCCCCCGTATATCATGTGGACGAACATTTTGATTTGTTCATTTGTAAAAATCTCGGCCTTTTCCACGGAGTTGGATGTCATTAGTTAACTTTGTTTTGGAAATTGATATTGTTGGGGAAATTCATCAATTTAACACAGATAAGTTACTAATCGTAAAGTTAATAATAAACTCAAATTTAGTTAAGTACTCCCCGGTACGAGCTTGCACAGGCCGCTAAACTTGTGCTCAGAGACTTCACGATGGCGCACCTACACTAGGCCCGCGCATGCGCGTTGTGTTGAGGTACATAGGAGGGCAATTCATATTTCGTTAATAATATTGCGTGTGGCGTATGTAATCTTTCATCTTTTACGCAAAGATTTCCATAAAATAATGTTCAAATTTTTCGTGAGTCGTGACCCACGACTATGAGTTAAGTTCACAGAATTATTTGTTGATTTAAACCACTCAACTTCATCCTCAATAATTGATGCTCTGGAAAGAAAATATTCCTTATGGTTCCATCTTCGGTTTGAGTGGGATCTTGCTTGAGATTTGTTAATCTCTTGGATGATTATATTTAAAGGCATTTCCATATCTTGATCATAACAATCATGTTTGTAACTGTTTACTAATGGATGGATTCGTTTTTATTTCCAGGTAAGACCGATAACTGGTTCTTCAGTCAATTCAAGCTACGAAAATCGTATGCTCTTGCATCCCTAGAAATCAAATCCAGAAAATAAGGATGAAGACACCACGGCAAGATTGTCGCGGTGTAGACATTGATGGTCATACATAATCTTGCCTTGGCGTGGTGGATATTATTTGTTGTTTGACATTTACGCCCTCCATTCCTCTGAAAAATGCAAAGCCAGAAAGAATTTGAGTGTTTGAGCAGGGAGCAGGAGGAAAAAAAGAAATTGAGGCAAAGACCGAAACCTGACCGAAAATGCATTTATTTCGTTCCGGCATCCCAAAATAATGATAAAGTTAAAGTATTTTTCGGAATTATACGAATCCAAACAACAAACAAAATGGAAACAATTTAATTTTGTGACTGGAAACCGCATCCACCTGAGAATACATTTTTCATTTAAAATGTAAATTGGTCTTTCCTCAAAGGTTTCTTCAAAGCAACATACGTCTAGTTCTGCATAGAAATTGTCTATTGTTTGTTGTGGATTCACTGTTTCCGTCTGAGGATTGTCGGATCTTGATTTGAATATTTCTTCATGCGAAAACATAATTCCACACACGGGGTGTGTCTAATTGTGGTTAAGGTTGACTGCCATCCCCATCCCTCTAGTTCATCCTACTTCAGGTTTACTCTCAATGGGAACTGCGGTTCAGTTTCAGTCAAAATTAAATTCCAGGACCTTTAGCCTTTAGTCGAAAGTCAACTGTGAAGCGAATAGTGAAAGCCAGCCTGCATTTTCAAAATCATCAAAGTGAGACTTATTACAAACTTCATTCGAAATCCCATCTCCCTTTAAGCCTAATGTCAAGATGAACTTAAAGGAATACAAAATAAATTTTACCTTTACTTGGTTGGGAATAAATGTAGAAAAGATTAGGTTACGATATGTTTCGGGATACGAGCCAATAATTAGACGCACTAGTTAGAGCATCTATCCCCAATCCACACTCACTTTTTTGGATCGATTATGAAATGCGAAGAAAACGCTTTCGGGAAGACGAAAATGAACTTTTTAATAACCAGCTCTTCACAATTCCCATCGTCACTTCTTAAAAAAAGTGGGATTTGTGACAGGAGGAATATTTTCTTGTAAGTATCAAATAACTGTCAGCAGATATATTTGTCTTTACATTTTTTTTTCCTTTTAGGGGTTTGCCAACTTAATGATTTAATATTTCAATTTCATCCTCTGTGTGAGGTTGATGTTCACCTACCAACCGGTTCTCACACGCACGTGAACCTGAAGCTCTTTTTGTCAAGACCGTTCATAATGATGATGATGATGATGAGAGTCAATGTGAGAGGGAGTTAATTAATCTCCCATCCCTGTCTCTGTGTGTATATAACCTGGTGCTCCTCCTGGAGGCGCTGGGAATGGAATCCTTTTCTATTCTTTTCACTTCCGAAAGTCAATGTCCCCTCACTTCCTGGCCATCTTTAGAACATACAAGCAGATTATACCCCAAGTATTTCTTTTTTATTGCTTGCTATCTATATTGGCGGGATCGAATTCCGCCGACCTTTCCTTTCTGGGAATCAGAAATCTGGGATGGAGAAGTGGACATATTCCTGACATTATTTTTGAGATTTATTTCCTTGGATGAAATGTAGAGATAATTTATTTCCTTTTCATTGGCAAATTATCAAAGTCAAAAGTCTACGGGCTCTGATGATAACCAGAATTAGGGTTAAGTCGAGGATTTCCATAAGACTGACGTTGAGCTTCATATACACGTTATTAAATTTACTAACAAGAATTCGTTAGTAGTTTATTGGCTCATTTCTTCATCAAACATGATGTAAATGAAATGAAAAGTTTTGCCTTCAGTTGATCCGTTCTCCTTAAACCACCCCAGAGCATTTAATATAATTTCTCATTTCCTCCTTCATCATCTCAGACGTCTATTCTAAACGGAAAGGGAAAGTATCCTGGGAAATTTCAATTTAGTGTTACAGCGAGAGCGCAAATAATCTTTCACGTCACAACGGAACCGACAAGGAAAGAACTTCATTTCCCCAAATCCTTTCTAAATTGGTTACAGTTGTGTATGCATTTGTAAAAAAAAGCTTTTTAGAAAAGTGGATCCTTTGTCTAAATTTCTTCAATTTTGGCTTCTTATTCTCAATGTCGGGAATTCTAGCACCAACTTGGGACGCTTCAATTTAAATTACGGTGGCGGGAAGTGGAGAAGGAAATACGTCTGGCTCCGTCCCAGTCAACCCTTAAGGTTGCACGGCAAATGGAAACTGTCAAAAGTCTCTCACTAGCGACTTAACTGGCTGGTGACAAACTTCTTGAACGCTTCAAAAGACTTGGGATTGATGACTTTGTCGTTATTTTAGGTTATAGCAGCATGATAGAAGTTTCTAATCAAAATATCTTTTCAGTTTTTCACGATTTTTATTCCTGTGAGTATGGCGGGACTCGTGGAAAACGTGGCACTGGAAAGCTACTTTACGTTGGTGGCAAGTAATTGGATGGGCTATGTGTAAAGGCGGATTGAATCGAACATCTTGCCCGCTTGATTCCAAGCCTCGCATCCTTGATCCTTCCCGTCCAATTTCGTGAGATTATTTCCTTCCGGTGATGCTTTCCGTCAGATCATTAGTGCGTTCTTCTCCGAGAATCCACACGGCACGCCTTAGTTGTTAGATAAAAAAAAATATATATAGAAATACAATAATGGGGATGATGGATCAAGAGCGAATAAACTTTCTGATCCCTTGGATCTTCAAATATTCATCCAATGTGTACTTTACACGTTCGCTCAATTTGTCCTCATAACTTTTATGTGAATTTTATATAAGCAATTTCCGCTCCAAGGAGTGTAAGCAATAATAAATGCTTTAGAGGAAATGTCAAGTTTTCTTTAACCCAAATTCTGTGGGAACTTTCACTCTAACAAGCTTAGAGAAGATTCATAATGTCGAGCTCATTTTACGATCTAACATGACAAGAAAAAGTAAAAAGTTTTCTAGCAGAAACTAATCGAAAAAAAAATAAATGTGCAAAGGAATCCAGTCAGTTAGTGACATTATTTTCCAGCCAAAAATCCTTCCTGGCAAGGGAGTTATGAAAAAAGCTTGAATTATGTTTCCAATCCTGTACCTTGCAGGACTTAAGTGTGTACGAGGTGGTGAAACTGTCACTTCCGCCTGCTACACCAGAAAGTAATTAAATATGTCACAGTAGAATTATACCAGTCGTAGGACGTGTGGTGGAGGTTACACACTGAGACGGCGGGAAACCAAGTCGGGGACTTTGGCGAGTAAAGACGATTGAAATATGAGATACTGGAAAGACTCAATCTCAATACAGCGCAATGCCATGCCATGTGAAACGCATTATCCGTTATCAATAATCCATTAGGAACGCACTGGATGTAGATGGGAAAGAAACTGATGAGATGAGAATTTCACTCTTTAGAATCATTTAAAAATGAATTTGTTCTCAACAACTCTCCTCCATTTCTGAGAATGTCGAGAAAATGCGTTTTAGGAAATCATGCAAGAAATAGCTATTCGATTCAGAAAGAAAAATACCTTGGCGTACACGAAAGCACGAAGAACGGAGGAAGAAGGGTTGCCTCAAATTTTTAGAAGATATATAAAGTGGTTTCTTAGCAATTTTCACTTTCCTAAACGTTGGAACGTAAACGTTGATACTAACGCGCTACACGTGCGAAGGAATTATAAACCACTTTATAGATAAAGAATTATCGGTTAATCGAAACACGTTCCGACGCTCACACCTTTTCCGAAGTGACATTCTGTGTGGGTCTTTCTCATCAACGCCAAAATTCAAATCTAGCTTATGCCGACCCGAGTTAGATGTTACCTGACTAAATTTTTAACGAGGAAGCGATTTAATTCTTGCCTATCCCATATAGTTTCACATTCAGGAAATTAATTTATTGTTATGGCGTGGGTGTCCGAGCGCCAACTTTAACAATAAGGATGTCTTGCGGTCCAGGATACGAAATGAGTTTGTATTTTATTGAAAGTGATATTGAGCCATTCATCTTCTTTTATTGATATTGACGGCAAAAGGAATCAGTGCCAAGGAACACTGTATATATCGTTTCACAGAAAATATTTTCAAATATCCATTGTTTTGAAAATTAGTTAGAAATAGTAGATTTAAATTGGACGACGGTCATTGTTTTTTAAATTAGGATCGCACGCTCCCGTATTTCTAATTATTTTTTAGTTTTTGATTTACCAGCTTTCATTGTAGTTTTTAAATATTTAAATATTTTCTTTGTCACGGGCAAACTGAATCAGTTTTGGTCACCAGAATTAACTGATTCCATTTTAAGAAGTTTGAACAGATTATTCTCCGTAAATCCTATGAGACTACTAAACCGGAGTCGAGACAAATAAGAGGATAATGGGGGGCAGAACAATTACTTTGCCTATTTGGAAATAACAGTTTTCCATTTTGAGTGGTTATCTGAAATGACTTACTATGGAGCGAAAGTCCTAATTGTCGTAATCTGATATCAACATTAATTGGAAGTAGACGGGGTGAGACTGAAAGAGGTAGGGTGTTGATAAGGAAGAATAAACGATGACGCGTCTTTCTGTAATATTTTCTTCATTTTCTCACTTTTCCGGTCCAGTGAATTCCATGTGTGGATTGGGTTTGGAGTTTTCACGATAAGAGTTCTCGTAAAATAATCCTAAGAAGGCTCATTATGTTTCTACTTTCCGAGATGCTTTCTCCAGAGAAATAACTAATTGACTGAGAATAGATGTGAACGCAAACATTTCTTCATCTTTAATTTCTGGCTAGGAACTAGGATAAATCATGGTGATAAAATTTTGCGAAGAATTCAGGTGACATTTATTGCCATGTTCATGCTAGACTTAAAAGTTTTGATTACTTTATCTAGTAGTATTGTCATCATTTCATAAACCATTTCGTGATGAAATGGTTTTCTGACTTTATTGATTTTGAGGAGTAGCCTTTATTCTTTCTTGAAATTTAACTGACGTTGAGGAGGATGCACTTCATCTTCTCTTCCCAAAACTTTCTCTACCAGTAAATCCTTGTTCAGGGAAACAAGATGCAAATTTTTAGCTCAAGTTTCTTTGGAGTTGTTAAAAGTTTTCTCACAACGTGGTTAGATTTTGCCAATTTTGTAGCAAATCTAACTTCTACCTCCTCCAGATAAATTATTCAAAGAGTTTGTAGCAGAGCACACACAGGACCTGTCCGAGTCTACTTCAATGAAGATTAATGACCCGAAAATTCACCCTTAGAATCAATTAAGCAGAGGCACCCCTTGTCAGTTCATGTTTGCAAATTGGATTTCTCTGACACTCCTTTCTAATGAGAAATCCCAATTATCGAAAAAATTTAAAATACAGAAACGCGGAGACGTTTGCGGATCGGCTGTTTTCTGTCTTTCATTCTAGCACAACCATCCCCACCAAGTAAGTTCTAACCCAACCAACTTAAGTTATAGCTTATTGTTTTACTAAACAAACGACTAAAAGTTAACGAAAGCAGGTACAATTTTACCAAAATTCGTGTTTACCGGAACAGGAGAGTGGAACTAACCAAAAATGTAGTCTAATTCCACTTTAAAGCCTCTTCCCATTTCCTCCCTTTGTTCAATTTAGCTACCCTACCTCTTTCTCGAGTTTAATCTTCTAATTCACAAGTTGTTTTGGATTCCTTTCTTTCTGAAGGAGTCTCTGGTATTTAAGTATAATAATAATTCAAAAAATTGAGATGTTAAGAATCATTTCATAGTAAAATAAACTAGATGGTGAAAGTTATTTAGTTACATAACAAAAAGATAGGAATGTTTTCCTGTCTTTTTGAACTCTCCGTTCACGATCTTTCCTGTTAACTCGACAAAGCTACACATATCTACACATATCTACCTTCTCTCTCTTCCCCTAAATGTGTTTCTGGCAGGAAGTATTTGTAGTATTCTCAATACATACGTTATTTATATATTATGTAATATTATTGAGATCCCACCCTTTGCACAGGGCAATTCGCCGAGGTCTTATTTGCTCCTAAAGATACACGAACTTAAGGAAAAATTGGAGAAAATTGTAGCGATCTTATTAGTTTTCTAAATTAACTTGCCTTACCACTTCACAGTACTCGTTGAGCTAACGTTGATGTCTTGACTAGAGAAGTCTGTCTTGCTTTCTTCGTGCCCTTTTCATGCATTAACTTCTTTTAATTGAGAATGCTTTATTAATGGCAACAAGTTCATCAGAAAATTACAGAGATTATAAGGAAATGCATCTTCATGCGACTATCTTCTTCCTTTGTTAACCCCCTTAGGTTTATTTTACTTTTCTTTTCATTTATCATGACAACTCTTCTTTTCAACGTTACAGTGAAATTTAATACAGCCCTCATCCTTCGGCTAATTTTATGACTTTTTTTTTTTTTTATTTTTTTTTTTCACAAATCACTTTGATGAATTCTTCAACTCCAAAACTTTAACTTCTTTTCATAATTGAGATTAATTCATCGTAAAGCCATGTGGGATTAACTCATAAAGCAGAGTTAAGCTCCTGTAAATTTATTTGAAATCGGATGATATGCTCCTAGAAATTTCAATGGCTTGGAAATTCCTTGAAATCACTTACATAATCTAACCAAGACTTAAGAACGTTTTATATATAAAAGGCTTCCCGAATCGAACTAAACCCTTTGAATAATATTTACCATTGTGCGTCGCAATAAATTCAAGTTCTTTTGTAATCTCCTCCAACATCTCTTTATACATTTCAGCTACCTTTAAGTAGTAAACAGGCGGAGTTTCTAGAAAACACTATGAATTTTGTGGAAGGGTCAGAGTAGGGTCATGAGAGATGAAACGATGAAAGGCTTCTTTGTATTGTGCAGCTAACAGTTAGAAAGATTGTTTCGAGATTGTGCATTCTGAATCAACCTGAAATAGTTTTTACAAATCAAAAGATTAATTTAATAGTTTCTGATAGTATCTGATTTTAGATAAAACATTTCTTTTTGTATGGTGGTCCTATTTAGGGTTACTAACCTATTTTGGTTTTTTTTGTAAGATCAAATCAAGATGGAAGCAGCTCAGTCTAGTATACATAAATACAGACTAACATAAAATTACTTTTTTTAATCAAATTATAATAAGACGGCTTCTGAAGACGAACTTCTGAAGTCAATGAAGCACCGGAGGTCATCCCAACTGTCATAACCTCTTTGTGCTATTCAGAAGTAGAATCTCATTTTCTCGAACAATAGTAAACATTCTCAGAATAACGATAAGAATTGGGTCGAAATTTCGAAATGACATTTGACCCAGAAGCAGGTCACTTTCGGTGAAACTGAAAGCGGCATTTCCATTATACGGAAAATCAGGAGCCCAATGGCGAAAACAGATTTGAATTTTGTCCAGTAGTTTTAGAAGGGAGACAGACAAGACAAAAGTAAAAAGCTCCACTACTAACTTAGTAATTATGGATAATGAAGATTTACAACTTTTCTTTTTTATTATACACAATTTCCATTATATATATGATGCTTATCTCAAGATTTCTTATCACTTTTAACTTTAATCCAGGAAGCTCACGCAACCGAGACTGAACTTGTGGTAACCTTTCTGCATTCATAGAAAACTTAATGTGAGATAATAGCCAGATTCCCAAAATTTGGAAGATTCCCTTGCGTGTAACCTTCTCATTTTCCTTTTAATTGAATTCAGGTTTACTGAAAGAGCAGAGTGCGTGCGTGGAGAGTTTCTGATCCCACAACTATCAACTTAATTTTAATTTCAGTGATATAAAATCCTGAATCAGTTAGGAGATGATCTCCAAAAACCATTGAAAAGAAACATTTAAATTACATTGGCTTGATACCTGGGGGTCATTAAGACTTGAGTTGTGAGATGATGCCGCGATAAAGATCTTACCTCCCCAAATTTTGATCTTTTTAACTGAATTACGGACAATGTAATCATTCCGTAATTCATACTCTCCATTCATAAGATCCGTGAGAATTCTGGAACTGCAATAAGCCAATGAATAAATTACGCTGGTTAACTACTGATAAGAAATTAATTGTAATTACCCGCATCAGTAGAATTTAATTGAGCTTCCCCGGGAAGCGTCAGCAGCTTTGGTTCACAAAATAAGTGGCAGTGGCAGTGAGCAGTATCTCATAAGTTTTTATTTTTATTTCCAGGAGCATACGCTGCTCAGCAGTTTGAAAAGCATCCAGAATACAATGAAGTGAATCCAGGGGAAGAGGCACGACTCACCTGTAAAATCCTAAATAAAAAAGGACAATGTTCCTGGCAGAAGGATAACAAGGTATATAAGAAATGAGTTTCCTTCCATAATACTTTCATTTGAATTAGGTAGTTTCTTCCTACGCGCAGTGTCTGGATTGTGTAACTTAATCCACTCCCCTACCTCCCGTGTGCAAATAACAATAAAAGCGTAACAAAAGTATTAAAATTTATTGCAGCCCGTTGGAATCTACTTGGGAAAGTACGAATGGGCTGGAAATCCAGATGTAGGAGACTGCAGTCTCCGCATTCTGAGTGGAGCACTCGAGTATGATGATGGGGAATGGGAATGCCAAGTCACCGCATCCGACTTTGCGGCTCAAGATGCTCTTACTTCAAGGCCTGTCAAATTAGTCGTCAGAGGTAAAACTCAAGTTGAAAAATCCTTCATTCCAATAATTCCGAGTTCTATCATTTTTGTAAGTAAGTTGGTGGACGGAAAGGGAGAAGACTTTTACTGCTCACAACAGCGATCAGGTTATCTCGCAGCATGTTTCCAATTCCAACTCCTGTCTAATAGCTCTAAAAGATTTATATGAATTTGGGTTTAGGAGATCTACGATTTCCATGACGGGACTAGGGATAAAAATTGTCCTCGATAAACATCATAATTAGAAGTTCTTTCTGTAACTCATCTTTTGCAGAGCCAAGAGGTCCAAGGATGCGGGACAAGACCTTAAACGCAGGTTGCTCTACCCCGCTGCTCCTTTTTGTTTGACACGGAAAGCTTTGTTACATTGAAATTATTTGAAAAACCGTTTCGTGGACCAAGTTTCAGTTTATCCAGCAGTAAAACCTTCCTAAAATCAATATTCAATTTAAAAGGTAGATGCAAATGTGGGCGGGGGAGAATTAAATACTGCGGCATAGGAAAGTTGGTAGTCGGATCTGTTGTTGCTGGGAGGCATTTGGTAAGCTCCTATTTCCATGTAAATGGATGGAGAAACACTTTCTCTTTTGCTAAAAGAAGACAGAACCCCCATCCTGCTCCAGTTTGAAGC
>Ga0194135_10001690_pt1 | contig 13250 bp, 8 predicted proteins | sample LitLau_LLRF_2013_FD_134024 | JGI IMG/M metagenome (GOLD analysis project Ga0194135, IMG submission 134024) | Freshwater sediment microbial communities in response to fracking from North America - Little Laurel Run_MetaG_LLRF_2013 (version 2) | ecosystem: Environmental > Aquatic > Freshwater >... | reverse complement strand
TCTCATCGAGAGGGAAATTGTGGAGCAGGAGGAAGTTTGCTCTAGCCACATTTTCCAACCGGGGGGATTTAAATAGGTTCACGATCATTAAGGGGAAGAGTCCATAAATTGGGAGAAAGCTCGCGAAGTCTACTGTCCGCAGTAATACACGTATTTATAGTTTGTGGTTATTGTTCAAATTATGTTAATTTTATTATTTCCCCACGTCACAAGTCCCATTTGGTACTTAGTGTGGGTGTGATGAAAATTCAATTTTTTACCTACTTACTTACCTACCAACGTATCCTTATAAATGTGTATTTTCTAAGCCCTGACATATTCGTGAAAACCTAAGAATATAGCTGTTAGTGCGAACTGGTTATCTGCAATGACGTAAGGAACCTACCCGTACCTCTATGCGTTGCAGAATTTCATGAGAAAGGTAAAGTTATGCACCCATGTTAAAAGTGCTTAAAAATTTATTGTTTAATTATTGATTTTTAAAATTATTTGTAAATGATTTAAACGAGGTGTGTGGACGCATGCCAGATTCATGTGGCCGCTGTCTGGTGTCGATTTACGTAATAAAAGACCTTGGCCAGCAAGAGCACCCAGCTTCTGCCAAATAACTGTCCCATATTGCAATAAATTAATCATTAGATTCCCTAGATTTGGTTTTGATTGGGCCCCCACGTTTTTTTAACTGACGCGATGTGTGTAGAAAGATATTGCCTGTAAAAGGCAAAGAATAACGAAGTTTAGTGAATTTACAGTAGATTGGTAAACTCAAATTTTAATATCACATTTTGTGATTTTTATTAAAGGTGTATAACTAAAAGTGATCTAGTTACCAAAAAAGTTAATCAAACCATTCATCTGTTCAGAAAATGAAAAAAAAAACTGGGTGAAAAATAATAAAAGTGGATAGATTGATAAATATAACATATTTTTGTGTAGGTATTTTTTGAAAATAGATCACAGTAGGGTAGAGAGAGCGTTTTGAACTGGTTTTGGAGCTTGGCAACATAAAAAAACCATCCGCCATAACCTAACCATACAAAATGACTTTACTCATTGATTTATGAATGAAAAATGAATGAAATGACAAAGTTTTCGAACATTTTCTAAATAATTCCACCTTTTTCAAGCTTCATCTTTAACTTTTGAAAAATGAAACTACATAGACAAACAATTAATTTTTTTTCGTGAGTGCTTATGGAGGCTTAGTTAGCTTATGACTGCATGCTCAGCTTCCGGCTTTATGTTGCCAACATGTCGGCCAACACAAATATTTCAAAACGCTTTCATTGAAAAAGTACCTGCGCAATTTCTGAAACTCTCGCTACTGTTTTTGCTGACTGTTACTTATCATTTTCTGAAGAGATGAAAGTTTTGATTTTTTTTGTATCTAAGTCATTTTTTTGGCGTAAGACCTTCAATAACAATCCAAAAAATCCGATGATATTTTTCGGTATACGCTGGTACTATAAGAATTGAGAATCGGTATCTTTCGCCCTGTTTGTATTAACTTACCTGCTTCATCAACAAACTTAAGAACGACTTAGCAAGTACTCTCAAGTTATGAACCTATTTTTGTGTATGTTGCAGAGCGGTTGCTGCCTATTTGCGGGCGTTGAATCTTAGTCCGAACAATGCGGTGGTGCATGGGAATCTGGCGTGCGTGTACTACGAACAAGGCCTCATTGACCTGGCCATCGACACGTACCGTCGCGCTATAGAGCTGCAAGCCAACTTCCCCGACGCTTACTGCAACTTGGCCAATGCGCTCAAGGAAAAGGGGCAAGTGGTCGAAGCGGAAGACTGCTACAATACGGCCCTCAAGCTGTGTCCTACTCACGCCGACTCCCTCAACAATCTCGCCAACATAAAGCGTGAGCAAGGGTTCATCGAGGAAGCCACCAGATTGTATTTGAAGGCACTAGAAGTGTTTCCAGAGTTCGCTGCGGCTCACAGCAATTTGGCGTCTGTTCTGCAACAACAGGGCAAGCTCAACGAAGCTCTCATGCATTACAAAGAGGCAATAAGGTATAGAATTATTTAAGTTGATTCTATGATAGTCCAACTGTTGGTCCGCATACAGCATGTGCATGTTATAGAACATAACTATGTTCCACTTTTCTTCCCCAAATATATGAGTCAGGGAGAGAGAGAGAGAGAAAATACAGGTTGTGCGCATAAAAGTAAGATATCTTCGTATGGGGCTCGGGGGACTTCGTCAATATACAATATAGAATCATGATTTGTCCGGGTGCCGAGTTCCCATGACTCGCGAAGACTGGCAATTGACTACATTCGTTAGTCGCGTAAATTGTCAGCACCTGATTTTAAGACAAAGCCTTTGAAGTTATCCTTTTAGTTATTTCCATTGTCTACGGTCTATATAAGTCTGTATTGTTTTTACCCTTAATATTTTTTAGGATTCAACCGACTTTTGCTGATGCATACAGCAATATGGGGAACACACTAAAAGAAATGCAAGATATTCAAGGGGCACTGCAGTGCTACACTCGTGCCATTCAAATCAATCCTGGATTCGCTGATGCTCACAGCAATCTTGCTTCAATCCACAAAGTAAGAGCATACGTAAAATAGAATATGGTACTTTAAAAATTAATTTTAAAACTATTTCTTACAGTAGGTACCATTTTGAGATTCCGAGACTCCGTAGCTTTGGAATCCTTTGTTCCTATAATAGGGGTCCACACGGAAAAAATAGCGGAGGCGCTGGAAAAGCACAGTATAGCACGGAAAACCATAACGCACTGTGTGAACCCCTGGTATAGCTTTCTATGTCAACGGTGTTTTCCAAAAACTATTACTTAATCTGCAATAATTAATAATTGTTTAAAAAAACAGCTTAATACATGGTCTTAAATATTCCAGTGCATTGTCAGGAGACCTGTTCTTCGCGGATCTTGACCGAGTTTGAGTCAACTTGATCCCACAGAAAAAGTTGACGAAGTACAAGTCTTACGTTTAGCGGAAAGTTTCGATTAGAGTAAATGTAACGCCATCTCTGATGATTATTTGTTTTCTAGGACTCTGGAAACATCACGGAAGCGACTCTTAGCTACCGGACAGCTTTGAAGCTGAAGCCGGATTTCCCTGACGCGTATTGCAACCTGGCGCATTGCCTTCAGATAGTATGCGATTGGACGGACTACGAATCTCGTATGAAGAAACTCGTTAGTATCGTGGCGGAGCAGCTGGAGAAAAACAGACTTCCATCTGTGCATCCGCACCACTCCATGCTCTACCCTCTCTCACACGAGTTCCGCAAGGCCATCGCTGCACGCCACGCCAATCTCTGTCTGGAAAAGGTACATTAGCTAATGTTCTTTGTAGGATCTGGACAGAATTAGGTTAACCCTTTCTGCAGAACCGAGTTCACTCAATCACGACTTAACCGCACAAAAAGTACGGTAACCCAATCGCGCTTTTTATGATAGGGTCGAGTTCGTCAACTCAACTCTGCAAAAACAAAAAACATTTTAGCTCTATACCTTTTAGATATCTACCAACGACCACTTTCATGATGACATGGATGGGATATAGGATGGCCAAGGGGTTCTTAACTGGCCTACCACACCACAATGGGGTTGACACAGTCGTAAAAATTCTTGTGTCTTCGGTTTTATCCCGTTTTTGTGATTTTGTCATAGATCCCTGTGTGCTCTTGTTGAAGGAAAAAATGTCCTGAATAATAATATGATATGATAATATATATGGGTTTAAAGCTTTTTAAATTTCGGTTATTCATTTTTGCAATACTTAATAATAATGTTTTATGTGATAGGTGAATGTACTACACAAAGCTCCCTACAAGTACAACATGGATTTCGGGGCCCGACTTCGGGTCGGTTACGTTTCAAGTGACTTCGGCAATCATCCCACGTCGCATTTGATGCAGTCCATACCTGGTCTTCATGACAAAACGCGAGTTGAAGTGTTTTGTTATGCGCTCTCTCCTGATGATGGCACTACCTTCCGCTCGAAAATCGCCCGCGAAGCCCACCACTTCGTTGATCTTTCTCAGGTAAGTAATTACTCACCACTATCATAGTCTGGCTGTTCTAAGGCCACGGGAAATCTGTATCTTATCTCTCTCACACTCATATACTTGGGGAAACAAAATGTCGAACACACTTTGTGGTGGTCGAAAATAAAATATCCTTTCTTATACTTCAATATAAGAGAAAGATGAGAAGGAAATCTCCATAAGGTCGTTCTAGCAGGAGCCAGACTAAAAGCGCTTTCAATGGACCTTTCCTCTTTGAGTTAATATCTTTAGCATTGAAAGTTAAAACCTTACTAAGACGACTCGACGATTGGAACTGGGACAGAGCTAGAAATTATTTATGGTCTATTTTGTCTAAGTGCATTTCTCTTAACTGAAAAATGAGTGAGGTATAAGTTTCTATATTGTCAAATGAGTTACCGTTTTTGTTACTTATAATTAATTATTTATTGGAATTTAATACATCGTTTTAGATTCCTTGCAATGGAAAGGCTGCTGATCGGATTCACGCGGATGGAATTCAGATTTTATTGAACATGAATGGTTATACAAAGGGAGCTAGAAATGAAATTTTCGCTTTGAGACCAGCGCCAATCCAGGTAAGCATAAATTTGTAAAAACAATGATTAGACCTGCGAATCTCTCATGTTTAGTCATTGCATAATCATAAAAATACACGGCGTTTAAGTTTTTCAAAAACGCATCGGAATCCGAGTAACAAATAAAACTGATATGTGTGAAAGATTAATAGGGGTCAATAAAATATTACGGCATGCCTCACTAAGTTTCTTGGTGAGTTTCACGATAGAAACGATTTGTAATAAAAGCTATTAGACCTGCTTATCTCTCATGTTAAGTCATTGCATAATCATGAAAGTACACGGCGTTTACAACGTTTTCGAAAACTCATCGAAATCCGAGTAAAAAATTAACCGATATGAATGAAAGAGTAATAGGGGCCAATAAAAATATTACAGCCCGCCGCACTAATGTTCTTGGGGATTTTCACGAAAGACACTTGAACTATGATATAAATATTATATCAAAAGACGCGGAAAATAACCGATGGCAAGTAGACTAACCAACTATTTTTAGAATATATAAAAATTATAAAATTAAATAACTGTCTATGATAACAGTCCGACATTTTTTAACCATCCCATCTCACCATATTAAATATCTGCACCTACCTAATTTTAAAATTTGTGGCGTACAGGCTATGTGGCTGGGCTATCCTGGGTCATCTGGAGCTTCCTTTATGGACTACATAATTACGGATAGGGTGACGTCTCCAATAGAAATAGCCCATCAATATAGTGAGAAACTTGCCTACATGCCTCATACCTTCTTTATTGGAGATCACAAGCAGATGTTTCCACATTTAAAAGCGCGTGTCATACTCGCCGACAAGGTAGGTCTTATAATTATCACATTATTAATATTATTATTCATAAGGCCTGAACTGTGTCAGATCTTGACATAGTTGAGTTCATAGACTCGATTTGGTTAGCGTGCTATTGGTGCAGTTGAGTCATGAATCATGATAGAGGCCCCTCGCCCTCGGTCCAGCTTAAGAAATTGTAACGGAAGTGGAGTTATACTACTATGGTCAAAACTTTCCTCTGTATAATTTTTACGACAATAATAATTATTGTGAACCAGTCCTCATAACTACATATGTGTTTCTTGCGTCGAGTTACTATATGTGTTTGACTACATACAAATTAATGAATTATTTGGTGAAAATACAAAAAGGGTTCGAATGATTTATAAATTTTTACACCTTTACATTGCTTTTAATTGTTAAAAAACCTTTTTAATACCTCATTTGACCTCATTTTCTATTATTACATAAAAAGTTAAAAAAGTCTTTTCCATCATGATTCTACCCTGTTGCTAATGAAATGTAATATGATTTTTGTAGAATGCCAGCAAAAAGGACCTGGCCGACAATGTTGCTGTGATTAATGCAACCGACTTGTCTCCGATCATGGAAAATACCGATGTGAAGGAAATTCGGGAGCTGGTTGCTGACAATCAACAAAAACTAGAAATCTCTCTCAGAGTCGCCGAACTCCCTACCACTACTCCCATTGAGGTACCTATTCATTATGATATCTTGTGTTCCGTTGCGATTACTTTCGATGGTTCCCGGTTGATTCTTTTTACCTGTTTCCTAATTTTAAAGCCAATTTAAAATATTTAATGAAATACAATTGTAATTTTATTTGATTTTTATAGAGGGTCCTTTTTATAATAAAAAATGTAACCTAGATTGTACAAAAAAGGAAACCCTTAACATCTTCAAGAAATGAGAAGTGATTGTGGGTTTTTTTTCCGGGGCCTTAGGGATATGCTCCCTTGATCACTTGGACCTTGAGGTCTATTGTGATGACGTATTGTGGGTTAATTGACTTGTTTTGTGTACATAAGTTATTTAAGGCATATGACCTTCAATCAAAATAAAAAACCGGATATAAGATTTTTGAAGTACAGACAAATATGAATTTTTTTCTTTTCAGACTATGATAGCATCTGGCCAGATTCAAACGACGGTGAATGGAATAATTGTACAAAACGGCCTGGCTACCAACCAAACAAATAATAAGGCTGCTACAGGAGAAGAAGTCCCACAAAGCATTGTAATCACAACGAGGCAGCAGTATGGATTACCTGATGACGCTATTGTCTATTGTAATTTCAACCAACTTTATAAAATTGACCCCGCAACACTACAGACTTGGGCAGCTGTAAGTATCATTTCAATAGACTCTTCCACTGACATGAGTTATTTACAGAATCAGATTCAGTATAAAAGCTAGGTTACGAGATTATAGTAAAAACCGTTTTATCAGTGCAGTGTCTCAATTCGCTGTAATTTATGTTTGTAGTTGATCTGATCTCATACCAGTGGAAGGGTTCATATATGAGAACACTGAATTTAATTTATTACAACCAAGTTAGAATTACCATAAATAATTCTTCTTGATGAATTACTGCAGATTTTACGACACGTTCCCAACTCCGTACTTTGGCTGTTGCGGTTCCCTGCAGTGGGAGAAGCGAATATCCATGCAACAGCTCAGCAGCTTGGCGTGAGCCCTGGGCGCATTCTGTTCAGCAATGTGGCCGCCAAGGAGGAGCATGTCCGCCGTGGTCAACTTGCAGATGTCTGCCTGGACACACCTCTCTGCAACGGACACACTACAAGCATGGACGTTTTATGGACCGGCACACCGGTCATTACACTTCCTGGTAATACATATTTTTTCTACGAGTATACCCTATTTGCAGATAGGATGTGACCAATTTGTTATATAAAATTGTGGTGGCCATTTTTTAAAACCAGAAACCCTCAGATCGAGAATAAAGGACTTTAGGCTAATCTATGTTTTTCGGTAACACGGTCACCATAGAAATGGGTAAAATGAAACAGTTTTTGGTCGCATCCTATCTGCGAACAGGGAATATGTCCATTTACTTTCTACTGCGCCAAAACTCCCACACAAACTCTTGACACTTAACTCCCAACGTTATTATGTTATTGATGTCATGTCATACTTCTGTGCTGTGTCTATTGATATTTAACCTTCAGAAAGGCATCTTGGGTATCATTAAGAGATTGGTGGTACATACTCACGTTAAGCCTAAGAAAGAATTTTAATGTAAATTAATGACAAATTCATCCTTAAATTCCGACATTCTCACATTCTTAGGCTTAACGTGAGTATCATTAGTAGTTTTCGTAGGGTTGCGAATAACCTAAACTAAGTTTTCAATTCCAATTTCGTTTAGTCAGTCAGTGGTAAAATTTTTATTTGTAACATTTTCTCCAGTAAGCGACCCTATTTTGACGTTTTGTCTCAGATCTTGTGTATTTGTTACGTCAGACATGTGCGTTTGTTAAAATCGGTCAATTTTTAATATAAGCCTATGCTTTGCGATTGTTGAGTTTTTTCCCTATACTGAGTAACTCAGCGAGTTGCTTTGCTTTGCATAGGGAAATAGCATTGAGGGGTATAACTCGACTCACTCGCAAAGAATAGGCCTCGAGTCTAATTACCTCTCCACTGTAAGCATGCTACCAATTCTGTGATCTTAACTAGATTATCTTATTTTTAGGAGAGACTTTGGCATCTAGGGTAGCTGCATCGCAGTTAGCTGCTCTTGGAGTTCCTGAGTTAATCGCTCGTACTCGTCAAGAATATCAGGATATTGCCGTTCGATTAGGCGTTGATCGTGAATAGTAAGTTTATCCAGATTTATAATGAAGTTTCTATTATTTTAGGCTTGAAAGCAGCGGGTCTTGATGCGTTACTCAAGCTTTAATAAATTTCCCTTTCCTTATCATGCATTTCTTCATCTGATTGTTTTCCTGCATGGGCTATTTTTTCATCGTCTAAGAAATGTATTTTCCTTTTCCAGTTTAAAGGCTGTGAGAGCCAAAGTATGGCAGGCCCGGTCGGAAAGCCCTCTCTTTGACTGCAAGAAATATGTGGAAGGAATGGAAGACCTGTTTGTAAAAATGTGGGACAAATTTAGTAGAGGAGAGAAGCCTGATCATATTCTCAACAGTGCCCCTAGCTTAAAAGCGCACGCGTAAGCCTCCTTTTTCTTCATCATCATTTGAGTTAGTTATCAATAATTGGACTCATGTAAATGACTCTTACGGTATGTTTTTCCTATATTGCCGTAAGTTTATTTTTCTCCTTTTAAGGAGTATTTTTGTGTAAATATACTAGTAATTCTGGTTGAATTTCTTTTTGGTAAGGCTTATTTATCCTCACAAAGTAAAGAAACGGTTAAATTTATTAACAACTTTAACAATATTATCTAATTAAGTGTAGGTATTATCATAGAAAATAGCGACATTGACCCGCCGCCATTTTGCGGCTCCATTTTTTCATTACTTATCAGGAAAGTGTTCTTGAACCGCAGCGTCAAAACCCCTGCACGTACGTACGTACTATCTTATCTACATAGGTATGCACTTCTTAAAAGGAAATTTTTGAGCGAAAAAAATCCATAAACTCATTTTTTTAAAAAATTAATAACGGGTACCTAAAATGCAATGCAACAGAAAATTATTCTTAATTTTTTTCAATGAAAACCTTGGCCTGTTATGTAATTATTTGTTTTAAAATCAGTAGTATCTATTGATGGTTTATTGATGGCTCATTATCTTACTACGTTCAGTAAGTAAGTATCAATACACTGTGCACATTAATGTTGTATTTTTTCGAAGACAACAACTAAACTGGATTATTACTTACTAAATGGAAAGGGTGTAGGTACTACTCGTATTATCATTGTTTAAATAAAAATAGTACGTAATAAGTAGTAGCCCTACTTTTAAAGAGAGATTTAACTAAGATGGCACTAGACTAGATGATGAAAAACCCATTGTGGAAGTGTGTTAAAGAAAACAAAAAAGCTGACAGAGTATTATAATGTAGATACGTACCTACCCTAAGAGGGAAGGAACAATAGGGTGCTGACTGGGTGGAGAGAGGGCGGGTCTTGATAAACCTCCTCTAGCTCCCAGCTACGTACTTGCTCACTTTCAAAAGGTTTCCTTGCTATGCATTTTTATTAATTGATGTTGTGTAGCCATACTTCGCATGGCTGCCGACATTGCTGTTTGGGGGTTTCCTAAAGCCGGGCCTGTTAATTTTTTCCGATGGATCCAAGCGGGGTTCAGTTCGCTTTTTTATAAAAATTAACATTGAGACTATTGAGAGTTGACTGGAAAACAAAATGACAACAACAAAATACCAAATTTTTAAAAATCTACTTTAGTAGGGTTCATAACGTCACAGTATAGGCGAACGGTAAAATATTCGTTACCCTCGGTTTAAAGATTGTAATCGGTGCCTTTCTACGGCTTAAAATTGTTAGCCCTTGGTTAAAGTGTGTTGTACCGTTCGCCATTAGCAGTTGAAAAGCCAGTCGAGAAATGTCCATAGCGATGATGTGCAAGCAGAGACGAGCACAGTGACTGTATGGCTCAGCTGCTCTTCGCCCGGCATACTGGCTCAATGCCGGGCTTATAGGTCCATAAACCGAAAAGAACCGAGTATTCTACTGTTCACAATAAACCAAGTATTTTGTTACCTACTTAGTAGAGGTCAGGATTCCTTGAATCCGCCCAGATATTGTTGGGTTAAATTCATATGGTATTATATCAGCAGGTGCACCATAGATTATATGGATATAGAGCAAAATGGAGGGTGATGGGTGATACAATGGATTTTTTTCCTCTAAAGGGTTAACCATATTGCATGTGCATCAATAGAAAAGGCGGTCCTTCCATTTAATCAAAATGGCCGACAACATGAACCTACCTACCTTATATGATTTTCCATTCCATTCCTCCATACGCCTACTACTATTTTGTTTCCTGCTGTCATGCATCCACCTTGAATTTTGGATATTTAAATTTTTACGGAACAAATTAATTTACCTACATGGTTACAAAATATGTGATTAATTAAAAAGGCAATAATGGGTTCTTAATCCATTCGATTCGATTCTGTCAACCAACACAATTTTTGTTTCAGTTTGATGTTTGGTGTGGTGGTGAACTTTATTCGATGTAAGTCGTATACCTAGAGTGAAAGAATTTTTATGCACATTTCGTTAATGCCCCTGTTTGTAATACAATCCGAATGAAATTAAATTACAAACGAAACATGGGGCCGCCGCTAGCACAAAAATATCATTCAAAGATACATCACAGTTTGTTGAAATTAACAGGAAAACCATAGGTACAACATTTTTAGCAGAGATCCCTCATTGAGTCATTGGTAATAAAAGCTATTTGAGCTGTAATTATTCATTTGTCGTACATAAAAACTAATTAAATTAGTTAGATAATTGAATAACATACTTACCTTTGTGTTTTAAGTCCAATCGTCACCATGATAACCTACCTACAGACGCGAACAACACACCTTATGGACCATTGTAGTGTATTATTTACAATAGGTACACGTGTTCAAACAGGCCTAAATTAATAAAATTTCGCTATTCACGAAATTTTTCATTAGAGGTTTAAGATATGTGATGAAACTGTCGTTTTTGTGAAATGTAAATTCAAATCTTGCTTACGATAAAAATACCCTATGATAAAAATGACTGTAGTTATCGACACAGGAAATATCAAATAGCAATCTAAATGGGGAAAAAATAAAATTAATAAGTATGAAAATATTGAATTTGCGTGTGAATCTGACGTTTTTTTATATTTTCAATTCAAAAAATTACCGAATTGTTAAATTTTGATCGCTAAATCCGTTTTCCCATCGAAGTCGTTTTGAAGCAATGACCAAAAGTATAGGAGAGAGAAAAAGACTGACTAGTACAAAAACAGTCAAAGCCGAGTTCTCCCCCCGACACAAATTAGCCCCAAAGTTGTCTTCACTCGCAGATCCGTCTTAAAATTGGCCCTGAAAAGAAAAGAGAAGTACCCACCTCCACAACATTGAGCCACTCTACTGAAAATTACCAACTGATTTGAAAGTGAGGCGTGAGGCGGTGGTCCCGCTTGTTCGTTACAGAATTGCTATGCCTATATAGTTGATGTGATGTAAACTCAACAGCCAATGCCCACCGTTTTCGCACGAGGGAACGCTCCTTATTGGCTCTTATTTGGCCTTGGTAGCTCGGCCCGTTCCTAAAACCCAACAAGTCGCAAATTACAGGGAACAAATTATTATGCATTGCTCGCAATTAGCAAGGCTACTCTGTTAAAAATTGGCAACTGACACGACAAACATAATAACATAATGATTTCTCCTTTTTCTTGGGAAAGATTTTATTCTATACATTTTCCTGTTACCCATGCATATTTTGAGCGTATTCATGAAAATAGGACTTCTAGTGAAAACTTTTAAGATTCACGGACTGTGGTATTTTATTCAGATATTAAACGGACTTATATTTTGTTTCGTGTTTTATTTCATAGTGTATGATATTAATAAATTGCGCCGTCATTCTTCAATTTAATGAAATTCAAATGCATTTCCGGGGAAAAAACCAAGCTCCTACTGGTAGGTAGGTTGGTATATACCTAATAATAGTTCATGAAGAACTGATTTTTGCAGTAGGTAATATTTTTATTGCAATGTATGAAATGAATGGGTTATCGTGGAACGTGGAATGTGAATGTGTGTGTGTCATTGGGCACTCCCATGAAGTAATCTAATTTTGCACGAGATGAGGATACAGAACCACTTAGATTTGCCATGACTTAAACTTCTTATCTCATGTTTGTATTTCCTAACGGTTGCGTGGGATCAACCGCGATATTACTTTCCCGATATCATACACACAGATTTTGCTGGCAATGATCTAAATGGCTGGAATTGGCACATTTAAAACTCTCATCGGAACTCGGAAGCCAACCCCATACGCACACTGAGTTATAATTATAATAATTATTTTCCACATACAATAATCAAATTAATGTGTGGTCGATTCGATGATTGTCGAATTGAATGTTCTCAAACCCAATAAAATACGGCAAGGATTGCATGCACTTCATCGACAATAATGTTATCAGAGTATCTCTGGTAAGGAAACATAAAACTTACAGGATGTCAGGAGTGAAGCGCTACGGCTGATAGAAAGGCAACTGGCGGGTCGCTTGCAAGTCGCAAGTCGAGTGATCAGAGAAGATTGCATAAGCTACTAGCACGGCACAGCCATTCTGCGCAGGTCAATGACCCCGCGACCCTACAGTGACCCCGATTCAGCTCGCCCCTCCCTCCATCGACTATCTAGGTCATCCCCTAATGCCTACTCCACTTCAACAACTGCCTTCACTCTACCAGAACCCCCCAAAGCCGAGAAAATAAGACACAGAATTGGGCAAAGCACTGAGAGGACCGACCCGCACTCGGACAAACATGACATGCGTCCACCGCGGATTCCGGACGCAGAATGCTGCGACTCGCGAGTCTTGCGCCCGATCCAACGGTATGAGCTCACCAGAACCACGTGCAGGGTCAATAACCTCATCCGCACAACCCAGGACCGCACCCAGCAATCTCAGGAAATTGGATGGAATTCACCCACACATCAAATTCCTAAACCTTTCGAGAGAATCAATGTGTAGCCATTGCTTGTACATGCTTTGATCAGATCTTTCCTATTGAACAGATGAAACAAGACATCGTGAATCAAAAGCATCAAGCTGTCAAAACTGCACTTCACCTCGCCTATACAATAC
>Ga0194135_10001689_pt1 | contig 13251 bp, 14 predicted proteins | sample LitLau_LLRF_2013_FD_134024 | JGI IMG/M metagenome (GOLD analysis project Ga0194135, IMG submission 134024) | Freshwater sediment microbial communities in response to fracking from North America - Little Laurel Run_MetaG_LLRF_2013 (version 2) | ecosystem: Environmental > Aquatic > Freshwater >... | reverse complement strand
TGTTCAAGAAAAAATTAAACAATTAGATGATAACAACTTATTTATGTATAGTAATAATTTTATTTTGAAATAAAGATATTTATTAATATTATTAAATGACGAATATATTAGACTATAGTTCTAAAAATTTAACAGTATTACCAGAACTTCCTAATTCTCTACAAATATTAGTTTGTTGGAGGAATCAATTAACAGTATTACCAGAACTTCCTGCTTCTTTACAAGAATTAAATTGTTGGAGTAATAAATTAACAGTATTACCTGAACTTCCTGCTTCTCTACAAAAATTATATTGTGATTATAATCGATTAACAGTATTACCTAAACTTCCTGATTCTCTACTAAAAATATATTGTGTTTTTAATAATTTAACAGTATTACCTGAACTTCCTGATTCTCTACAATATTTAACTTGTGGAAATAATCAATTAACAGTATTACCTGAACTTCCTGCTTCTCTACAAGGATTAAGATGTTATAATAATCAATTAATAGTATTACCAGAACTTCCTGATTCTCTAAAAGAATTATATTGTGATAATAATCAATTAACAGTATTACCAGAACTTCCTGATTCTCTAAAATATTTATATTGTAGAATGAATCAATTAACAGTATTACCAGAACTTCCTGCTTCTCTACAACAATTATATTGTAGTTCTAATAATCAATTAACAGTATTACCTGACCTTCCTGATTCTATACAAATATTATATTGTAATCATAATCAATTAACAGTATTACCAGAACTTCCTGATTCTCTACAAGAATTATATTGTTATTATAATCAATTAACAGTATTACCAGAACTTCCTGCTTCTCTACAACAATTATATTGTCACAGTAATAAATTAACAGTATTACCAGATTTAACACAATGTAAGGATTTAAAATATTTAGATGTTAGTTGTAATAATTTTAGTGATGAAATGAATGAAATATTGAATAATAATAAATTAAGTGTTCAAGAAAAAATTAAACAATTAGATGATAACAACTTATTTATGTATAGTAATAATTTTATTTTGAAATAAAGAAAAATAAAACCTTGCAAGAAGGAAATAATGAATTAAATGTTAAAATAGCAAGCTTGTAAGCATAAATCAGGTGTTTCAAAATAAGTATAAGGAATATAAACACATCCTTTATCTCCAAATGTAGAAGACCAACTATTTACAACTTTAAACATTCCAGTATTATCATCAAACCCGATAACGGCCATTTCGTGACCCCCTAATAAAGTTTCGCTTTGTGTATTTGGCATTGGAACAATTCCAGTGTGGGCTACAACAGATGTTTCAAAACTATCATAAATAGCAATCCCAATTAATACAGGAAGTTGTTCTACAATTGTTTGCTTCATATGTTCTACAATTGAACGTCCTTGTGGAATATTATGAAATGATTTAATTTTATGATTTAATGCATCATCAAATGCTTCCTGTGTTGGTTTTTCTTCGAATTTAGAAATATTATACGGCCAAAGTGATTCATCACAAACTCCATATTTAATAGTATATTTAAGTCCATCATCAACATCAGCGCCAGAATCTTCATTTACAGTATTTTCAACAACGCGTTCATTATAATAAAAAAATAACCGAGAAGGTTCAAACACAGGAGTTTGACCTTTAATTACTTCTTGCATTCGCAATGATTGACAAAAAGCGTTTGCTGTGCAACTACCCAATTGACCTTGGTCGTAAATACTTGTTATATATTTTTCAAGTGAATATGTTGTAGGTAATTTTTTGGGTTGTGTATTAAAAACCATATTTTCCATCCATTTAACTCTTGATTTAATCTTTAGTTGAAGATGATTAATATTAGTAAAACGTTGCATTTATAATTTATCTAATTTATTGTCTTTATATTATAATTTTCATAAGCCCAATAGAATCGTATCTAATAGCAAATATTATAATGAATGATATTATAATAATTCCTCCTATTTCCAAGTATTTTTTTATACTAAATATCCAATTTATTATAAAACCATCATATACTCTATCATAAACTAAAAGACAAGTTAATAATCCAATAAAAACATCAAACCTTAACCCCATATATATTATACTTCGCCATAAATATGTTGATTTACCAAAGTTCTTCCTGGGTTGTTGATTCCTGCTAATTCTAAACAAGCACAACCTCTATATGGGTCTTGTAAATTTGTGGGAGTCCCCCCAACTATATTTAATGCATTTTGTCTTTTAGTTGCAGAAACATTAGCTATTAATCCTGTATATGCACTACTATCAATAGCTCCCGTAGTTTTAGTTGTATGTAATCCTTGTATTTCTTTACGCATTCGATTTCTTGGACTAATATTACCTTTTTTTACATAGTTTGCTTGACTCGCTGGAACTTGAAATCCAGGGCCTACATTCATTAATTGTAATCCTGATTTATTGTATTGATACAAGTTATAAGGATATATACCTTTGAATGGAGACCCTGATTTACTCATTCTATAGTTTGACCCAACTCCAGACCGATCATTTCTATGGCTTCCTACAATTGAAAAAGAATTAGTTGAATAACTAACCGTATTTCCCTGGCAACAAGGAGTTATATTAGTTATTTGTGCAATAGGATTAGGAGATATATAAGAAGAAATTGGGACATAAGAAGTAGTTCCATTTATTGCTTTTTGTTTTTGAACGTTTAAACTCATTATATATATCTTATGTTAAAATATTCAAGTCCTTCGTCTTATCGCCCTTCCTACAAATCCTGTTCCACTCATTATATTTGATGAGTTCGAATGTGGTTTATATAAATATAATGATTTATTTGTCTGTAATGCTAAAGAAACACTTGGTTTTTGATACCAGGCTATATTAGTTGTAAATCCGTGTGATTTATAAAATCCAGACCTATGTATTGTAAAAGAATTAGTAGATGATTGGTTCATATATCTATCTTGTATATTTTCCAACTCGAACAAAGCTATCTATTGCAAAAATAGTAAAAACTCCTATCAATGAAAACATAATAATATCCTCTGTTGTAGATTCATTTTTTTCATCCTTCTCATCTTCCAACATACGAATAATATAATTAATTTTTTTAAGTAACACAGAATTATTTGCTACTTCCCCTACTTCCGTATGAATAGGTGTAGATTGTGTAAAATTAACTGATGGCGCATATGGAGAACCGTAATCAATAATAGATGTAAATCCTTCTTTATTATCTTCAGTTGTTTGGTGAATTGAAGGCGAATACGTTTGGTTAGTTGGTTCTGGATGATTAATAATTTTTCCTGATTGTATCTGTTGTAATGGTATATTTTGTGGGGCTGTCCCAATAGCATCTTTTAAAGATGCAACCTTGTCATTATTGATTTCGCCGGCGGTTAAAGCTAAAAATGACATATATACTTATATATTTATCCATATAATTTATGATATAGAGTTTGGCGACACTTTACTTTTTAGTTTCAAATTTTTGTATAGTTTCATATATGTTCTACTTCTATATTGAGTTTCCATTGCATAAACTGTTGAAGCACACAATGTTTCGTTTTCTGGAATATTATTATGATTGATTAAAGAACTGATTGCTATGTAGTGTGAAGGTTTTTTATTATTTAACATATTATCTGGTGGTGTATCATTATAATTTTTATTTTGTATAACCTTTTCAACCTTAAAAAAAGTTTCAATTGAATCTTGTATAAAATTATGAAACAAACTACAGTATTCAAAATTTATAAATTTCATTTTAATTATATTATTTTTATACAAGGCAAAAAATGAAATTCTACCTTCTGTTTCTTCAGGTAGTAACTCTTTATCTGTATAAGGAACTTTTTGAAAAATTATTTTACAAGGCTTAATCTTAATCGATTTTTCGTATTCGTATATTTGAATTACTTTACTCCAAAGAATATCTGCCCTTATGACATTTTCAGTCATCCAAAACCATTTTTTTTTAATTTCATCACTTGCTTCAACATAAACAATTTTTACTTCTTCAATTGGGTCAATATTAATTACATATTGTTCAGGTTTATTATCGTATTTTCTTCCTAAAATTTCTTCATTTTTATAGTCATTAAAAACTATATTGTCTGTAGATTCATTAAATGGTATAAGCTTTTCATCTGTAGTTTCATTATACGGGATAAGCTTTTCATCTGTAGATTCATTAAATGGTATAAGCTTTTCATCTGTAGTTTCATTATACGGGATAAGCTTTTCATCTGTAGATTCATTATACGGGATAAGCTTTTCATCTGTAGATTCATTATACGGGATAAGCTTTTCATCTGTAGATTCATTAAATGGTATATCATTTTCTATTTTAATATTTATATATTTAATGCTATTATTTAATGTTTTTTTTATAAATTGTTTAATTGTATTATGTTCCATATTCAAATTTTTCTTACCATTAATAACTGCAAATACTTCATATGGGACAAGCAATTCATATTTTTCTTTTTTTAAATAATTAAATTTTATATTTTTTGAAATATTATAATATGGTTTAATTATATTTTTCCATTCCAAATAAAACTTATAATCATCATATGGAACAACACAAACAAATGTTATATCATCGGTTATATTTTTAAAATTTAATGATATAACTTCTTTATATAAATTTGATAGTTTAGTTTCAATTTCATCAATCAAACTAAATATATTTTCCATTAAATAAACGCGATAAAAAATATATTTAATATTACACACATATAATATTATGAAATTAATAGCTAATGGATTTTGGTCAGGATTTCACGATTATTCTAATCCAACTAATGCATCTGTTTTTATTAAGCTATTTCAAAATGTTTTTAATACTCACATTGAATTAGCCAACGAAGGCGATACCGATGGTGATATATTACTTGAAACTGTTTTTACTGAAAAAACTTTATTATTCCTATTTAAGTGGAAATATACTTTTTTATTTTCTGGAGAATCACGCCTTAATAAATACGCTGAATATTACTCCTGTATATTAGGTCCTATGCGAACAAGAGATAATATTGTTAATTTCCCATTATATATAGCTTACTTGGAATGCAATCCACTCTTAAATTTAGAACCAACCAATCCAAACGAATGGTTATCTAAAAAAAACAGAATCTTAGCTATCGTTAGCAACAATTCTTCTAATGAACGAATACAACAGCTTGATATACTCGAATCAACTGGAATACCCATAGATTATGGAGGTTCATTTAGAAATAATATTACAAGAATCGAAAGCCAATATAACACTACTGAATTTATTAATATATGTAGTCAATACAAGTATATAGCTTCGTTTGAAAATACTTCGAATCAATATACAGATACATATATTACCGAGAAGATTATTCACGGTTTAGCTTCTGGGTCAATACCCATTTATTGGGGGGCAACACGAATATGTGATTATATTAATAGAAACAGAATTAAACTCGTTGGGGATAATTTAGATTTAATAGAAGATTCTAAAATGGTCACTAATTCAGCATTAGTTGGAGATTATACTTTTAATGATGTCATTATTGAAGTTAAATCCTTATTATTTCGTTTTTGTAGCAGATTATCAAGAGCTGTTATTATATGTGATAAAATTTTTGAACCTGAGAGATTCAATACATTAATTAATTATCCCGTAGTCGATCCATTAATAACTACTATGATGTGTCCAACTTGGAAAACTTTAATTAGTGATTATGAAATTGAAAAACATAGAATAACTAATAAAGTATTAAATATACGGTCTATCGGTATTAAAAAGGCTGAATTATCTCTTATAATCAACTATAAAAAAGTTTTGGAATGGATAGTTCAAAGATATTCTGATGGAGTATTTTTAATATTAGAAAGTGATGTCGAACGCTACTCATCTAAACAACAATTGGATAATTTAGTTCAAACTATTTATAATAATAGGAGCAATTTTGATTGTGTTCATATTGGAGAGAATGGCGATAACTTAACTACCTGTATATTTAACGAATTTAAAACTCCTTATCGTAATCAAATACAACCTGGTAAAGCTATACCTTTATATTTTAAAAATCATTTATTTTATAGAAAGTTTCACACGAAATGCACAGATAGTCTAATTTGGACTATGACCGGTATTCTTAAATTTTTATCTTGGCTTAATTACGACTTAGATTATAGCGCCCCTTTCGACTATTATTTAACTAACTTTTTAGAATTAAACACTAATACTTTTAGATATTACTGGGCAAAAGAAGAACATTTTAAACAGTTATCTAATCTTGGTAAATTACAATCAACTATACAAAATGATTTATCTTAAGTAATTATATGAACTCATTTATTAAAACTACTAAAAAATGCCGTAAAGGATTTCATCATAATAAAAGTTCTGGCACTTGTTCAAGAACTCTTAAAATAGATAGAGACAGCCATCGTTTAGAGAAAATTATTAAAAGTCCGGCATTCAAGAAAAAGGTTAAAGATTTAATTGAAAAACCTGTTCCTAAAGAAGCATTTAAGGAATACTTTAATGGAGAAATGGCTGGAGGAGATTCTGTAACATCAACAGATGAAAAACATATTTTAAGTAAAATTAAAGATAATTTAATGAGTATTATTAACGCTATTAAAATTAGATTACTTACTGGAGTTCCTCCTAATGTTCCACAAGAATTAGCTGAAGAAATTATTTCGTCCCCTACTAAAGAATTAAGTATTAAATCTCCAGCTTCATTATCTATAACACCACAAACCGTAAAATCTTCTTTAACTAAATCATTTAATTCTATAAAATCACATTTGGATGATGAAGTTGAAGACTTATATTATGAAGAATACAGAGAAAATAATGACCAACATCATATATCATATTATATGGATGCATTACATAATGCTACTATAGTGCTTCTAGTAATAACATTTGTGTTAGGATTATCTTATACTAAAATTGGTTATGGTAATAGTGGTGACCATTATATTATTGATCACTTAAAAAAATTAGATATATCTGGTTTAATGAAAAATTTCAAAGAATTTGCTGGAACTTTACATATTACAAAGTATGTTAATGATATTATAAAAGATATTGGAATGTTGGGGGCAAAAGGCAAAATATAAACTGAAAAATTAAACTATAAAAATATTATTTATCTTAAGTAATTATATGAACTCATTCATTAAAACAACTAGAAAATGCCGTAAAGGATTTCATCATAATAAAAGTTCTGGAACTTGTTCAAGAACTCTTAAATTAGATAGAGACAGCCATCGTTTAGAGAAAATTATTAAAAGTCCAGCATTCAAGAAAAAGGTTAAAGATTTAATTGAAAAACCTGTTCCTAAAGAAGCATTTAAGGAATACTTTAATGGAGAAATGGCTGGAGGAAATTCTGTATCATCAACAGATGAAAAACATATTTTAAGTAAAATTAAAGATAATTTAATGAGTATTATTAACGCTATTAAAATTAGATTACTTACTGGAGTTCCTCCTGATGTTCCACAAGAATTAGCTGAAGAAATTATTTCATCTCCTACTAAATCATTGAGTATTAAAGCACCAGCTTCAATTAAATCTATGACTATTATGTCGATGTCTCCTGCCAAGTCAATGTCGTATATTAAGTCAATTAAATCAATTAGGTCCTTACCAAAATCAGTAAAATCTTCTTTAACTAAATCATTTAATTCTATAAAATCACATTTGGATGATGATGAAGTTGAAGACTTATATGTTGAAGAATACAGTAATTACCAAGTATTGATGGAAGGTTTATTAGATACATTAATTAAAACTATTGTATATACATTTATAATTGAAGATGTTATGAGTCTTAATAATTTGAGTAATTTGTTTGGTATTAATATGTTTGGTATTACAGTGAATATTAATCCCGTAACAATTATACGGCATTTAATATACAAACTCAAAGATTTTGCTGGAGAATTAAATATTATACCATATGTTAATAGTATTATAGAATATTGTAAAATATTAAAGTATTTAAAGTATCATTGAAAACTACTTACTGAAAAATTAAACTATAAAAATATTATTTATCTTAAGTAATTATATAATGATGAACTCATTCATTAAAACAACTAAAAAATGTCGTAAAGGATTTCATCATAATAAAAGTTCTGGCACTTGTTCAAGAACTCTTAAATTAGATAGAGACAGTCATCGTTTAGAGAAAATTATTAAAAGTCCAGCATTCAAGAAAAAGGTTAAAGATTTAATTGAAAAACCGGTTCCTAAAGAAGCATTTAAGGAATACTTTAATGGAGAAATGGCTGGAGGAAATTCTGTAACATCAACAGATGAAAAACATATTTTAAGTAAAATTAAAGATAATTTATATGATATTTTAAATGCTATTAAAATTAGATTACTTACTGGAGTTCCTCCCGATGTTCCACAAGAATTAGCTGAAGAAATTATTTCATCCCCTACTAAATCATTAAGTATTAAATCTCCAGCTTCAATTAAATCTATGACTATTAAGTCAATGTCTCCTGTCAAGTCAATGTCGCATATTAAGTCAATGTCGCCAATTATGTCAATTAAATCAATTGGGTCCTTACCAAAATCAGTAAAATCATCTTTATCAAAATCAATACATTCTATTAAATCGCATTTAACAGAAGAAGAAGAAGAAGAATATAAAGAAGAACTAGTTACCGACTCAAAGACCCAAATAAGTTTATTTAATGCGATGACAGTTATAGCTTCTACTATTGCTATTATATCTTTATTAACTATAGGTGGATTCTATTATGGTGCTGGGTCTGCTATAATGACGACTACTATAATAAATAATCTTAAAAATCTATATAATAATAATAACATCATATCAATAATATCAAGTTTAAATTTATTAGACAAATTTAATTCCATCATTAACTCATTAAAACATTTAGTTCAAAAACAGGAAAAAACAATTACTTCATCACAATTACCACATTTTCCTTACTTCAATTCCACCAATTGGGGCCACCCTAGTTATGGAACCACTCTCTAATATAAATAATATTACATAATTATATGAACTCATTCATTAAAACAACTAGAAAATGCCGTAAAGGATTTCATCATAATAAAACTCTTAAATTAAATAGAGATAGTCATCGTTTAGAGAAAATTATTAAAAGTCCAGCATTCAAGAAAAAGGTTAAAGATTTAATTGAAAAACCTGTTCCTAAAGAAGCATTTAAGAAATACTTTAATGAAGAAATGGCTGGAGGAGATTCTGTATCATCAACAGAAGAAAAACATATTTTAAGTAAAATTAGAGATAATTTATATGATATTTTAAATGCTATTAAAATTAGATTACTTACTGGAGTTCCTTCTAATGTTCCACAAGAATTAGCTGACGAAATTATTTCATCCCCTACTAAATCATTAAGTATTAAATCACCAGCTTCAATTAAATCTATGACTATTAAGTCAATGTCACCTAATAATTCTTTACCAAAATCAGTAAAATCATCTTTATCAAAATCAATAAATTCTATTAAATCGCATTTAACAGAGGATGTAAAAGAAGAATACGAAGAAACACTAGATACTGATGAAATAAAGAATAAACATAGTTTATATAATTCGTTAATTACAATATCTAATGTTATTATTTTTATATCTATTGTGACATCAATATTTTCAACATTCTTTCCAAAAATTAAGTCAGACAATATTTTTATAGAAATTATCTTAAATCTTAAAACAACATTTGAATCAATAAACCGTATAATTAAAGATGTATATTTAAAATATATGATAGATAAAAATAACGCCTTAATGAAAAAATTAGAAAAGTTATTATTAAAACAAAAGTTAGAAAAGGAAAAAAATAATCTTCTTGTCACAGACAATGTCACAGACAATAATTAAATTATTCCCCCACTTGAACCAAACCCATTATTCCCACGTTGAGTAACACCTTGTTCTCCAAACATCATTTCAACATTACAAGGGTCCAAAGAAGCAACGCATATTTGAGTAAGTCTTGTCCCTCTTTTAATAGTAAATGGAAATGTAGTATATGGTAAAATATCAAAAATACCACGAACATTACCGACATAATCCATATCAATAACTCCAACTGAATTAGCGAGTCTTAAAGGGGATTTAGCTAATGATGAACGTGGATACATCAAAGAAGGATAATTTTCTCCATTGTTATCAATGATATTAACAGAAACTTGGAAATCAATACTTACAGTAGTTTGACCATCATTAATAATAATGTCTTCTGGGACAAGTAAATCAATACCGGAAGATTTAGAAGTTATAGGTTTATTTTCACCCAAAAATTTAGTGTAATCATCATATAATTTATGATTTAAAGTAAATAGTCTAATAGTTCTTCTATGATTTGGAGTATCTACATTTGTGACATATAAATGTTCGTTTTTGTTCAATGTTGGTTTTGTTAAACTATAAGCCATATAATTATTAAAGAATATTTCTTTATATAAGTAAAAAAATGATAGATAATAATATAAATATCAATAATAACATAAATATCAATAATAACACAATGACAACATCAATAACCGTAGATATGCTTATTCAAAAGAAATTATCAGGAGATGAATGGAATTCGATAGAAGTTTCAGTTTCTCAAGGGGAAATGGATATATTAAATATGCTTTCTTCGAATAATATAATAAAACAGAGAGCACAATCAATTAGTTCGTTAATGAAGTTAAAAGATGAGTTATCGTATGCGATATTTTTAAAATATTTTGAAGACCATATAGATAAATCATTATTTGTAAAAGATAAGAAAGATAAAAAATTAAATAAAACAGAAACAATAAGATTTAATAATACAAAAATAGATAATATACAAAATGTATTTGAAAATACACTAATTTATTGTATGAATAAAATAAAAGATGAACCCATAAAATATAAATATATTTTAAACAAACTTTTAGACCAACAAATAATAGGATTAAATCCATATGTTAAAGAATCTTGTTTAAATTTACTAAAAACTTATGATGTTATTGATAATGAATTAATAAAATGCTTACAACAAGTGAATAATATTTGTAATGATGATTTATTAAAAAAAAATACAAATATTAGTTTATTTAGCCACCAAAAGCAGCTATTAAATGCTTGTAATAATAAAAATCCTAAATGTATATTCTATAAAGCATCTACAGGAACAGGTAAAACATTATCTCCAATAGGACTAGTTCAACAAGGGCATAAAGTAATATTTGTTTGTGCAGCGAGACACGTAGGGTTATCATTGGCAAAATCATCAATATCGTGTGGATTAAAACTAGCTTTTGCCTATGGATGTGAAAGTTCAAAAGATATAAGATTACATTATTTCGCAGCTTCTGATTATGAAAAACATAAAAAATCAGGAAAGAAGATAAAAATAGATAATACAAATGGAGAATTAGTTCAATTGATTATATGTGATTTACAGTCTTATAAATATGCAATGGATTATATGATTTCATTTAACCCAGACCCAACCGAAATTATTATGTTTTGGGATGAGCCTACGATTACAATGGATTACGAAAATCATCCGTTGCACGAAATAATTGGAAATAATTGGAAAGATAATAGAATACAAAATATAATATTATCTTCTGCAACATTACCGAAACAAGAAGACCTAAATGATACAGTAGTAAATTTTAAGGAAAAGTTTGGTTTCGATGCAGAAATTATTAATATTGAAGGGCACGACTTAACAAAGACAATCCCAATAATAGATATAAAAGGGTTTGCAGTTATTCCACATTTAACAGCAAAAAATTACGATGAATTTAAAGAAATGGTTGAACAATGTAAAAATAACTCAACATTATTAAGATATATAAGTCTTGATGATATTCAAAAATTATTTATATTAATTGAAGACTGGATTATAGAAAATATAAATCCAAATAGACACTTCAATAATATTACAGATATTGATATAACTAGTGCCAAACAATTTTATGTAAAAGTAATAGAATTATTTGATGAAGAAATGTTTAATTATGTAAAAAATAATAGCACTAGAAAACCAATTATTGAATTTAATAATAAATTAAAGGAGAATAATACATTTAATCGATTAACTACATTAGATGCTTATACATTAACAGATGGACCATCTATTTATCTTTGTAAAAATGCAGAAAATGTAGCGTATGCTTTAATGAAAGAATTAAACATTCCTGTATCAGTGCTAGACGAAATTTCTAGAAAGATACAAAATAATAAGGGGTTAAGTGCCCGTATTACTCATATTGAAAAAGAAATTGAACACGCAACTGAAATAAAAGAATCTGAAGGGATAGATGGACGTAAAAATAAAAAAGATAAACCAAAAGTAAATGTAAGTAGAGGAGTTAATGCAATGCAAACAGAATTAGATTCATTAGTTAATGCAATACAAGTTACAAGACTTCCGGAATTATTTATTCCAAACTCCATAATGCACCAAGATAAGTGGAGTGCTTATACAGAAATTAAAAATGGTTATTGTAGTGATATCGAGGATTCAACTATTTCTCAAATTATGTCAATTGATGATGTTGATAGCTTTTATAAATTATTATTATTAGCTGGAATTGGAGTCTTTGGATTTAATGATTCTTGTAAAAACATTAAATATACCAATATTATGAAAACATTATCCACAGAAAAAAGATTATATTTAATATTGGCAGATAGTGATTATATTTATGGTACTAATTATTCGTTTTCACACGGGATATTAGGGAAGGATATGATTGATATGAGTCAAGAAAAGCTAATCCAAGCAATGGGACGTGTTGGTAGAATGAATCACGAAAACAATAAAATATTTACTGTTAGAATACGTGATAATCAATTTATTGAAAAGATTTTCCTAAAAGAAAAAGATTGTATTGAATCTCGTATAATGAATAAACTTTTGGCTTAAACAAAAAAATGATTTATATTTTTTATTATCACTATTATATACCAAATGGCTAATATTCTTATTCATACCTTCAAAGCGTGTTTAAATAAATTGAGAGATAGAGAAGGATTAACTGGAGAAAAAGCATTAAGAAATTTATCTTATATTCTTATTTTAAAATTAATTGAACCTAGAATTGGAAACGAAATTAATATTGATGATTACCCTTTTGATTTTAGTCATATAGATGATTCTTATACTGAACATCATAAAAATAGATTATTTACATTGGTTAAGTTTAGCAATCTAGCCATTGAACCTGCTGAGAATTATTATAAAGTTATTAAATATTTATGGAATGATATTTTAGCTAAACATCCTTC
>Ga0194135_10001688_pt1 | contig 13252 bp, 11 predicted proteins | sample LitLau_LLRF_2013_FD_134024 | JGI IMG/M metagenome (GOLD analysis project Ga0194135, IMG submission 134024) | Freshwater sediment microbial communities in response to fracking from North America - Little Laurel Run_MetaG_LLRF_2013 (version 2) | ecosystem: Environmental > Aquatic > Freshwater >... | reverse complement strand
TTTCAAGAGATGGAAAAGAGCAAAACCTGAATGTAACTTTAAGGGGGGATGAAAGTGTGGCTAAACCTAAAACCCTGTATGCCGGCAGAACAACCGGAACAACTATGGGTAAACTGGGCGCTTCATTTGCACCGGCTTCTCCGGCAACCAAAGCGAAATATGGAGTTAAAAGCGGCGTTGTCGTGACTTCGGTTGAGCCAGGTAAAGCCTTTGACAGCCTGGATATTCCAAAAGGTTTATTAGTTACCAGTATCAATGGTAAACCCGTTAATAATGCGAAAGACGTAGAAGCTGCATTGCCTACTTCAAAAAATGGAAAAACAACGGTGTCGGGCGTAGGACCTGATGGAAATTACACTTTCAGTTTTAATTAACGACCGGCGTTTAAGAAAATTAAACGGGAAGCGACGATAATCGCTTCCCGTTTTTTTATGCACTGGAATTGCTGTATAATGGGCTAAAATATTAAAAAAGGGCTAAACGTAGAACGTTTCTAAATAGTTTATTTATTGATTTTTACTGTAATTCTTGTATAAATTAAGTCATTTATTAAATACTTTTGCAGGAATAGAACTCAAAAATATAAATCTAATGGCTAGTTTCGGAAACGCTTTTTCCTCGTCTATAGGAAAAAAACTAATAATGGGTATCACCGGCCTGTTTCTTATTTTATTTCTAATTGTGCATTGCTTTATCAATTCATTGATATTTCTGAATGACGGTGGATTAACATTCAACATTGGTGCTCACTTTATGGCAACTAACTGGTTAATCAGAGGTTCTGAGGTAATTTTGATGGTTGGTTTGCTTTTACACATTGTTCAGGGACTTCGCCTGACATTCTTAAACCAGGCTTCCCGCCCGGTAAAGTATGCGGTGAACGACGGAAATGCGAATAGTAAATGGTACTCCCGCTCTATGGGATTATTAGGGACTTTATTGCTGATCTTCCTGATTGTGCATTTATCAAATTTCTGGGTAGTATCGCGTTTTACGGGTATTCCGACTCAGGATGCAAATGGTCATGAAGATTTATTCGCAGTGATGAAGGAAACTTTCAAGAATGTTTGGATCGTGGTTTTATATGTCCTTGCTATGGTATCACTGGCTTACCATTTATTACATGGTTTTGCTTCTGCATTTCAGACATTGGGATGGAATCACAAGAAATACACTCCCCTGATCAAAGGATTCGGAGTATGGTATTCAATTATCATCGCCTTACTTTTTGCAGCTATGCCTATCGCAGTGCATATAGGGCTTATTAATTAGAATTTCGAACGTATCAAACGCTAAATAAAATGGCAGATTTTAATGCAAATATACCGGAAGGGGAACTGACCGTAAAATGGACTAAGCTGAGGTCTTCAATGCCTCTGGTTAATCCGGCGAATAAAAGAAGTATAGAAATAGTAGTAGTAGGTTCAGGACTTGCGGGTGCTTCGGCAGCAGCTACCCTGGCCGAAATGGGATATAAGGTTAAATGTTTTTGCTTCCAGGATTCACCAAGAAGAGCACACTCTATCGCGGCTCAGGGTGGTATCAATGCAGCTAAAAACTATCAGAATGACGGTGACAGTGTTTACCGTTTATTTTATGATACAATTAAAGGTGGTGATTACCGTGCCCGCGAAGCTAACGTACACCGTTTAGCTGAGGTAAGTGCAAACATCATTGATCAGTGTGTTGCTCAGGGAGTTCCTTTGGCAAGGGAGTATGGTGGTTTACTGGATAACCGCTCTTTTGGTGGTACACAGGTTCAACGTACATTTTATGCTGCAGGTCAGACTGGTCAGCAATTGCTGTTAGGTGCATATAGTGCCTTAGAGCGTCAGATTGGTATGGGTAAGGTAGAGATGTTTACCCGTCATGAAATGCTTGAAGTAGTTGTGATCGAAGGTAAGGCACGTGGTATCATTGCCCGTAACTTAATTACCGGTGAACTGGAACGTCATTTTGGTCATGCTGTATTATTAGGAACCGGTGGTTACGGAAACGTATTCTATCTTTCTACCAATGCAATGGGAAGTAACGTTACTGCAGCCTGGAAAGCACACAAAAAAGGAGCTTTCTTTGGTAATCCTTGTTTTACCCAGATTCACCCTACGTGTATCCCGGTATCCGGAGATCACCAGTCAAAATTAACCCTGATGTCCGAGTCATTGCGTAATGACGGACGTATCTGGGTTCCTAAGAAAAAAGACGATCCACGTAAGGCAACAGATATTCCTGAAGACGAAAGAGATTATTATTTAGAGCGTCGTTATCCTGCTTTCGGTAACCTTGTACCACGTGATGTGGCTTCAAGAGCTGCTAAAGAGCGTTGCGATGCGGGTTATGGGGTAGGTGTCTCTAAACTGGCTGTTTATCTTGATTTTGCGGCAAATACAGAACGTTACGGTCGTATTGAAGCTACAAAACACAATATTCATAATCCGGATAAAGAAACCTGCATGCGTTTAGGCCGTGAGGTGGTGAAAGAAAAATACGGAAACCTGTTTGATATGTACAAGCAGATTACCGGAGAAGATCCTTATGAGTTGCCAATGCGTATTTATCCTGCAGTTCACTATACAATGGGTGGATTATGGGTAGATTATAACCTGATGACGACTGTTCCTGGTTTATATGCTTTAGGAGAGGCTAACTTCTCAGACCACGGTGCTAACCGTTTAGGGGCTTCTGCATTAATGCAGGGACTGGCTGATGGTTATTTTGTAATTCCTTACACTATTGGTTCTTATTTATCGAAAGAACTGGCTACTAAACCAATTCCTTTGGATCACCCTGCATTTGTAGAGGCTGAGGCAAGTGTTAAATCTATTTTAGATAAATTTATTGCGATCAAAGGAACTAAATCTGTAGACCATTTCCACAAGAAATTAGGTAAGATCATGTGGGAGAAATGTGGAATGGCCCGTAATGCAAAAGGGTTAACAGAAGCAATTTCAGAGATACAGCAATTACGTAAAGACTTCTGGTCAGACGTACGTGTTCCTGGTTCAACAGACGAATTCAATCCTGAACTGGAGAAAGCTGGCCGTGTGGCTGACTTTATCGAGTTAGGTGAGTTAATGTGTATGGATGCACTGAACAGAAACGAATCTTGCGGTGGTCACTTCAGGGAAGAATATCAGACTGAAGAAGGAGAAGCGCTGAGAGACGATGAAAACTATGCTTACGTATCTGCATGGGAATACAAGGAAGGTATGTCTTTTGAACTTCATAAAGAAGAACTGAAGTTCGAGAATATCAAAATTGCACAAAGAAGTTATAAATAATCTAGTACTAAAATCTCAATACCATGAGTACAGGAAATATGAATTTAACGCTGAAAGTTTGGCGTCAGAAGAATAACAAAGCCAAAGGTAATTTGGTAGACTACAAATTATCGGAGATTTCTCCTGATATGTCTTTCTTAGAAATGTTCGATGTTTTAAATGAGCAGTTGATCAATAAGGGAGATGAACCAATCGTTTTCGATCATGATTGCAGGGAAGGTATTTGCGGTGCATGTTCAATGTATATTAACGGAAGACCACACGGACCAAAAGAAGGTATCACGACCTGTCAGTTACACATGCGTTCTTTCAAAGATGGGGATACTATCGTCGTTGAACCATGGAGAGCGAAAGCTTTTCCGGTAATTAAAGATTTAACAGTAGACCGTACGGCATTTGACAGAATTATTGCTGCAGGTGGATTTATTTCTGTGAATACAGGAAGTGCCCAGGATGCAAATGATTTGCCGATCTCTAAATTTCAGGCAGATTTATCATTCGAGGCTGCGGCTTGTATTGGCTGCGGAGCTTGTGTTGCAACCTGTAAAAATGCATCAGCGATGCTGTTCACTTCAGCTAAGATTTCTCAGTTAGCCTTATTGCCTCAGGGTCAGCCTGAGCGTTACCGTCGTGTACAAAGTATGGTTGCGCAAATGGATGCTGAAGGTTTTGGAAACTGTACCAATACAGGAGCTTGTGAAGCTGAATGTCCTAAAGGAATTTCTTTAGAGAATATTGCAAGGATGAATAGAGACTTTTATTCTGCAAAATTTGTATCTGAGGAAGAAGTTTAATAAATTTAGACAACGAGACAAGGATTTTACGCAAAGACCCCGGCTTTTAGCTGGGGTTTTTGCGTATCTGCCCTGGAGGTACAATTTAGTTTTTCTTCTTGGTAGTAATTAGAATTACCCCGTTTTTTCCAACATCACCATACTTGGTTATAGCATCTTCACCTTTCAGAATAGATATTGATTCAATATCATTTGGATTCACTTTATTAAGTTTGAAATCTTCCTGATCAGTGACCATTTTACCATCTATCACATAAATTGGTTTAGAGGCAGGTTTTGCGGTAGTGGTGAAGGTAGAAGTACCTGTTTCGTTACTTAATGCGAAAGTGATAGGCATATTATATTTTACCTTTACCGGATGACCTTCGGCGATACCTGGAGTCCATTTGGGAGAAGCACTTAATAATCTCACCGCTTCTTCGTCCGTTCCACCCCCAAGTCTTCTTTCTACTTTGATATCACGTAGCTGACCATCTTCCTCTACTATAAATGATAAAAATACTTTACCCTGAATATTCTTTTCCTGTGCTTCTTTAGGGTACCTGATACCCGATCTGATATAAGTATAGAACCTATCCATCCCCCCTGGAAAACTAGGTTGTTTGTCGATAGAAACAAAATCATAGACCCGCTGGTCCTGTGGTGATTCAGCTACCTGTGCTGATTTAGCCAGGCCGGTAATCGTGATGGTATTTAAGGCCGTATAGCCTTTTGGCTTGCTGGAAACATTGTTTTTTATCCGTGTGTTTACTCCGGGTAAACGGAAAGCGACCTTAATCGTGTACTGTCCGTTGTCAACGGATTTGAAATCGTCAAAATTCATTATAGTTCTCATTACCTCGGCATCGCATCCCTGGCCTAAAAGAGCCCCTGTACTGATCCCACTTACAACTCCGCTGGTCAGTGTGAATTTGATCAGCACATTGCCTTGCAGCTGATATTGATAGGCGAGTTTCGGGTATTTAACGGTTCTTGACAGGTAATTATAGAATTTATTCCATCCTCCTTTGTTTTCCGGCTGGACAATAGCTTTCGGTTTAAAAAAATGAATGGAAGATGCAGCCTGGGCAACAGGCGTGGTGATTTCTTCAGCCACCGCTTTTAAATTTTCATTTTTGCTGATTGTTGCTGAAGAAAGTAGTAAAGTAACTGCAAACAGTGGTAGAAATAAACCATATTTCAGTATGGCTATTTTTCTGGAACGTTGTTTATGTAGCATAAAAATTCGTTTTTTAATTAAAGATTTGTTGAAAAACCGGTTAGTCAGTACATGCTGATCAACTCCGAATGCCTGGCTTAATAATAACATGGAATAGCTTTCTGCATCTCCCTGGATACGTACTGCTTCTTCATCTGCCAGGTACTCATGAATGTTTTTTACAGTAGTTTTATAGAAATAGATGACTGGATTACACCATACCAGGATGCCCAACAGCTCAAAAAACAGTACATCGGCAGTATGATACTGACGCACATGAATTTCCTCATGCGCCTGAATAGTTTCGAACTCCTGGATTTCCGGATCAATTATTTTCTTACGGAAGAAGGAAAAAGCAGAGCCTGAGGGGTTGGTTTTCAGTAGTTTTCTCAAGGTGAACAGCTGAAAGATAAACCGGCTGAGAAAAAACAGGATACCTATCAGATAGATCCCTACCAGTAGCTGAACCGGATTGAGGTCAGGTGTTGTATCGGTAGAAACAGTTCCCTGTGTCATCATCATATTTAGCTGGTCCACACTGATTTTAATCTGCTGTGTGGCCGGTTGTCTGATAAACCATTCTGGTCTTAAGAAAGGAATTACCAATGAAAGCGAGCCTGCCGCAATCAGGTAGATTCTGTTCAGCATAAAGTAAGTCTCTTTATCCAGTAATAATTTATAGAATGCGTAAAATATAACCAGGTATATATTTACTTGCAGAAGATAATGCGCCCAGGTCATTTGGATTTATTTTTAAGTTTGCTGATCATTTTAAGGATTTCATCCACGTCACTGATCTCCATTTTCTCTTCCTTCACGAAAAAGGAAAACATGCTCTCCACGGAGTTTTCAAAATAACCGCCTAACAGCTTTTCTGTGGCATGACGTTTATAGTCCTCTTTAGAGATCAGTGGATAATACCGATGAGCCTTGCCAAAAGTCTCATGACCAATAAATCCTTTAACTTCCAGTATCCGGATTATGGTTGATACTGTATTGTAAGCCGGTTTAGGATCCGGTAAAAAATCCATCACATCCTTGACGAATCCTTTTTCTATCTGCCAGACAATCTGCATGAGTTGTTCTTCGGCTTTCGTTAAATCTTTAATTTCCATAAGGCTGGTATGCTTTGGTTTAAGCTGATAACTAAATTTATAGTTATATAAATGTATGAACTAATTGTTTAGTTTCAAAATATATTTCAAGAAATATAGGCGATGTCAGATTTAAGATCCGGGAATGCAGATTTCAGGCAAAAAAAATATGGCAGCCATCCAGCTGCCATATAACTATTAACTAAAAACTAAATTTTGGGGTGAAACCATCACCGGTAAAGGATCAGGTAAAATATATATAGAGACAGGCTTTATTTAGCCTGGTAAGTAGTGAGTTTTGCCATTTCTGTAGCAGGTGTAGCTTTCATGGCTACGTTGCCGGTGTTATTTAAGGTTGTGCTCGTGGTGATGGTAAAAGCCATCATGACAAAAACGGGGATTAACAATAGTAGAAATGGAGAGACATTCGTTAATTTATTCATGATATAGGTATTTACATTAGTCAGTTTGCTTACCCCCGATTGATATGAAGCATATAATTCATTATTGATTGTAGTATTCAGGTGTTGAACAGATGCAGTTTTCATAATCGTTTCGTTTTGATGAAACAAATAGAGCTATAAAATTAATCAGGCTAAAATGTTTTATACCAAGTGGATAAAATCCTAGATCAACGCTGTTTTTGGTGGTTAAACAGGATGTCGTCCTGATTTTTCCTGTTGGTAGAAAAAAAATGCCAGTTTGTCGAAAGCAATGGTTGAAAAACCTTACTTTCATTACTTTGGGTTGCAGCTATGCATAAAAGACAAATACGTACGAATGAGAGATAAAAGAGAGTTATTGGCACACTTCACCTACTGGATGTTTATTGCAGGGGCTATCTGCCTGGTTTACTTCCTTGGGGAAAGAAAATCGTTTACTTCCGAAGAGGTACTGGTAAGTTTTGGCTATTTTTCGATCATTAATATATCTATATTTTATATTAATTACACCCTTCTTATTCCCCAGCTTCTCAAAAAATACTGGTATTACGTATTGTCTATTATAGTACTGATTGCGGTTATGGCAGCTGTCAAAACGGTTATGGCAGTTCTCTACAGAGATGTGATCCTTCAGTATAATGATCCTAAGACTGGGGTAATTAAGTATAGAGATGTTACTTTATATATGGTAGGAACGGTATTTACTTCCGGCTTTTTTATCATTTCCAGTTGTCTGATTAAGTTTATGCTTGACTGGTTTAGTAATATCCGTATCCAGCGTAGTCTGGAAACAGAAAAAAAAGATATGGAATTGCAATTCCTGAAATCGCAGTTAAACCCCCACTTTCTGTTTAATTCCCTGAATAATATTTACTCTCTGGCTTATCAGAAGTCTGATAAAGCGGCCGATGCGATTTTAAAGCTATCTGAGATTATGCGTTATATGATTTATGAAAGTAACGACAGCTGGGTAGCATTGAGTAAGGAAATCGAGTATTTAAAAAGTTATATAGAGTTACAGAAATTAAGATTCAGGGATGGGGCAGCTGTTGAGATGACACTTAACGGTGAAATTGATGACCAGCAGATTATTCCTTTAATCCTGATTTCCTTTGTGGAGAATGCCTTTAAACACGGTGTGGCTAATGATCCGAAGGATCCGATCCGGATAAATATTATAGCGAACCAGAAGATATTACATTTCAGTATTACCAATAGAAAGAACAACTCCAATAAAGATCAGATGGGGGGAGTAGGCTTAAATAACGTCGAACGTCGTCTGCAGTTACTTTATCCCGAAAGGTATAAGTTAAATATTGTAAATTCGGCTACCCATTATACAAGCGAGCTGATGCTTGATATATAAAAACCCAAAACGCTAAAACTAACACAATGACACTAAAATGTATAGCAGTAGATGATGAGCCACTGGCGCTTGATATCATTGAAGATTATGTTTCAAAAGTGCCTTTCCTGGAACTGGTGAAAAGAACAGAAAATGCGATTGAAGCTTTGCAGCTTGTTCAGGCCGGTGGAATAGACCTGGTTTTTCTGGATGTCCAGATGCCAGATCTGACAGGGATACAGTTCCTTAAAATTGCCAATAATAAAGCAAGTTATATTCTGACTACAGCTTATTCACAATATGCGCTCGAAAGTTATGATCTGAATGTCTCAGATTATTTATTGAAACCAATTGCATTTGACAGGTTTTATAAAGCAGTGGAAAAGGTACACAATCTCCATAAAAACAATAATTCAGAGCCTGTTGCTGCAGTGGTTCCGGTACCTGTTGCTGCGCCCGTTAATCCAGTTCAGCCAGTTCAGGATTTCATTTTCGTCAAGACAGAGCATAAAATTCAGAAAATTGAGCTGGATGATATTCTCTATATTGAGGGGCTGAAAGATTACATCTCCATCTTTACCAAAGCAGAGCGGGTGATTACCCTTCAGAATATGAAAAAAATGGAGGAGACACTGCCATCGGCCCAGTTCATCAGAGTTCATAAATCCTATATTATCGCTTTGGATAAAATAGAGAGTATAGAAAGAAGCCGGATTACTATCTGCGGCAAGATTATCCCTATAGGGGATACCTATAGGGATGAGTTCTTTAAGCGGATAGAAAACAAAAATATTTAATTATTGATTCAGGGCTTTCCTGATAGCCTGTTCAGCAGCCAGGGTCAGCTCTTCCGGATTCTGGCCGGCTGTTGGAATTGGGGGCAGTACTGTCCATCTGATCTTTGTACCACAAGTCAGAGGGAAGGTGCCATATTGAACAATTTTCCATGAATTCTCGATAGCAACAGGTACAATCAGTGCATTGGGCACCGCTTTAAGTAAAGTTGCAATTCCTCCAACCTGGAAGGGTTTCATCTTTCCGTCCTTGGCGCGTGTACCTTCTGCGAAAATCATCGCTGACCAGTTATGTTCTTTCATTCTGCGGCCCAGTTTGATAATTTCAGATACTGCCTGTTTACTGTCTTTACGGTTGATATTTGCTCCGCCGCCATGTTTCAGGTTAAAAGATATGGATGGTATCCCTTTGGTGAGTTCAATTTTTGAGATAAACTTCACATGAAACTTTCTTAAGAAATAGATCAGAGCCGGAATATCATACATACTCTGGTGATTGGCCACAAAAATTATAGGTTGGCCGACAGGCAGGTCCTGATGATTGATGAAAGTCGTCGAATTGCCCAGAAATATCTGGCAGTAGGTGAGGAAGAAATTCAGGCAGTCTACCGAGACTTTGTGTGCTTTATAACCAAACAGGTGAAAACATATCCATTGGACAGGCTGAAAAATAATCAGGGTTAAAAGAAAGAAAATGTAAAATACAGGAGTAAAGATATATCCCAGGAATTTGTTCATACGATTATTATAATTTGCCTTCGAGTAATAATATTTTGGTTTTTAACAGTGCGGCTACACTCATGCTGTCCGTGATTCTTCCGTCCATGGCCATTTGAAAAGCTTCCTCAAAAGGTAGTTTACGTAACACCAGTTCTTCAGTCTCTTCCGGTTCGGCGATGCCCATGGTGAGGCCTTTGGCGACATAAATAATGGCCAGTTCGTTACTTACAGAATTAGACAGGTGCATCCTTTGGATTTCTGTCCAGTCGGTGGCGTTCAGACCAGTTTCCTCCTGAAGTTCCCTTTTGGCACTATCCAGTGGAGGTAATTCGAGCGGGCCGCCCCCTTCAGGAATTTCCCAGCTGTAAGCCTTGAGAGGAAAACGGTATTGGCCTACCAGCCAGGTATTCATTTCCTCATCCAGCGGCAGAATACCAATAGCATAGTTCCTGAAATGAACTTCCCCATAAATTCCCTTTCCGCCCGATGGATTAATGACATTATATTCAGTCAGTCCGATCCAGTTATTCTCATAAATTTTCCGGCTGTCAATAATAGTCCAGGGATTTGCATTTTCCATGTCTGCAAGGTACAAAATTTCTAAAAAATAGAAATTGTATATTGATACAGGAATTAGGTGTCAGTGGTTGTATCCAATGGTCTTAAAATATATAGTGCTGCTAAGGCTTTCTTCTCCTCTTTCGTAGGGGCAGGCTATTCTATTTACTGCTCTATTCACTGCATTTCATGAATTACATCTTAACGCTCATATATTTTTCCGTATATTCCTTCTGCATACTTCCCATTTTATTCATACGCAAATATGATGTAAAAAACAATTTACGTATTAACCATTAGAGGCACTATTAATTTTACAGAGATACAATCTTGTAGAACATGATGAAACAACACATGAATTACTACTCTATCTTACCTTTCATTGCATCGCTTAGATGTTTATTAATCATCTCAAGCTGAGCACTATCGTTATTACTATTCGTCTCTATGGCGATTGCTTTCTTATAATAAAAAATAGCCTTGCTATTATCTTTCATTTTCGAGAAGGCTTCACCCAGACTGTCATATACATTAGAGGAATAGGGATATAACTCCATATTTTCTTTAAAAACGGAGATGGCTTTTGATACTTGATTGTTGTTCAGGAAGTAATATCCTAATTGATTATAATCACTCTCACTAGGGATAATACTTTCTTTATAATAAGCAGGAACATTTTTATAGTAATTATAGAAAATAGATGGATCTTTCTTCTCTGTTATTTCTTCCCATTTAGCATCAGGTAAAAACCAATCTTTGAATACATAATCCAAGCCTCTTCTAATGCCTATCAATATGGAAGAGCCATGATTTTCATTTGGATATACGTCCAGATGAGTCTTAATTTTTAATGGATATTTCTTAATTAGATCACTAAATGATTTCGTACCCTTTATTATATTCTCGTAATCATTATCGGCATATCCAAGGTAGATATTCTTAGCTGTTATGCCTGGATAGGCTATTTTAAAGTCATTGATAAGATTGTACTCCTTTTGTGTTATAGTTGGACTTATACTAAGGATCACATTTATTTTTTCGGACTTTAAACAACTGCTCAATACAAATGCTCCACCAAATGAATGTCCAATAGCTATTCTTATTGAATTTGATCTGTACCTTGCATCAATCATAGGCACAAGTTCATCTGTAAAAAAGCTTGTAAACTTAGAATTTACCCCTAGCTCTAGAGCTCTGTTAATCTGGTTAACTCCAACAATAATTGCGGGAGGATATTCATCCGAATTATATTTATACAATCCCACTAAATAGTCGAATAATACATCACCATCAAAAAGATAAATAGTAGGATATTTCAGATTCGATTTCGAGTAATTATCTGGTATAAAGATCTTAATTTTTCTTTCCTGATTTAAAATTAAAGAATGAATAGTTATCTCCTGTCCCATTATATGGGTACAAATTAAACAAAGGGAAACTATTAACCAATGCCTTAAAACGAATGACTTCATTATGATTTAATAATTTTTAGATCCATTTTTCTTCATAATGATTAGAAATTTGTGTAATAATAACAACAAATTTTTTATTGTTATGTTTTTATTTCGTAGTTGGGGTGGTTATAAGAAATAGATTGAATGTCTTGTTTGTTTTGCTTCTGTTCTTACTTGAGATATGGATGTTAGCCGGATGTCGTTTTTGAGAAAATCAATATATAAACATTAGTTTGCGTCAGAATAGATCATCTTTTTTGGATAACCGCATTAAGGATGAATCCGGTCTGGCTGTATCCAATGGTCTTAAAATATAAAGCTCTGCTTTTTTGCCATATTCATTTTTCATGAATCCGGGCAAAAAAGTAGAGCTTTATATTTTAACCATCCCTGGATACCCTCCAGACGAAGGTTCCTTAAAAGGAACCTTCGTCTGGTTTGCCCTCAGGTTGTTCAGTTTTTTTAGGTTTTTTCATAAAACTTGTTTTTCCAAAACGGTAAGAAAAGGTCAGGTTTCCGACAGGGCCCTGCTGATATCTCTGGAAGTCAACAATTGTATTTGCGTCCTGCGTAGTCATTCCCCATTTCCGTGTACTAAAGATATCCCTCACGTTTAAGCTCAGAGAAGCCTTTTTATTCTTGAAGTCATACTTTGCACCGCCATCTACTCCATACATTGCCTTACGCGTTCCCTGTGCCAGTACCTGCGAAGAACTATAATCCCCCCTTAATTGCAGCGTAATGTTATAAGGAAGTACAAAATTATTAGTCAGGTTTGCGTTCCAGCTGAATCCCGAGTTACCCGCAATATTATAAGCCGGAACAGCATCAATTTTACTATGATATATATTCACATTCGCTGTAAAATTCCAGGCTTTGACTACATCAACCTTAGCAATAAACTCCAGTCCGCTTGAAAGATCTTTAGTCAGGTTCAGTGGAGTAGTTGTAATGACACCATCCGCATCAGGGGCAGAGCGTACCCTTTGAATCAGGTCATTCGTCTGACGCATATAAGCACTGGAGATCAGCGTTACCTTAGGCCAGAATTTGCTGTAACTCAATTCAAACGAATGCACATCTTCAGGAAGCAGGTTAGGGTTACCTTTGCGCCAGTTCAGCGGGTCAGAATAATCTATGAAAGGATTAGTATCCCATGGTCTTGGTCTGTTAACCCTTCTGGTATAACTCAATTGCAATTGCTGCTCACCAGTAAATTTCTGTGTCAGGAATATACTTGGATATAATCTTTTATAAGCCACACGTGCAGGGGCCGATATCGGCAGGTTATTCATATCATATCCGCCAGATTTCGTATCCAATAACGCATCCTCTGCCCTCAGCCCAATCTGGTAACCAAAATTCTTAATCTGGTTCTGGTAATTAAAATATAAAGCATGCACCTGGTCTTTACTTGTAAAAGTGTTCGACAGCAAGAAATTATCCTCATACTGTCCCGTCGCATTATTCAGTTTCATTGCAACAGTATTCGCATCAGAATACTTGATCTGGCTCCGGTAGCCAGTTTCGATTTTACCCAGTTTACCTAAAGGCATCGTATAGTCAAGCTG
>Ga0194135_10001687_pt1 | contig 13259 bp, 13 predicted proteins | sample LitLau_LLRF_2013_FD_134024 | JGI IMG/M metagenome (GOLD analysis project Ga0194135, IMG submission 134024) | Freshwater sediment microbial communities in response to fracking from North America - Little Laurel Run_MetaG_LLRF_2013 (version 2) | ecosystem: Environmental > Aquatic > Freshwater >... | reverse complement strand
ATTTTCTTCTTGTCAAAAGCCAACTAAAGTATGCAAATCCTCTTTTGTTCATTTTGAATGAAGGCTCAAAAACTGGGTTCACGGATCAGGAAATTGTTGATTACGGTTACGGATGGATTAGTTTAAAAAAAAAGGGTCTTAATTCAGGGACAAAAACAGTTATAAAATGCTGTTTTGTTACGCACACGCGGTCACGCCGGCACGCGCAACCGTTTCATGTTACTCTTGGCATGATGGTGAAAGTAAGCAAGTGTGTAATGATTTCGACACGCCAGTTCGACAAAGTCAAATTGTGTATTCCAGCGGAAAATTACGGCGGTGGTGGTTGGTGGCGGGGATGTAATGACATAAACAGAATTGGATTTCTAAGCCAAGGGATCTGGAGCAGAAACTAGAAAGTTGCTGAGGAACGCGCGGGAGAGAAAGTTGGATGGAGCAGGCCGCGTTTCGTTTTAGTTTGTCCATGTAATAAAAATGGAATCCTTTAAATCATGATTAGATGTGAGGAAATGTGGATAAAACGGACTTACCCAGAACTACAATGAAGCCCGGAATAGCATAGACCACAATGAAGCAAAAAGTTCCAAAAGTTTTCCGGGACAGACTGTCTGGCCATTCCTGTATACCAATTACAAAGAAAGTTGGTGAAAGTTAAGTGGGAGGAGAGAAGTGCAGGAGAAGTCACCCCCTTTAGTGAAACTTAGTAAACTCAATTCAAAGTTAAAGTTAACTAAGAACAGAACTGAAATGAAGTGAAAGAAGATTAGAGAAAACAGGCCTGGGTTGAAGAGAAGAAAGGATGAGACGATTAACTCATTTCTCCCAGTTCATCTCCATCCTAATCATTTACGAGGAACAGGAACATTTAATTCCCATCCAACTGATTTTAATCAACAACTTTTACTTTTGAAAACTATTTAATTGAGTTTTGGAGAATTGGAACAAGGTCCAATTTACGTCAATCCTAGTCCACCATCATTTGAGCTCAATCACTCCTTCTTGTGAGGGAAAGTCTTTGAATTCGAATTCAATCTAAGCTGAGATTGTGTAAAAAGGGGAAGGGGAATGGAGAAATGGGGATGAAAAATTGAATTACTTTCAAATTCGGAGAAATCCAGGAGAATATGAAATTCGGTATTGAGAAAAGAGAAAGTTCTACAGACAAAAATGGGAAATGAACTCATTCTGGGAATCTAATACTGTACACTTTATTCAGCTTTACTATCTAGTCTGAAAAGAAATAGAATAACTACAAGGAAATTAAATTCTGAATTCCAAATTGGAGACGGGAAAGGAAATTCCTGCTGGATCTCGGATTGGAGAAAGTGACTATGGCTAACTTTCACCGTAGCCCAAGGTTCCATTCCTGCTTCTCCCACACGTGCCATCCCGAGATCCCGACTCACTCCCTCATTCTACTTAAGAATGAAATATTTTTTGATTCTATTTTCATCTTCTACCTTTTCTTCTTAATAAAAAAAATGTCATTACGTCTAATGTCAGCCATTGTCAAAAGTGAAGTGGAGTACTTTTCCAGACAAAAGGAACAGGTAGGCGGTGGATCCCATTCTTGAGATTTCCCCTCTTGGGACTCACAACTCCAAACTTGGGATTACACAGAATTGGTAGAGGGAGGGAGGATGATAGTCAGAATCGCCTCCGTCTTTGACTCTCCTTCATCGCTGATTCATAATTCACGACAACTTTCTTCTTCGTGTTGAAGAAAGTATGGTCTTGTGTGGCTCGTGGCAGGGAAGTCAGTGAGTGAGGGGCAGAAAGAAACTTACCTCAATACAATGCGTGAAGACGGCATTCCCGATTGTGTAACCGCCCAACTTCCGGATCAGGAGAATCGGTGCAAAGATAACCAGAGATAATATCCAGAGGCAGAGAATGACCTAAATATAACAAAGGGAATCAGATCTTTTGTTTCCTCCGCTCTTCATCCACAGACGCCCTCACGCAATCTTCCCATCCACCATAATTTGATTTGCTCATTCAATTCACTTTATCAAGTTGTGCAAAGAAGACGGAAGAGAAAGAAGATTTTACCAAACTGATAAGTAAATTAATTGAGCCTTGGAACTTTCCCCCCGTGCTTCTATCATAAGAGTCGACAAGATTTATGGCCTACATTATAAATATCGAAAATGAAGAAAACTCATCGACAATCGGAGAGAAAGGGATTCCTTTATAGAGTGAAAGAAATTTTTCTTTCCCTTGAGTTTTTATTGAAATTGCCGAGAAAGTAGGGTACTTTTAGTGTGAGAGACAGAAATTGTTTACAAAAGGAGCGGGGTGAGAAGTTTCGGTGCTTACTTTTCGAGTGGTCCTTCGGTTAATAATTTTTCTGGACATTGGATGCCTAATGGCCAAGTAGCGATCGATACTCATGGCAGTAAGCGTAAAGATGCTCGCACTCACTGCTACGCCTGGAAAACAGAAGACAATGAACGGGATGAATAGAAAACTGTATAATATATAGGGTGAGCCTGTTAGATAAATGAGCTCAACAACCGGGGTTGCTGTTTTTCAATGTTTTTAGGAGAGAGGAAAGTTCAGGATTATTTTAATTGTTAAAAGAACAGAAGCGGAAGTTCATGGATGAGAGAAAACAGTCGAGGAACGGTTGACTTCTTTCCGATTCCCAAAACGAGGAATGAATGGTCCTTAGTCCCGTGCCGAGTCCTATTCTTGTACTGCTTTATTATTATTCAACCAAAAGTGAGAGCAATCGGCGTACAAAAGTGAAAACTCTTTCTCTGGGAATCACCGGTATAATAAGCGTCTCTTTTGTTTCTTTTACATTTCCTCTTCCTTTCTCTCCCGGAACCAACCAATCAGAACTCTCGAAATGAAATGAGATCATAAAAACTTTCTCTTTTGACTGTGATTGATGGAACGAGAACCAAGTAATCGGAAATCATAAAAACAAACATGGCACAAGCATGCCCAGGAGATTTCAAAATGAATGAGCTTAGCTTCTGAGGATTGTAAATAAGAATTTCTGCTCCAACGAGCTCCGGATTATTCTAATAAAAGCAGGCAGACGGGAGACGACCTGATGAGATGATGGTGCGTGAGCGGGTTACGGTAAACACAAATTGGCAATATGTTACAACCTCCTCCCAACCCAACCTTTCTCTTCTGGAAAAGTAAAGTAAGCGCTGAAACTTGACAGGGGGGCAATCAGGCCAAGAGTATGCAACAAGCTAACTACGTTATTATGATCAACTGAGTACCTCGTTATGGTTTCCATTTCAAATTGTTGTTTTACAGGTAACGTTACTCCTCTGCTCCCCTCGAAGTCACCAAGATCAAATCAGGCCCACTCTCTATTCCCCTGACTTCAGGTAGAAATTCCGGAAAAGTTTGAAATTGGAAAATAAGATTGAAAAATGAAATTACTATGCAGTGCTTGATCTCTCCAAAGTAGAGCTTCTGAATTCTGAAATTGAGTCCAGTTCCTCCCAAAACTTTTCCTTTATTGAGTTTGGAAATCAATTCAAAATAACTTTGCAAAGGTGCTTCGGATTGGATGGAATTCCTACTTCCTCCAAACATCTTCTACATGGTGAAGAAGGATTCTGAGATGTTTTTCCCTTCCTGGGTATTCCACGCTGGTTTTTCTCATAAAACAAAAGATGAGGGAGCGGGTGAGGAATTCAGCCCTGAAATATCCGCAAGTGTATAGGCAGGGAAGCGTGGGAGAGGTTATATAATAATCTCTGCTCTTTGTCTCACTTCCCAATCATCATAAACAACTTTCCTTGCCAAATTATTATTATTAGAAACAGAAATAATGGTTATTTACGCAAGTTCTCACACTTTCTGTAGAAATTGAGCAAGTTTCATACTAAAGTTAGTCAGAATTTTCTATTCTCTTTCTAAAAACACATTATTTTAACAAAAGGTTTGAGTTTGTGGAGTTCTCTGAAAATATATTAATGGGTAAGGGGGCTATACTTACTGCTCTCACAGTTATTACTTGACACAGCTTGATTAATTAAGTTCTGAAATTACACTACTGTCTCCACCTGGACGAGTCCATTAATTACAAATTGATTAATTAGAAACCTCTTTGAAATCAACAGGGGGTTTTCGGCTATTAATTATTCCCACGGAGTCTCTGGAAGACGAGAATGGGAAATCCAAGAGAAACCACAACCCATTATCTCCTTTCTCTCTCTACTTTCACTTTCTCAGCATATCTCAGAGAAGTCATAATGAAAATGGATTGGAGAGGTGGGCGTGGTGATTCTAGATCCGTGGAGTTGGCCAAGATGCAAGTTGACAGATATTTATCTGCAAAAGTAACATCTTCCTCCCCGGAACTCCCGATCCCAGTTCAAGTCGGCACTCTTATACTCCAACCTCACACAATTAATTAACTTTCACTCGGCTATAAGCATGTTCTGTCGAGGAAAAGGACAGAATATGCCGTGGACACAGGGTGGGCCATGGGGTGGAGACAGGAGACAAAGGGAAGATGAGTTAACAGACGGCGGAGTGATAATCAATTGTCAAATTGTCCCTGCGAGCTTACCTTGGAGATAGTGGGTGAGCCGACACATTACGCTGCCATAAAGCCAAAGGGTGTGGACCGCCTGACCTATAGCGACCGGCATACAAATTATGGTCACCAGTAAATCGGCCACTGCAAGGTTAACCAGGAAGTAATTCGTCACGCTGTGAAAACAAAAGAGTTAATTAATGCGATAATTACGAAACAGATCCGAACCCTCGAACCTAATAATTTAAGGAAATTTTCAAGAAGCAATCTATAATCAATCATCTTATTCCCTGTTCCCTAAATTTCTATTCGTCCGGGATGTCCATCACCAATGATTGGTTTGATCCAAAAGATTTGAGCATTTGACAAATTAAAATTTTCAATAACATTCAAAATCATTCTAACTACTTCAGCGTCAGCCACGCTTTTTAGACAGAGACCACGATAGCTTTATATTCCATAACCGGAGTTCCATAGTGCATAATGGGCTTGAGGTGGTTTCTCGTGGGAATTTGATTCTTGTGTAAGTTTACTTGTAAAAGTAAGAAAGTGAAGAAAGTAGACATTCATCCCTGACATCAAGTCGGATTCGCATTAGAAATGCGGGGGACGGCGACTCCTTTTTAATTAATGCTGGAGTTATGCAAAGAGAAAGTGGAGGAGTTGGAAGATGAAAGTCGGCTGGAAAAGCCACGGAATCAATTTTCCGTCAATTAATTAACTTGAGCATCTCTTCTACCAGACAGTTTAGATTCTAAATTCCTCTATTCCTAACTCTATTCAAAGCATTATAGATTTGTCGTCGTTTGGCTTAAGTCTGGCATCACATCTCGCCCCTCCCCCCCTGCAAGACTATAAATGAATGAAATCTTCTTTCTGTAACCGAGCAATCATTCATTCAAGTGATTAGTTGTTTTTGTTGCTTTCATCTCAAGCGTGGAATAAATAATACTGGGAACTAGATGGTCGATCGAGTAGACATCTGCCAAGCTTCCCTATTCCATTTTCAAGAAATCTCCCTTGTTATGATGTGGTTAGTAGCAATAGCAAGACTAGAAATGATAGGAGAAAGTGGGGTTTATTCGTCTGCTCGGGTGACCTTAACCCAGGAATTATAACAAGCCCCTCCAGATCCCTGTTTCAGTAAATGCGTCAGGTGTATAAAGAAGATTTGAATCCTTTGCATTGCCCAGAAACTGGCGTGGGAGCTGATCGGTGCAAGGCACGCGTCGTCCCATTCATTATCTGTCACATTGAATTCAACATTGATGCGACGACGATCCATCAAGGTATAAAATGAATTATAAATCCATTCGTGACGTGAGGACGTGACGGACAATCATCAAGAAGCAAAAGACTGAACTTTTACAAATTGGGCCCAATGTGCAAGAAAAGTTGACCCAAGGGATGCCTGAATCATGAAAGGGCAAAACGAATGACTAGGGGACATGAATATGGAAATGAATGAGCAGAGCAGCCACGCCCAGGGATTGGAGCTGATTTGCACCTTGTTATTCACTCCAAGTATTAATCATTATTAAATCTTACTCTGAAAACGGTGTCTAAATTGGGAAATGTGAAGAAAAGGCCCGGAAATATTCCAAATGCAAAAGAGAAAGTAATGCGAGCGGATTATTAGATAGAGACGGAACTCCTTCTCATGGATCATTCATGCGTCATGTCAGTAATACAACACTGTATTCCGTTTTAGAGATGGCGGATGTAAATTGTTGTTTACCTCTGTAGAGATTGATACCTTCGAACCACGAGGATGATTGCGATGTTGCTTGTGAGAGCAATTAGAAAGAGAGGGACGTAGGTTGAGATGAGGATGGCATTCAGGGGTTGATCGTAAATGAAGAGGTTCTTTTGATATAAATCAATAACATGCTTAATTTCATCTGTTATGTTCTCATCTCCGGACTCAATTAAAATTGTATCCATGATGGCCGTGACTGTTGACGCAAGGTAGGGCTCTCTCTCTCTGTGAAAAGAAAGACAAAAGAAAGGAAGCATTATTAAAACCCAACTCCGTCTTTTGTGAGTAGTACGCAGCTACTCACTTGGAGATTTTTAATACCCCTTGATAATACTGATTAGCTTGGGATTCTGTCTTCCCTTGGCAAAAATTACTGTCTGCAGTGGGAGGATACAGCATCACCCACCACCACCACCAAGTGTGACAGGTGTGAAGAATGATGTAAAAATTGACACACTCACTTCACTAACTATATTAATTTTCGGGCAAACATGAATTATTAGTGCAGAAAACGCTAACAATAACTTGTTTACCTAATGCAAATTGGGTCTGTGACCAGCGCTGCTGTTCCTCCTCAACTAATTCCAGTTCCTCCAACTTTAATACCTTTCTAGCCTGAATCCAATGATGCCATGAATCTAATTTTAACCAAACAATAGGAGGGGAAGGAGGAGGATGAGAGCGGAAATCTGTGCAAGTATGTGGAGATCCATTCAAGATTGGATTGTTTGCAGTCTGGATCTGCCTATTGCAGCAGTACTTGCAAGTTATCGGCAGGCTTCTCCCCGTCATTGCCCCCGAATGTCAGTCAGCTTATTTTGTGCTTACCCTTGTTTAGCGACTGACGTCAGTAGGTGAGGACAATTAAGATGGTCGTCTGCCTAGACGCGTGCTGTTATTAAGATATTGTGTACTAGGACTAATTGTTTGGAGACGCACTGCGTGTCAACAGGAAGGAGTTACAAGATATCATCCTGCTTCTGTCGTCTAATTAGGCCCAGTGGCCTCCCACAATCTTCAAGTTATAACAAACGACCACTTTAGACCACTATGGGAGAAGAAAAAACAACTTTCACCGGAACATGAAACTTTAGTTTTCGGTACAATAAGCTTTTACTGCTTTCACTCCATGCTCAAATTCAACTACCACTACTGTTATATTGATTTGAGAAGTCCTTAACTCTACGCAATTGTCAGTCACAAAATAATTGGCCTGTCAATTCAGTCGAGGTGATGCTATCTAATAAAAATGATACTAAATTGAATTCTGTTCAAGTTGATAGTGTCGGTGACAGCCTCAAGTGGAGACTGACAGAGTACGTGTTAGCTCCTACCACCTTCTATGGTCTTCGGGGAGGAATTGAAAGGCGACGTGGAATTGGAGGAACTCGATCTTTGGTTTCTACCCGGATTTTATTGCCCTTAAACTTTCTCCTGCTCTCATTCAGTTCCCGTTTGCAGCGTTGATCTTGAAACGTTTTGAGGAAGAACATGCGCTCACGTTTCTCTCCCATTCATCCAAGTCCATACACAACTCCACTTTTTTAAACTTTCTTTACTTATACTGCTCTCAGATTTTTGAAAATTTTGGAAACTTTCTTTGTCAATTTTAGTGTGTGTACAGAAAACGTATCAGTATGTACATAGTTTTCATTCCGAAATTATGTTCTCTTCCCTAAACGTGAAAATGATTGAACGTGACAGTTTTCTTCAATTTCCGGGAAAAGGTCTTGAGCATTTTCTATTATTTTGTTTTATTTTGCATTTCTAAAATTGGATTTTCCAAAGTTAACTTTTCTCTCACATCCGCTTTCATTTTTTTAATGAAAAACCTAAACCCGGGAACAAATTAATTTGAATTTTTTTCTTCATAATTTTATGAATTGTCATTGTCACCATCGCATCTCAATCTCGTGCTTTACACACATACGTTCACATTTAAATCAGGTACGCCGTCAGTTCATTCTTGGCTTAATTCGTAAGTTTCAATAATTAACCTGTCTCCTCAATCAATTAATAATTTAAAGCTTTGGCCATTCATCCCAAGGTCACGCACGGGACACCGTTCAACGCAGACTCCACGTGTCTGTCTCTGTCTGAAGCATCCGTCGTTGCTATGGTAAGGATTCCGTTTCCTTGTTGATTTAGAACAAAAATACACTATCATAATAGGCTTTGGTAATTTATTGCTCTGCTAGTCTGACACTGACAGTCAGTGTCGGGGGCGTTGGTAAGATCCAAAGTCTTGGATTTTTCTTGCAACTTGCCGTGCCGTGCATGCATAATACAGAAGCTTTCCGCTTGCTTGTAGAAAAGAAAAGAGCTCACGTCAGTCGAGGACTCTGACAGTTCGTGAATCGTGATCTTGACTCCTGGAATCTGTTTTTGGACAAAAGGAAAGGCGTCATTATGGCTGACGGACATGATGATAATGGCCAGCTGGACATGGACATAGATGACGACTACGACGGAACCGGGAATAATTTTGGAGCCGCTGCTGCTGCTCCTCATCCCCCTGCTCCTGCCCTTCCTAACCCTAATAACGGTTTTGCAGTTATTGATGATCCTTTTTTGCAGCATCGAAATCGAAATCGTCGCATCCACCATGGTCCTGGGGGTCCTGCAGCTAGCTTTGCAGACTATATCTCACAGATGACAAACCATATGAACCGTACCTTTAGTAAAGGACTCCGTGCTTACTCCGTCGCCATGATGCCTGGACAAGATAAGCCGAACGTTGAGAATGGTGGGAAAAGTAAGTGAAAACTCTGTTCTGTTTCTTTAATGAGCAATGACAGTTTTACAACCTTGTTTTACTTGTTATGCAGTCATCCTCCCACCGTCTTGTTTAGAAGAGTTGACCCAATTGAACACAGTCTACCCAATGCTCTTCAAAATGACCAACCATGCTCTGGGACGTGACAGCCATTGCGGCGTGCTGGAATTCATTGCAGAAGAGGGGGTCTGTTACCTTCCGCACTGGGTAAGATTTCAGTGGTTCCCAACCTGTCAAACGTTCGAAATTAATTGGTTTTCATTTCCCATCCCTCTCTCTTGGTTGCAGATGATGCTGAACCTAGTGTTGGAGGAAGGGGATCCCATTCACATTGCAAGTGTCACTCTGCCGGTTGCCACTTTTTCAAAGTTTCAACCACAGTCTGTGGATTTCCTGGACATTTCCAATCCAAAGGCCATTCTGGAGAATGCATTGCGTCACTTTGCCTGCCTCACAAGTGGAGATACCATTGCGATTCGGTACAATGACCGGGTTTACGATTTTAAAGTCTTGGAAACTCTGCCTGGACCCGCTGTCAGTATTATCGAGTGCGACATGAACGTATGTCAAAAAACTTTGAATCTAACAAATATTAGTCTAACTAAACTTGTAATTTATTAAAGTAAAGAATTGATTGTTTGACTCTCAGGTTGATTTTGCACCGCCGGTCGGATACGTTGAGCCCACCACAGGTGCTAACGGTCCCAAGGCCGGAACACCGGAAGAACCCAGTTCCTCCAATTATGCTGCAGTTCCTGATGACCGAATTCGTGTCTTTGCGGGTGCTGGAAATCGGTAAGAGGGCCCATCTTATACTCTACGTTTTGCATACGCCGATTGCAAGTTCCGGACCGTGGATTCTTCTTTTGCTTACATTTTAGTTTGGATGGGAAGGATGTGCCCTGCTCAGAGCAAGAAATGGCTGCAGTTCCTAATCGGGTCCGCGGTGTTCCAGACTATGATTACCAAGTTGGTTCTTTGGACTTTGTTCGAGATCTTTCCTACTTTGAGACTCGAGCCCGCAACGCTTCCGCCGACTCTACATTTCAAGCCTTTACGGGGGATGGGAAACTCCTGCGAGCTCCCAAAGTCAAAGTTGAAGACTGAAAACAAGTGAACCAATCTCAACTCCATTTCACGCAACAAAATGTCTTCCTCGATGGATCTCAATTCTCATTTCCTTCACAGTGGCAAGACATCCCATTTGAATATCCTCTAAATTCTTTCAAATTAAGTCCTCTCTTCTCCCTACAATTTACTGGCGTGCCTGGAACTTGGGGAGGAAAGGAGATTACACAATACAAAAGCAAGCACAGGGTCCCTTTTAAGTATCTTACTGCATTAATTAAACCGAAGACAATAAAACTACAATTAAAATGTATCCATTTTCAAGAGGTATGTCTACTTTCCGGTTTATTTAATTTTAAAGTGGGAGAAATCTCGACGAGGCGGACAGCCGCGCTCCTGTTGGTTATTCCAGTCGACTGGACTTGAATGAGTGCAGTGGAGTTTGTAAATTTTGAATTAATTAGATGTGGATATTCTATGACTGCTGTTAATTAGCCACATTTCCAGACGGTAATTGCAACGTAGCCATTGAACATGTAAAGGAGACTGGTGGGCTCGTAGTCCACATCAAATGCAAAGCTTTCCCCAACCACGACGTGCCAGTTGGGATTGTAGTTCTTGTCCATCTTCTCCTTGATTACTCTACTCGCCGTCTTTAATTGATTGAATTCAAAATTAAAGGACCGTTTCTAGGTAAGGAATTACATGGTAATTTGGCTTGTATAATTAGTTACCTCTGGATCATTATAGTATCGCTCAGTGCAATCCGTGACGATGTCTATAATATCAGCCCGGCTGGCATCAGGGATATCTGCAAACTACGCAAAGAAAGAAACAGCAACGAAATAACATTATTTCAATTAGGATAGTCTGTGCCTCGGAGGCTGCGTCGGATTCATTCATGCAGGATTCAAGTACCCGGATGAGTGGATAAACTGGGATTTGGACTTTTCTTTCCTCAGGAGCTCGAGTGGATCTCACTCCGACTGAAGTCGTCCCAACGCTTCCACGTCTTGACTGATTCTCAGCATCATCCCCCATTGCAATAATGACAGCGTTTATCTCAAGCTCAAGCTTCAAAATCTGGGAACTTGTGATGAGGAGGATTAAGCAAACCGAGAAAGTGGGTAAAGTTTTCTTTGTGATTAAAATTAAAGTAATTCGATGAGTTGAATCAATTGCTCTGACAATTTATTAGATTTTAACTTTTCATTTTGAAAAGGTGAAAGTTTTTACAGAGAAAGTGGAGAGATGAGTTTCTACCCTCTAATCTTTTTACTGTCGCCTGCTTACTTGCTACTCAGTCCAACCGAGCTGCCACCATGTGCTGGAGAAAGTAATTTAAAAGAGAAAGTAAGAACCAGTGAATGGGTCCATTTCGGCAAGGCGGAGTTACCTGCAAAACCGGAGGGACGGGCAAAACAATTAGTGGAGTTTCTACAAGGACCTCCTTATGAGAGGATTGATTAATCTTCGATTAATTTAGATTTGAATTTCTGCTGCGGGTAAAGCAAGACTTGACTCATGGCGGCCTTCATTTGCATCTCCATGATTATTTTAGCCAAGCATCGTTTGAGAAAGTCAATTTCTCGGGTTGCTCCCAGATTCTTTTGAACTAGAGCTTCATTTTCAATTCCCATCCATTCCAATTGCTTCCTGTTCCGCTCAACCTGGGATTAATTTAAATGAAATTGTGTAATTTCTTTTAATTCACCTTTATTTTGTTTGTTGGGAAATTATGATTGTGATTTACGAACCTTTTGATCCATTCGCCTAACTTGTTTGATCCTGGATGCAATTTGCTTCTCTTCACTGGTCCATTGAACCATCTTCCCTTCCTGCTCCGCAACCCGCTTGGCGAGGTGTTGACAATTGATTTGAGACCGTTCCAGCTCACCTCTCAATTTCTCTTCAAGTGTCCTTCTCTCCGTGAGTTCCTCCTGGAGTGTGGCAATGATGGCCAAGTTATTAACAGTGAGCTCATTGTAGTAATCCTTTAGTTGAGTCAACTGTTCCGAATGCGTTTGGATCAATTGATTCAGTTGCTCATCCTTGAGGATTTGGGTTTGAATCAAATCCTGCTTGCATTCCAAATCCACCATTTCCCGGTGCTTGATAAGAATGAGGTCGGATTGGACCTCGGTCCGACGCACTTGCTTCGAATATTGACTTCGCATTTCAGTTATGTTCTGGGAGTGCTGGAACTGGAGATTTCGAATGGTTTGGAGGTGGCAGAGCCTCGCATCGCCCAATTCCTTCTTCCGCTCCTGATTGTCTGCTTTTAAAACGGACTCAAGTTTCCAAAATTGGTCTTGGAGGAGCTTCATCCTTTGCAAGTAGTCCAGTCGGGCCGCTCCCAATTGCTTTAAATGCTCGGACATCAAGAATCGAACTTTTTGTTTTTGTAAATTCATTTCCTCTTCCTTATTTTCACGTGCCTAGAAATCATAGTTGGCGTTAATTTGATTGTTCCCTTTCGACTTAATTAATTTTAACTGCGTTATACACGAGTTTATCAATAACTCACATCATCACGCTGGACTTCTGCGAGGCGGGCCTTGTCCTTTTCAATCGTGATTTTCTCCACGGCCAAACTCCAAAGGGAAAACAACTTTTCTCTTTCCAGCATAAAGAAGTTCCGTTCTTCTCGCTCACGGTCAATTTCATTCTAAAACAGGGTGGGTCGAGAGTCAGGCTCGGACTTTTTAATTTTAAGACGATTTGTATAACGGACTTACCTGGAGTCGTCTAATATGCCCTAGCAGTTGCTCTCGGGACATTTCAGCCGTAGAAATCCCATCCACAATTTTCTTTCCCTTCTTTCCAGCTCCTTTCCCTTTCTTTTTCCCCATCGCTGATTTGTTTCTCTTCGAATCCAAATTTGATTAAAATAAATTCGTTAGAGAAATGACCCAACTTCTGACTTTACTAGCGTGGATTCATCTGCATGATTTTATTTCCTCATTCCATCCACCCGAAAAAGTTTGATCGTTAAAAGATCCATTCCTGGATCCCTTGGAGAGAAAGTGAATTGAGGTTGGGAACAAACGCGAGAGACTGGGAGAGACGTGAAACTTTTTTTTTAAATCTCCAGTTCGGTTTTATTTGAGGTGAATTTCCATGAAAAGTGATTAAATTGGATT
>Ga0194135_10001686_pt1 | contig 13262 bp, 15 predicted proteins | sample LitLau_LLRF_2013_FD_134024 | JGI IMG/M metagenome (GOLD analysis project Ga0194135, IMG submission 134024) | Freshwater sediment microbial communities in response to fracking from North America - Little Laurel Run_MetaG_LLRF_2013 (version 2) | ecosystem: Environmental > Aquatic > Freshwater >... | reverse complement strand
GGACATCATGTCACTGCCAAATTACTCGACGAGATTCTCTACGAATTCACCCCTAAAATTCTTTCTAATTTCTGTCATGCTGGTAAGAAAACTGGAAAGCATTTGGAGCAGCATATGGCTTGCTATTTGGCTCCGGCTAACGAACAACGAACCCATGTCCGTCCAAGTAAGTTATAATTTTGTGATCTCGTTCCAGGTATCCGTTGCTTTCAACAATCCTACGGATAGTGGAGCTGTAGAGTTTGAGACCTCAAACTTTGATTCAGTCATCGGTAAATTGAATTTTAAACGGTGGCCCAATGAGAAATGGGATACGTGGTTAAACCCATATTTGAAAGTTGCAGTTGCTCATATTTCTTTCTCGTTTAGCCAATACGGAGCTAGTCTTCATTAATTTCTATGCCGATTGGTGTCGATTTAGTAACATGCTGGCCCCGATCTACAACGAGGCAGCTGAGAAGTTACATACAGAATTTCCAGACAGGAGTCAAGTGGTAAACCAAAGCCCATTTACCCATTACACTCCTTAACCTCCACAACTTTACAATCCCCTTCCTCAGTCTCTGACCCTCACATTTGCTTTAATATTTTACAAATTTTGTCTCGTCTTCTGCAGGTCCTTGGGAGAGTGGACTGTGACAAACATTGTACGTATAGTTTGTCTCTTGGGCGTACACATTTATTAGATACGCATATTTTAAAATTATTCTTGTATTATTTTCTGAAGCTTCCATCTCTTCAAGATACCAAGTGTCAAAGTACCCAACACTGAAATTAGTCCGCAACGGCGTCCCCTTGAAGAAGGAGTACAGAGGAGCCAGAACCCCAGAGGCATTTATAGAGTATATCAGGAAACAACTTGAGAACCCACTTCATGAATTCCAATCCCTTCAGGAATTGATGGAACTTGACGTATGGCTAAATCAACAGTACCCGCTTCCCGTTCCATTTCACTTTCCCTTTCACACTTATATCTTTGCAGGCTACAGGTGATAAGCGAATGTTCATTGGGTACATGCTCAGTAATGAAACGAAGACTTTCCAAATGTATAAGAAAGTAGCGATGAATCTTAAGGACGACTGCAAGTTCTATATTGGCTTCGGGTAAGACAAACAATCAGATCACTCTCATTGGATGAATTCCTTCGAAAGTAAAATTGGGGTTTGAATTGAGTTGAATCATTTTGCTTACAGTGATGCCTCAAAGCAGATGCATCCACCAGATCATGACATCATTGCTTTTCGGCCGGATCGGACTAGATCAGTAGATTCCGACGAGACCTTTACGGGGGACAGTGAGAACTTTGATGAACTTTTGGCTTGGGTCCAAGCAAAGTGCGTACCAATGGTCCGTGAGATCACATTCGAGAATGCGGAGGAACTCACAGAAGAGGGGCTCCCGTTCCTTATTTTCTTCCACGATCCAGCGGATACTGAATCCGTCAAGCGGTTCAACTTACTCGTTGCAAATGAACTCATTGTTAAGAGGCGTAAGTGCTGGAATCTAAACAAGGAATTACGGGCGGTCAATGGTCATGGTTCAAAGGTGATGATTCTATTCCTTTTTTCAATTTTCTTTAACAGACGCCATCAACTTTCTCACGGCTGATGGAAAAAAATTTGCTCATCCGCTCCACCATTTGGGCAAATCAGACTCGGACCTCCCGCTGCTGGCGATTGACAGTTTTCGTCACATGTACTTGTTCCCTGACATGAAAAAGATGGAAGTTCCTGGGAAAGTAGTAAAATTCATCGATGACCTTGAGTCGGGGAAACTTCACCGAGAATTCCATTATGGTCCAGATGAGCCAGAGGCGGCTGACGACGACACTCCACAGACAGAAGAGAATCGGATTTCCGGCGGACCTCCAACAACCCCTCCCGAGTCAACGTTTCAAAAACTTCGACCTTCACCCAATCGATACACACTCCTCAAGGATGAATTATAATTCTAACCCGAATGTCTAAAAGCAAAAGCCCGCAATTAGAATTACCTTTCTCTCACCTTCTGAACCTCTAACAATCTTAGCCGGAAAACAAGATGGTACGAGCCGTGCTCGTCTTTCACCCGAGTGGCTCCCATTTCTTTAACCTTCTTGTACACATGAATATTTATTGGAGCGGTAGTGCACATTATTCCTTTAATTAGTCAATTGAAGTAAGTGTGGGTTCTGCACGCTGATGCTCTGGATGAGTTGCACCATGTACGAATGCAATTTTAGAAAGTGATATTTCTGATTCTTATTTCAAAAATGACATGTTGATTAGAATAATTTAGTCCGCCCATCAAATACACAATACAAATAGGAAATTATGCAATGGAATTTAATAAACGTAAAATCAAAGCGGATTAAAATTTAAACTGCGAAACTTGAGTCAACCTATACGCCTTCAGTCGCCCTCTTTTAGCTGTCGAATTTCCTTCAGGAGCTCCACAAGTAGAAGCTCTGCTCTGGTGACAATCTCTTGAACGCGCCTGGGTTCGGAGGGTCTAGGAATACTGTGCCCAATGGTGGTAGAATTTGACGTTGCAGCGCCTACGTGCCCTTCTCCAAGGTTTCTTGCCGTGGGTGGTTTTGTTCCTTCCGGTTCCAGATCATTTTCTTGTGCCATTTGTTCGTATAATCCCACTAGCTCAGCCTTTTGTTCAAATATTACATTTTCTAGTTCCAGGATCCTGAAGACAATGGAAAATTCAATATTGGTAATTACTTATTTAGGGAGTGGAATTGACGCCGAAAAGGATGAAAAATGGGTTATATTCTAAGAACCTTCGATCCCGCTCTTGCAATTCATGTTCTAGTCGCTGGATTTGCTGTAAAAGGGCATCGGTATTGTGAGCGGACCCACGTAGAGATCTTCCCAAACTGCCGGTAGAGCAGCGAGCGGGTATGAATCGACCTGAACTTGCTTGAGCATCGGAAAGAAAGTCAGGAAGAGAGGGACCAGAACCTGAAGCAACTGGGCCATATGCTCCAAGCTCATCTGATCCAGCTGCTTCGGCGTTTCTGAAAGATTCATAGCTAGCTGAAGACAATGAGCTATTAAATAAATATGGGTGGCACGGCACCAGTTTGGGCGTGGGACTTACGCGTTGGCGTTGTCTGAGTGCCGTTGACTAGAGTTGAGTAAATTTGGCATCATTTCGTTTATAAGAGCGAGATCCAAGGGAGATACTGGGTTGGGAATAGGATGATTCTCGTGGGGATGATCTCCAGCGTTTTGAGCTTCAACCACTAAATGATCCTGGACGAAGTCTGGGAGTAGTCCAGGGAGGTCTACCAAGTCAATCGGAACGGTCGTGGGATGTGAGCCACCTAAATATACAACACACAAACTATTTTCTAGATCCAACATTCTTCGTCCTCTGTCGAAAGCAAAGGTTTTAGGATGATTGTTAATCTTACTTCTTGCAGGCGGTGGTCTCCGAGGATTCCTTGTGGGGATGACGTCTGCTGATGCCTGTTGTTGGAGAAAATGGCGGAAAGAAATGGAGTTGTCGTCTCGACGTGCGGCTGCAGCAGGGGCTCTTCCTTGAATTCATAGGATGGGTCGGGTCAAGCATGATTTTATTCAATGCAAATACGTAAGAAATAATAAACTATCAAGTTATAAGAACTGTGTGAGTGAGATTTACCATTTTCATCACCATCGTCGCTGCTACTGGAAGACAGGTGGTGTGAAGCCATTTTAAATTCTGATTTCGCAAATTTTTCTTAAACAACTGCCAAATTTAGGGTGGTGTGTCGTGTGTGTGTAAGCTCCATGAATCACTTTTTAGTTGTAAAAATTGATTAATTGTACGTCAAAATATTGGAACAAGGGAAACTTTTGAAATGAAAATGCAACGCAACTGCTTCCGCCACTCTTCAACCCGACATGGTCAATTTTATCTAAAATTCAAATTAGTCAAATAGTTTTTTATTAAATTGGAATCCTATAATAAATATTTTCAAAATAGCTAAGCCTAATCTTCTTTAGTGTTCATCAACATCAGATCAGTAGCATAAAATTAAGCGCCATTAATTGATCCAATACTGCCCCCCAGGGTAGTGGGAATCTTCTCTCAATCCCCTATTCTAAACTCACTTCCAGCCAAGCCAGAGCCAGCAGCTGAAGCTGCTCGTCGCTGTCATCAATTCCATTCAATTAATTTTTTTGATTCTACATTCGGTAAGGTGTGGCTGGATTGAATTCTGTTACTTGGATCCTCCTCAAAGGACAAGACGAGTTCTCATTTGACTTTGTTTGTTATATTTAGGTACACTTGAGACTTGATTGACTTCCGCGGCAGCGGCACTCTTCTTCGCCTTACTTCAGGTCACGACTCGGAAGACGTGTCCAGGACAGTGGTGCGGTTAGCGGTAGTGTCACACATACACATTCGATTCTAACAAGCCATATTCATCAACGAGGTTCCGAGAGATCAGAAATGGATATATGCTTTGAACTAGAAGCATTTGCAAAAGTGATTCTGCACGCTACCAAATATCCTGCCTTCAGCGTCAACGGCCTCCTGATCCGGAAGAGCCCTACTGAAAAGGGAAATACAGAAAGCGACGGAGTTGTTCGTTGTGAGGATGCCATTCCATTGACCCATATCCATATGTCAAAGTTCTGTACACCGACCATGGAAGTGGCTCTTGCACAGGTTAGGACAGAGGATTCTAAAGTTGAATTAGTAATAGGTCCCTTGGCCGAGGTGAGTTTTCAAGGGGAACAGTGAACTAAGCAATTTTGTTTTAAATTCAGGTAGAGCAGCACTGCAAGGATAGCAAGAGTGAAATTGTTGGTTACTATCAGGCCAATCAAGACATTGAAAGTCGAAAGTAAGTGTCGATTTCTTCACGTTACAAATTTCTTCAGGAATGAACGAGAGAGATGACATTACCTTAACGTGATCTGGTTTTGCAGCCCAGATTTTGTGGCGATGAGATTGGTAGAGAAACTACAAGAAAGCAACCCAAACTTGATAATCGTGATGGTAAGTTGCTCGATTATATTAGTAGGAACTAAGAAGGGAGCTCTCAGATAGTGAATTGATTTGGGCTTATGAAGGGATAAAATCGAGGGCGTGCGCCTATGTTATGGTCTTGCCAAGAAGTAGAAATCAAACAATTCCCGATGTTCTAATTTGCTTAGATCGACAACGAGAAATTGGATTCCAACTTACAAGACATCCCTTTTATCTGTTATAAATTGATTGATGGAAAGGTCAAGGTAAGTAATTTTTCAATTATTTACATAGGAAAAGGAAAACAGCACTCAAATCCTTCTAAATTGGTCTGCAGGTCCAAGATGCACGGATCCAATTGATTCCGGACGAGCAAGGAAGTCTTTCTGCCGTCTCAGCCCTCATCCAAGCCAAAGTATACCGTCAGCTCGTGGACTTTGATAACCATCTTGAGGACTTGAGGGAAAACTACTGGAAGAACCCAAAAGTCACTGAAACCATCCAGAAGTTCAGTGTTTAAAACCTTCCCTCATCCTTAGTAGACAATTTTCCAAACTTTTTGCAAATAAGAATAAATTAGGAAATTGAACTCCTCAAGTATTCATGTATCGGAAAAGTAAAGAAACAGGATCAAACTTTGAGTTCAACAATTATTGAAGTGGAATTTTATTTCCCGTGTTTCCAAACTTGATGTGGGTGGGGTGAAAAAAGGCTACGTTCACAATGGAAAATGTTAAAACTACTAAAACCAATTAAAGATCGTCGCTTCAATAAAGTATTTTAAGAGATTTTATCCGAACATAACAATGAAGTTAAACTTATTATGATCTACTAAGTAAGGATACCCGCAAAAAAAGAGACAGACATGCAGAAGTTCCGATTTTGCCTTTTTGGGTTCAGAATAGGTGCAAAACCGGGGAATATCATTTGCTGGTGAGGAGGATGATGCATAAAACTCTTTTAAAATTCAAAAAATACACTCTCTCATATTTCTTCCTACTTATCATAATAATAATAATAATAATTTAATAATAACTATTCACAATTTCCTAATAATTTGCAACGCTAAACTGATTAAAAATTCTAACAGTTAAATCTAAACTCTAAGATTTTAAAACTCGGGAAAAGTTCTCATAAAATTAAGTTTTGATTCGCAATTTTACGACAATTTTGACGTGGTGGGCGGTGGTTGATGTGGATTAGGAAGGGATTGGTGACTCGGTGGGTCATCGAATCATGCATCCCATGCAAAGCTCCATCCCGCTCTTCATGCAGTCGTTATGAGAGTAAGCTCCACACTTCCGGCAAGCGGTCATGGCACGGAGGTCACAGACACAGTTCCCATGATTTGATGAGAGTGAGGCTCCTTGCCCGTGACTACTAGGTGCATGCGGTTGAAAGTGCTGACGATTGTTGTTTGTCATTGAAACTGGGATAAGGATAGAGCGGGAGTCACCATTACTCTCAAGTTTGAGCCCTTCAGTCCCCGTTGTGGCTATTGCACTGAAGAGGTCAAAGTCACTAGACATTCCACTACAACTCGAGGATCCATTCGTAGTATCCGGGATGCTAATTACGGGATGCTGGCCCGGGATAATGCGTGCTGATCCGGTGGATCCGTTCAAATTGACGTTAACGATATGACCGCTTGGAGGGACGGGGCTATAGTTCCAAACATCGGGACTGGCTGCTGGACTCCGATTTATCATACGGACAACATTTTGACTTCCGGTCGAGCTCACGGGTGTCAGGGTATACGAGGACGGGGCACTCGTCACACAATATTCCATTCGGCGTACCTCGTCATTCCCACTACTTTCGTCCTTGTACACGATCTGAGAAAATTTTAATCAAAAATTATCTTGGGCGGCTTATGAGACGGATAAATGCAAATCGATGAAAAGAATAAACGTACCCTAAAGTCTTGAAAATTGATTGGCAATGACATGTGTTTGTTCTCCTGGATGTCACTGTGACTGGATTGCTGAGGGATGATCATTGCAGTGGGATTTATGGGTGGAGCACTTGAGGCTCTTGGGGGACCACCTTCTCCAAGTTTTCCGTCTTCCTTGACTTGTTGAGACTGTTGCATAAGCAAAGATGCTTGCAAGACGAGATTCTGTGGCATCCCATTGCTCCCTGTCGTTTGGACAATGACATAATGCTGCTGCTGCTGCTGGAGACCTTCTCCGCCGGGACCATCCATTCGAGAGTTCTGAAAGGATAACAAAATTTAGTAGGCACGCAAAAACCTCTCAAAGCAGAGTGGAAAGTTGAGGAAGGTGAGCAGTTTAGTAATTGTGGGATTGAAATCAATCTCATCATGCAATTTTGACTTATATACGACAAGAAGGAAGGTAATGACAAAGATGAGGAGAACATGCGATGAAGGCACATGCAGTAGCAGAGCCATGCATTATTTGGTGGGGCAGCTTGTGAAGTTGTGGCTATGGTTTTAGTTCTCACCTGTACCAACCCACCACCTGATCGCTTGTGGGCGAGGGAGAAATTGTGATTAGTGGGACCGCCGTTTGGCGTATTTGGCTGGAGAGGGGGAGGAGCAAGTTCCTCAACTCCTCTGTCTATGTGAATAAACTCTGAAGGACCACCACCATGATTCGTATGCTCTCTCATTATATTGAATGGACTGCCGTCCCCAAGGGCATCTTGCAGATCTAAAATGGTTGCTTCTGTCATCAGGTCACTCAGACCAATTTGTTGCTGTTGGGAATTCGGAATTGGTTTTTGGTGATTAGAAATAAAGAGTTCGGATTGGTTGATTTGATGACTAGGATTCTGTGAGGTTGATGGTGAGTTTGGATGTTGTGGGGATTCGCAGGATTTGTTAGAGCTCGTGGCTGGAACTCGCTGCTGCTGTAGTTTATCTCCCGGTCCTTGCTCGTAAGCTAGCGGGGAAATGGGACGTATATTCGAAGCTGTGAGTTGGCTCGTTATAAAATCGGCCAAATTTTGAGCTGGATTTAGGAGGCCTGAAGGCGGAGGGGAGCCGTGACTTTGTGAATTGGCGACAATGGATTGGATGAGGTTGTCTGGTAAGTTTGTCCTATTGATGATGAGCGGCGGTGTGACTGACGGGGAGACTCCTCGCTTTCCCTGCTCTACACTCATTGAGTGGATCGTTGGACGCATTGTTGAGCTAACTCTCGTTGGCTGAACCCCTCCTGCCCGATGGATAGTCAATGTCTCTCCGTTTGGTGCCACAATGTGCGCCCTTACGGGGAACTGCATGCTCTCCTGTGGTAACTGTTGGTTCGTTCTCTGACTTGGTTGGAATTGGAGAATTTGAGTCCCGAGTCTCGCCTGATTAGGAAATTGGGTAGTATTGAAAACTTTGACGTGCTGTTGCTGCTGTTGTGACTGCTGAGGAGGGCGAGAGATGAAATACGAAGTTCGCTGGAGTTGGGGTCTTAACTGGTGGGTCAGGATCTGAGTCTGCGGTCGTGATATTTGGTTATTTGGATGCTGCTGCTGGATGAGGAGTGCTAGTTGTTGGGGAGTGATGACATTAGGGGAGGAAGTGAGAGTGGTAGTGGTTGATTGGTTGTTGTTAGTTGTGGGATTGTGCTTAGTAGTGAATGTGACATTCATACCCTGAACCCTTTGCCCTATCCCATTTGAAGTGCTAGGACTACTTACAACGATTTGATGGTTGAGACCCTGAGGTTGTTGGATAGGCTGCTGGATAGGACGAATGAGAGGTGCCATTCCTTGGTGGTGGTTTACTAAAACCAATTTCTGTGCAGCAGGACTAACCCCACTCTGCAATTGCATCTGTCCTCCACTGGACTGAATTAGTGTTGGGGTCGAAGCTCGTCGGCTCATTTGGATCACAGCGGTCGGAGTCGGAGTCGGAGGGTCACCCGTACTCCCCAGTTCCCTAAAAACAAACGGTAAGAAAATAATAAGCTCATTGTTGTAGTAGAGCTCCATTGGTTGAAGTTCATTAACATAGGCTTGAGTGATTTGTTTCCATGATTATTTTCTAGTGAATAATCGCTTACGGACGCATGGTTCTGTTATTTTGCGTAAGCGGCGGCGGTTTCACGAGTTGTTTCTGAAGTTGCTCTCGGTTTGGTGAGTTCTGAATCACAGCGTTACAGATTTGGTAAGATCTGTCAAGGTTGACGGAGCCAGGTGGGACGCTGCTCAGCTTGGGTTTAGCCTGTAGCCGAATAAAACAAGCCTAATAAATTTGGATTTCGTGTCATAATAAATTAGGTAATCAAGTAATTAGAAAATGAGTGAATGCGAATCGCCGAGATACAAGACAGTAGCAAGTGCCTGAGTGGCTCTGTTGAGAGAGAAAAGATGAAGGAAAAGGAAGAGAGAAGATGGAAGGACGTGACTCTTCGTACCTGTCTCGGTTTTTGGCGGATAATCTTCTTGCTACTAAGAAGACTACTTACATTGCCAGGTGAACCCGGACTTTGGACGCCCCCAACATTAGTTCCTGGCCCGTTCATCCACGTGAGAGGACTAACCGACTGGCCATGTGCCGGTTTCCCCGCGTCTGCTAATGCTAGGAAAGTCCTTGGCTGAACTGGAATGAACTCAGAGAGAACTTTTGGGATAAGGTTTCGAACTGGTTCTGATTTAACTCCTCCCGTTCCCATTGAAGTTTTTAGAAGAATGGGTTGAAGAGCGTTGGGTTGTTGAGGAGGAGCCAAGCGAACGGACGGCGACTGCTGGATAGGACCATTTGGTGGGGTAAGGGAGACCATGCGCAGAACAAGAGGTTGGGGCGTAGTCGATACACCACTCGGATGCGGCATGGGAAAGCGAATGGAAGTCGTTGTGATTGGGGAGAGTGGAATTGGGCTTGAACTTGGGGATGAAATTATGACGTTGTTCAATGGTTGGGTTAAAACAATAGGATTGATCGTAGGCTCCGTCGTCAATTGGATTTCCTCCACCTCATTCATCACGGGTTCACTCATCACTTCCGTAGTTTTAGGTTCCATTTCCAGGGCTAGGCTTTCCACTTCCAATTCTGCATTTTGGATTTGGGGTGGTGGGTCTGGATGTCCTTCGGCTGGAGTTGGTTCCTGGCTTGGCGGCGTTTCTGTTCTGGAGATTGCTGTACTTTCGTCTATATTAACTCCCTCCTCATCCTGATGTACAATTTCCAGGATTTCCACTTCTTCCGAAATTTGTTCTACAACCGGATCCCGCACGACTTCTTCATAAGCTTTTGTGTTTGCTGGAACTTCTTCTGTCACCATGTTTTCAGTCGTTTCCCCTTTGGTCTGGATAATTACAACCTCTTCTTCACACTCGTCAGGATCCAACGTCGTTTCTGCCTGGCTGCTTGAATGTTCATGTTCTTCTGGCATTTCTTCGGAGAGGGGCACAAACGGTGGTGACGGGAATGGAGAGGTTAAAATCGTCACTTCATTGTCCACTTCATCAGGCATTGGAGCTTCATTTTCAGAAGAACTCTCATTCTCCATTATTGACACTTTCGTAACTTCTTCCAGGCCTCCTGTTTCCTCCTCAATGGAGTCGAGTTTCTCTGATTTCTCAAGAAGAAATTCTTCTTCCAAGGACGACACTGTTAAGATTTAATGACACATTTTCAGAATAGAAAGTTTCGAGTTCGACATAAAATGATTTAAATTACAAACCTTCTGTTGGTGGAGGTGGAATCGGCGGAATTATAGGAATAATACGAAGTCTCTTTGATAGAATGGGAGCTTCGTGGTCATGATCTGTAGACACTCGTTTTCCTGGAGTTGGCGGGGACTCAGAACTTGACTGCAGAGGTGTAGGTTCGATTTCCTCTGCTGCTGTCACCGTTTGGATTTCAACTACCTCTTCCAAGCCTACAGTGATGGATTCCTTCTTTGCGGGAGGTTCTTGTTTCGTTTCCAAATTCACTAAGGGCGGTTCTTCCTTGGTCACAGTACACGATGGTCTTGGCGGGTCCGGTGGATTGCGACTTTGTAGTTTCTTCAAGTCGGTGTACCCCCAAATTGGTTCAAAGTGTTTTCTCTGTGAACACAAAAATAATTCTTATACCCGTGCGCAATGATGAATGAATCAGGGGGAAATTCGGGAAAAGACAACAGTACCTTCCATGGATCCACTCTCGCCTTTTCTCTCTCGGCTTCCTGTTTCTGCTTCAGCTTCATCTCCGGCGTAAAATCACCAGCAATGAGTTTTGCCTTCCAGTCCTCGCATGCTTTGTTGTAAAATAAATTGTCGAAAGCATCCTCACTAGGTCTGAATAAATAACAAAACAAAACGTTTTGGAATAATCGTGTATTTCTCTTCATAGACTACGAGAGTTAACGGGACTTACTGATCAGGTTTTCCGGGCTCGGAAATAGTATCAACATCTGGTAGAGTGCGCAGGAGCGTAAATTGATCATCCAATGAAAGACTGAGGAAATTCTGCCTCGTCAGGACGTTTTTTAAATTGATTAGCCTCAGAATCGAGCCGGAATTTTCAAGGTCAATGGAACGATCTTCTCTCAGTTGCTGGAGCTGCTCCGCAGTAGATAGTTTCCGCTGACTTCTCTTTCGGCCTCCTCGACTAGTTGCGGTTGCAACCAAACTCAAAGCCGCTTCCTTTACGACCGGCTTCACGGAAGGCACTTCATTCTTCACTTTCTGAGACGCCAGCTCGTCTTTCTCTGCAATAATGGAACATGAATAATTAACAATTAATTAATTCAACTCCGTCTGATCGTGAGCATCCATGAAACAAAAATTAGAGGGTGAAAGTAACGTACCGTTTTGAGCCTTGGTCACAGTCCGTGTCCTGTACATAGTTTTCTGCATGTTGGGATGGGGAGTGAACACACGTCTCCGCCGCTTTCGACGTACCACAGAAACCTCTCCATCTTCATTTTCAGCAGCAATGGAACCCTTATCCTCGTCCTTTTCACTTTCCACAGTCATATCTTCTATGGGGTTGATACGTATTTGGACAGGAACTTGGGACGGTGACTTTGAGGTATCCAACGGCACAGGACCCTCGGCTTGGTTCACGCTGTTAACCACAGTGACAGTTAATTCCGGCTTGGAAGGTATCAGGAGTACGTGGTGCGAGGAAGGGGAATGAACAAACTGTGGTAGTTGATCACCGGGACTTTGTCCATCACACTCAGGACTGAGTATCGAAAATGACGACGGGCTAACGCTCAGGATCTTCGGACTCTGACTCCCACCGCTTAATGGCGATAACTTTTGCGGAGACATCTTTATCGGAGAACCCTTGAAGAGTCCGTGGGGAACTTCAAAATTGAGAGGCTTCAGGGTTGGCTTGGAGGGAATGGGAGACGTGATTTCATAAATGGTGATCTCATCAGAAATAGAATGGACGCGGGGCATCGTAGAGATTTGGATATTTTCCCCTGAAGACCCTGCTATGGGTGTCGTGACCCCTCCACCTGGGGTCTCTGAACTCATCGTAGTGAGCGCTTCCTATGAATTCCTGGAAGCAGTCATGACTTCGCTCTTCACATTCCTTCACGAAGATCGTCACCCTGAAAAATTGTTCACAATTAATTACAAGAGTTTAGTTTGCCATAGCTCCTTTCAATTTCGATACTCAATTTCGGTTGAAGTTCCTTTTAAGGCATTGACGCTTTCGACATTGGTTTGCTTGCACATTTTCAAAAAAATTTTGAGAAACCTAACCTAAGCTAAATCGGATCCAAATCTTACGATTCGTGGAGATCTGTCAAAATAAAATAAAAATTTTGGTCGGGACGGGAAACAAATGTTCCAAGCATCCAAGTGCCCGTTTGCCGTTTGGCATTGACATAGCCGAGCCTTGCTTTAAAAGCTCGTGATGTTTGCGCCAAGTAAAAGTGTGAGTGTATTAGATATTCGTGACGTGACGTAAATACTTGATGAGATGAGCATGAGCCCTCCTTTCGGTCGATTGATACTATCTCAATTCCATGAGAAGTAACTGAGCAAACCAGGAACACAAAGCAAGAACCAATTAGATTTACCTGAAACTTAAGATCCATTGTAAAGTCGACTAATTTCAGTTGTTGATGATTCGTAGAATTCCTTTGGTAGATCGAGATTCGAGATACCACCAAATCTACTAAAATAATTTATTAGACGTACGAACTAGTTTGCAGCTGGCCTTAACACTACGCACACAACACGAATTATAATATTTGTACCCTTATAATTTGCATAATAGAAGATTGTGTCCTGATAAGGTGAGGCGTGAGGGTGAATATAATGGACAAATTTTTCCAGTTTAATATTTCGTCTCAATTAAAAATTGGGGATTTGCTTTTCTTCTTTCTTTCTTTTCTTCTGC
>Ga0194135_10001685_pt1 | contig 13264 bp, 10 predicted proteins | sample LitLau_LLRF_2013_FD_134024 | JGI IMG/M metagenome (GOLD analysis project Ga0194135, IMG submission 134024) | Freshwater sediment microbial communities in response to fracking from North America - Little Laurel Run_MetaG_LLRF_2013 (version 2) | ecosystem: Environmental > Aquatic > Freshwater >... | reverse complement strand
GGACTCGGCCTTCTGACCAAGTACACGATGGTGATTTTCGCAATCGTGTACTTGGTCAGAAGGCCGAGTCCTCCGGCCAGTCCGGCCAGCAGCCACCAGCGCCAGGCATCGGTGTCGAGTGCCTTGAGATAAGCCCAAAGCGCCAAAGCCCAGAACAGGAAGAGCGGCACATCGGTCGAGATGATCAGGCTTGAGAACGCAACACCCGGCAACGTAAGAAAGGTGATCGCACTCCAGAACGCGATTCGTGCACCGAACAGGCGATTGGTAAATGCCCAGATCAGCAGCGTGGTGGCTGGATAGATCAGCAGCGAGCCGCTTTTGACGCACAGCGCGCCGTCGCCGCAGACCGCCGTGGTTGCCGCAATCGTGGCAGCGATGACCGGCGGCTTGGAGAAATAGCCCCAAGCCAGGGACTGGGCCCAGGTCCAGTACTGCGCTTCGTCGACATAGAGATCGAGCCCTGCCAGATGCAAGGCCAACAGGCGATACAGCGAGATCGCGATGATCAGGCCGACCAGCAGCGGCAACCGTGACCCGCCTGGCGCTACGGCTATCGGGAACGGCAGTACGGCAGTGGAATTCGACAATGGAAAAGTTGTCAGCAGGAGACGCGGCATTCTAAGCGAGCCCTGTGGTCTAATTCGCGCCATGACTTTCCTCCGTGCACTGCTCTGGCTGCCCACGCGGCTGCTTCAGGTAATTGCGTGGCCGTTCAAGCTGCTGTTTCGGCTGATCGGCGCGCTCGTGAACCGTATCGAGCGACGGCTTGATCTCTACGAGCTGCTGCTGGGCCTGCGCTACACGCGCGCCAAGCGCCGCAATCATTTCATCTCGTTCATTTCGCTGGCCTCGATGCTTGGCATCGGACTCGGTGTGGCCACGCTGATCGTGGTGCTGTCGGTCATGAATGGCTTCGAGAGCGAGCTGCGCTCGCGCATTCTCGGCATGGCGTCGCACGCCACGATTTCCGGTCTAGCTTCGGAAGGTCTGCCGGACTGGAAAGACGTGGCCGCGATGGCCGAGCGCAACAAGCAGGTTGCCGGTGCCGCGCCGTACATCGAGGGCGAGGCGCTGGTGAAGGTCGGCGCGGAGATTTCCGGCACGGTCATCCGTGGCGTGCTGCCCGGCGAGGAAGAAAAGGTTTCCGAAATCGGCAATCACATGGTTGCCGGTACGCTCTCGGAGCTGAAGGCGGGCGACTACAACATCGTGCTCGGCGTCGAACTCGCACAGCAGCTCGGAGTGAGCGTTGGCGACAAGGTCGACCTCATGATCCCGCAGCTTAGCGTCACGCCCGCAGGTGTGCTTCCGCGCTTCCGTCGCTTCACCTTGACCGGCGTATTCAAGGTCGGCATGTACGAGTTCGACCGCGGTCTCGTGCTGGTCAATCTCGAGGACGCGGCGGCGCTCTATCGGCTTGGCGACAACGTGACCGGCGTGCGCCTCAAGCTGCATGACCTGTTTGCAGCACCGAAGGTTGCGCGCCAGATTGCGCAGGAAACGCCGGGCGCCTACTTCGTCAGCGACTGGACGAAGAGCCATGCCAATTTCTTCCGCGCTGTGGCAACGGAAAAGACCGTGATGTTCCTGATTCTCTCGCTGCTGGTCGGCATCGCCGCGTTCAACATCGTGTCGACGCTGGTCATGGTCGTCCAGGACAAGCAGGCGGACATCGCGATCATGCGCACGCTCGGTGCGACGCCGCGCTCGGTCATGGCGGTGTTCATGGTGCAGGGATCGGTGATCGGTGTGATCGGCACCGTGATCGGAGTGACGCTAGGCGTGACGCTCGCGCTCAACGTGCAGACGCTGGTGCCGCTGCTCGAAGCCGCGACAGGACGGCAGTTCCTGTCGCCGGACATCTACTACATCAGCGATCTGCCGTCCGACCTGAAGCTGCTGGACGTGCTGCAGATCAGCGGTCTATCACTGGTTCTCGGCCTCGTCTCGACGCTGTATCCGGCATGGCGTGCGTCGCGGGTTCAGCCGGCCGAGGCACTGCGCTATGAATAAAGCTGCCGGCGTCCGTGCAGGGGCTCCGCGGCTGTCCGTGGAGATGCGAGCGCAGCGAGTCGGCGCTGTCCCGAGATCTGGGACCGCTCGACGGGAATCAGCAGCATGACGTCAGCGAACGAGATCGTGCTGTCCTGCAAAGGCCTCGCAAAGACTTTTGACGATGGCCGCCTGAATCTCACGGTGTTCTCCGGGATCGATCTGGAGCTTCGGCGCGGCGAGCGTATTGCCATCGTCGGTTCGAGTGGTGCTGGCAAGAGCACGCTGCTGCATATCCTGGGCGGCCTTGACTCACCGAGCGCGGGTTCGGTCTCGGTGTCCGGTCGAGAGATGAGCAGCCTCAGCGATGCCGAGCGCAGCCGCGTGCGCAATGCCAGTCTGGGCTTCGTCTATCAGTTCCATCACCTGCTGCCGGAGTTCACCGCCCAGGAAAACGTGGCGATGCCGTTGCTGATGCGCCGCACGCCGCGCGCGAAGGCCTTCGCACAGGCTGAAGCGTTGTTGACCCGCGTCGGTCTTGGCGCACGTCTGGAGCACAAGCCGGGCGAGTTGTCCGGCGGCGAACGTCAGCGTGCCGCGGTGGCGCGCGCGCTGGTCACGCGGCCCGCCTGCGTGCTGGCCGATGAGCCCACGGGGAATCTCGACACGCGCACCGCTGCGACGGTGTTCGATCTCATGCTGGAGTTGAACCGGGAACTGGGAACCAGTCTGGTCGTTGTTACGCACGATCTCAGGCTGGCCGCACGCATGGATCGCATCTGGTCACTGGAAGCTGGCGGCATGCGGCCTTACGTGGCGGATGCCGCGTTGGCCCCTTACCCAGGTGCTGCGCCAGCCTGAGCCTGCCCCGCGGGCGGTAAGCGCCGGCGGCCCGGTGCAGCCCGGACTGCTGCCGCTGATCTTCGCGTTCACGCTGGGCGCGCTGTCCATCCTGCAATTGCCCGCGCTGCCGGACGCACAATGGCTGCTGCTGGTTGCGATTCCGGCACTGCTTCCGTGGCGCTATCGCTGGCATGCCGTGGCCTTTCTGACGGGTGCGATGCTGTCGCTCTGGCATGCGCAAGCCGTGCTCGAGCAGCGATGGCCCATCGGGCGGCTTGGTGAAGAGATATCGGCGCGTGGAACGATCGCATCTCTGCCCAAGGCGACGACGGATCAAGCAGACGAAGACACCTCCGAAGACTCGCCGGCAAAAAGGACCTGGCGTTTCGTCTTCGAGCCCGACGATCCGGCTTTGCCGCAACAAATCCGCGTGGCCTGGTATCGCAGCGCCGAACTTGTTCGCGGGGGCGACTGCTGGACGCTGCAGCTGCGTCTTCGGCCGCCGCACGGTAGCCTCAATCCCGGCGGATTCGACTTCGAAGGCTGGCTGTTTCGGCAAGGGATCGGCGCCACCGGAACAGTCCGCGCGGCGGAACCCTGCGGTGTAGCGAACGGGCATCGCGTGCTTCGCGCTCGTCAGCGATTGTCCGAGCGCTTTGCCGAGTGGCTGCCGGGTCATCCCGGCCTGCCGCTGGTGGCTGCACTGGCGATCGGCGACACCTCGGCGCTTGATACCGAGGCCTGGCAGAACTTCCGATTAACCGGAACGACCCACCTGATCGCGATATCCGGCTTTAATGTTGCGATCATCGCCGGCGTTGCCTTCTTCCTGTTGCGCTGGCTCTGGTCGCTCTCGGCCGGTCTTTGCCTGCGATTACCCGCGCAGCGAGCGGGTTTGCTCGGCTCGGCGCTTGCGGCGCTGGCCTACGCGTTGCTGGCTGGCTTCGATCCGCCGGTCGAGCGCGCAGCCTTCATGCTGTTGTTCGTGCTTGGCGTGGGATGGTTCGACGGCTTTGCGCAAGCATCTCGAGCGCTGGCCGTGGCCTGGGCCATCATCATTGCCGTTGATCCTCTGGCACTGCTGACGCCGGGCCTCTGGCTGTCCTTCGGTGCCGTCGCGGCCATCTTCTATGTCAGCAGCGGCAGGCTTGAGAAGCGATCCGCCTGGCGCGAAGCGCTTCGGGTGCAGTTGATGTTGAGCATCGTGCTGGCGCCGATGACCCTGTTCTGGTTCCAGGGCACAAGCCTGCTCGGGCCCGTGGTCAATCTCGTGGCGGTGCCGATCGCTGCCGTGCTGACACCGGCTTTGCTGGTCGCCTTGATCCTGGCTGCACTGATACCTGCGGCAGGAATCCCGGCATTACGATTCATTGCCACCGTGCTTGACCAGTCATCGCAGGGCCTTGGCTGGCTCGCCGCGCATGTGCCGCAGGCCTGGGTCGCGGCAAGCCCGGAGCCCGCGGTGGTGGCACTCGCCCTGGTCGGCGCACTGCTGCTGTTCATGCCTGTCGGTATTCCGCTTCGTGGACTCGGTGCGCTGTGCATGGCCGGGCTTCTGCTGCCCGCCGCCTCGTCGCCACGGCATGGCTTCGAGTTGACCGCGCTCGATGTGGGTCAGGGCCTCGCCATTGTTGTGCGCACCTCCGGGCATACGCTGCTGTTCGATGCGGGACCTGCGTCCCCCGATGGCTTCGATGCAGGACGGGCGGTGGTGGTGCCCTATCTGCTGAAGATCGGCGTACGCAGGCTCGACACGATGATGGTTTCGCACAGCGATCTCGATCATCGCGGGGGCGTGCCAGCTGTGCGCGAGCTGATTTCGGTGGATCGTGAAATGGGGGCGCTCGTACCCGAGGCCTGTCGACCGGGCGATTCCTGGGAATGGGACGGTGTTCGTTTCGAGATTCTCAATGGTCATGCGAACGGCCTGTCCGATAACGATGGGGGATGTGTGCTGAGAATCATTGGAGAAAGTCTGTCAGCGCTGCTTCCGGCCGATATCGAGGCGGCGGGCGAAGCACGTCTGCTGGATACGTACAGCGGCGACCTGAGCGCCGATATCCTTCTTGCACCGCATCACGGCAGCCGCACGTCTTCGGGCGCTGAATTCATCGAGGCGGTGCAGCCTCGCATCGTGATCCACAGCGCAGGCTGGCATCACCGGTTCAGGCATCCGTCGCCGGAAATCGTCGACCGTTACGAGAAACTCTTGCCTGGCGTGCGGCAATACTCTACGGCCAGCAGTGGCGCGGTCACAGTCAGCGGTTCGCGCGATGCATTGATGGTCGATCGCTGGCGGCTTTCCGAGCGGCGCATCTGGACCGTCATCGACGAGGAGGCGAGGGTGCCGCCGTGATCCAAGCTTTCGCCCGCGCGAGATGACGGTCGGGGTTCAGATCACACGACCGGAGACAAGGACTGTCGGCCGGTACCGGGCCGTACCGTGATGATCATCAGAACCCGCAAGTGATGATCTCAGTACCGTCATCTCCTGGTTCTAAAGCTGAGTCGGATTCGGCACGTCACCGTAGACGGCAACCGGGTCAAACATCTTCTCGCTTTCCTCGAACTTCAGCGTTCGCGTGAAGTCGCCATTGCCCGCGTTCATGCCCGTCGGCACAGAGCGGTAGAAACAGGAGCGATAGCCGACGTGGCAGCTTGCGTCGCCGGGGATTTCGACGCGAAGCCAGACGGCATCCTGATCGTCATCGATACGCAACTCGACCACCCGCTGGACGAGGCCACTGCTGGCGCCCTTGTGCCACAGCAGCTTGCGCGAGCGGGACCAGTAGTGCGCTTCGCCGGTCGCGATCGTGCGCTTGAGTGCTTCCTCGTTCATGTAGCCGAGCATCAGCACTTCACCGCTGCCGGCTGCCGTGGTCACGCAGGGAATCAGCCCGTGTTCGTCGAACTTTGGTGCGAGGTCCGTGCCTTCCTCGACCTGCTCGACCGTCATGCGTGAGGCGAAACGGATATCGCTTTCTGGTACGGCAGCAGCGGTTTCGGATGAATTCATGGCAGACATCGGCAGTGACGGCGCGCGATTATACCGGCTCGATCCGTCAAGACTCGACCAAGCCTTCAGCGTTCGATAACACCCCGGGCTTCACCACGGCCACCCTGGGCCGGCGGGCGTGGCGCGGGCGGCGGTGTCTGACGGGGCGCACCCTGACCTGGGTTGCCCTGACGATAGATCTGCGTCGACTGCGGCGGCGGGCGCTGCTGCGAAGGCGGCTGCGGCGGACGCTGACCTTGCCAGTGCGAGCCGCCGGAATTGGTATCTCCACGCGGGCCATACCGCGGATCGATCCGAGTAGATCCACCCTGCGTCGGTTGCTGACTACCGTTGTAGGCGCGATCTGGAATTCCGAACGGATGCTCGGGGCCATTGCCCGGGCCTCGCCCAGATCCCTGGGACGGCCCCTGAGACTGGGGCACCGGGTTGACCGGATCATGCGGAGCGCGGCGGATGTCGCCTTCGTGCGGCCGGTTCGACTGCGGCGGATTCGGATGATTTCGGTCTCCATTGTGGTCCACGATGATCACGTGCGTGCCGGGATAGTACGGATACTGCGCATACGAGCCGCCCGACGATGGCGTGTAGTAGCCTCCGCCATACCAGTAGCCGCCGTAGTAACCGGGCTGGTAGTAGCCTGGACCGTAGTACCCGGGGCCGCCGTAATTATCCGGGTATCCGTACGACTCATAGTAAGGCCCATCAGCAGGCGTGGTTTCCCAAGTCGCGCAGGCACCGAGCATTGCCAGGAGCCCGATGGCGACGATTCCGCGCAGACCGCCGAAAAGAGCCGTGATTGCAGTGTTCATTGCTGAATCGTACCCTTCATTTCTGAATTCGGGCTGAATTCGAGCCGCGTCACGAACGCGTGCGGGACTCTGAAACGGCAACGGCAGATCATGCGTGCGCCCGTGCCCGGGCGCCCTTCATGACGCCCTCGTAGGCGCGAACCTCGATCTCACAGCCGACGCGCATCGCCGCGCATTTCACGGCGAGGTGCTCGGCGATGCATTCCACCGTGCTATCCCTTTGCATGAGGTCGCAGCGTGATGCCGGAAGCTCGATCGCAAACCGGCCCTCGGCCGCGCCGTACTCGAAGCGCAGGCGTCCGTTTTTGTCAGAAATCAGGTCCTGCTCGGTGCCGAGATAAATGTCTCTCCAATGCGCGGCGCATTCGGATTCGAGCGAAGAATCACGCTGTCCGTTCACTCGGATTTCAAGTCGTGAACGATGGCCGTGAGCGATGCGCTGGCAATGTCCAGCGTGCTTCTTCAGGCCATGCGTGTAGTGGTAGAAGGCGCCATGGATGTCCTCGGTTCGAAGCTGAAGATGCACGGCGGCTACGTTTGGCGGCACCTCCGCAGCGAGGATCGGACGCAGGTAGGCGCCCACGGCGTCGGCAGTGATCTTGTCGGCGTCAAGCAGGCTCACCGCAATCGCTGGCGACTGATGTTCGATGGCGCCGCTTTGCGGGCCGCGAAATTCCAGCGCCACGCGTTCGGCGCTGCGATGCAAGGACAGGCCGGGGTGGCGCAGAGGCACCAGCAGCGTGTGATCCGCACTGTTGTCGAGCGCCCGCTTCAGCCGTTTCTTGACCTCGCCGAAATCGAGCACCATCGACTGCGAATCGAGTTCGCCGTCGAGTTCGATGTCCACAATCCAGCTCTCGCCAACCACCCCGCGCACGGCATCGAGGTAGGAGCAGTCGATGACCGTGAGTTGTTCGACAAAGAGTTGGGCCATGAGCTTTGGGTGCGTGGACTACATTAGTTTACTGCCCTTGACGTGAACCCCGTGGTGGCCGCGCGGCGTAATAGTGTTCGGCCGATGGCAATCTGATGCTGAGTCATCTTGAGTTCGGGCCGCCGAACGGCCCGCGAATTTCACCAATTCTTTTGACTCACTGTTTTTCCGCAACATTTGTAGTGGGTTCATCCCTGCGCGCGATGAGCAACCGGGATCATCGCGCTTCGGCGGAGCTTGCCTACCAGCACGATCGCCGGCGCATCTTTGTCTTTCATGCGGTCTGGGAACCGAGCCGATTGACCCTCAGAAAAGGATTTTAATTTTCTCTTGACAATGGGCCGTGATTTTCAAGTTCTTGAAACTGATCAACGAAAAGCAGACGAGTCCACAATTTAAAAAAATTACATTAACCTTACAAATTGATCTGTAAGGGTTTCGTAAAAAATGATTTCGATGTCGATAGTGATATGAAATAAATAAGAAACATAGCAACATGAACAGAAATGTTGATTTGTAAAGATGGCATGAATATTTCATGACATTAAAAGTTAGCGCTGAAAAATAGTCGATGAAAATATCTGTATTGATCTTCATCAATTCCGCAGCGTAACTCGATTAATAAATCGATAATTCACTTCATTGAAGGGAGATTCAATCGATGAACCATTGGAATTCGATTCTTCGTTGTGCAGGTAGTTTCTCGGCCTCGCTCGGTCTCGCAGCGCTCTGCTTGACCTCAGCGGCCAGTGCTGCAGCTCCGGCGGTCGATGCGTCTCCAGACGTGTTGATCACGCCGACGGGCAGCGTGCACATCCAGCACCTTACCAACTGGTACAAGGAGCACCTTCCGGAGGCCCGTACGCAAACCTCGTCGGGGTCCGGAAATCTGACCTATCACAATGGTCCGGTCATGCTGTCGAACAATACGTATGCGATTTATTGGGCGCCGGCTGGCCATCCAATTAGCAGCACTTATCAGACGCTTCTTAACCGTTATTTCACGGACGTCGGTGGTACCAGCTTCTTCAACATCGCCACGCAGTACTACCAGAATCCGGGCCCGGCTTATCCCGCGAACGCCTCGATTTTTGTCGGGTCGTACGTTGACACCACGCCCTACCCGACAGCGGGCACGCCATCGGCGCCACTCCAGGATTCGGATATTCAGGCCGAGGTGAAGCGCGCTATTGCCGCCAAGGGTTGGCCAACTGGGCCGACAAATCTCTACTTCGTGTTTACCGCACAGGGGATCGAGAGCTGCGACGGAGCGACGTCCTGCACACCGGGCACGCCGCATCCTGCGTACTGCGCTTATCACGGCAACCTGACCGTGAACGGAGCGCAGGTTGGTTACGCCAACATGCCGTATGACGAGACCTGGACCACAAGCTGCAGAAGCTTCACGAAGTCGCCGAATGGCGATATTGCTTCGGATTCCGAAATCTCGACCACGTCACATGAGCATTTCGAGGCAGTGACAGACATCTTGGCCACGACCGGTCCGAATGCCTGGTATGACAGATCAGGCTATGAGATCGGCGACAAGTGCGCTTACAACTACGGCACGATTGGCAGCACAGGCTCGAACGTCACGCTTCATAATGATCCCTACATCGTGCAGCAGGAGTACAGCAATGCAGCGCGGAATTGTGTGCTGAGCCGCTGATGCTTGGGTGTAAGTGTCCCGCGTATCGGAATTCGGCAGGCGGTGATCTAGCTTGACCGGTCAACCTAGAGTTTGACCCAGCCGTAAATTGTCACAAGATGTCGATTCATGCCTCAAGTCATTGAAGCCGCCCGGCGCGATGCACCGGGCGGCTTTTTCGTTCTCTCGATTAAGCAGTGACGGAGGCGCCGGCGGGCGTGCAGGTTCGATGGTTTAGAATCGCGACCCTCGCATTCGTTTTGAGCGCCTTATCCGAAATGACGTCCGCCGTGTTCTCCATCACCACTAGATTTGCTCCAAGCCCAACCGGGTTTCTGCACATCGGCGGCGCGCGCACCGCGCTGTTTTCTTATCTGTATGCTAAGCGCTTTGGTGGACAGTTCCTGCTGCGGATCGAAGACACCGATCGGGAGCGCTCGACGCAGGAAGCCGTCGACGCGATTTTCGAAGGCATGGCCTGGCTGGGACTGAATGGCGACAACGCCGAGCCGATCTACCAGACGGCGCGCTTCGATCGCTACCGGGAAGTCATCGAGCAGATGCTCGAAGCGGGCACGGCCTATCACTGCTATGCCAGCCGGGAAGAACTGGACGCGCTGAGAGCAGAGCAGATGGCCAACAAGCAGAAGCCGCGGTACGACGGTCGCTGGCGGCCGGAACCCGGCAAGCTTCTGCCCGAGCGCCCGGCCGGCGTTGCGCCGGTGGTTCGCTTCAAGAATCCGACCGAGGGCGAGGTCGTCATCGACGACCTGATCAAGGGCCGCATCGTGTTTTCAAGCGATGAACTCGATGATCTCGTCATTGCCCGGAGTGATGGAACGCCGACCTATAATTTCTGTGTCGTCGTCGACGACATGGACATGGGCGTGACCCACGTCATCCGCGGCGATGACCACGTCAACAACACGCCGCGCCAGATCAACATCCTGCGGGCGCTCGGCGCCACGCCACCGGCCTATGCGCATGTCTCGATGATTCTCGGCGGCGATGGCGCCAAGCTGTCCAAGCGTCACGGTGCGCTCGGTGTCATGGAATATCGCGCGATGGGTTTCCTGCCGGAAGCGCTGCTGAACTACCTCGTTCGCCTGGGCTGGTCGCACGGTGATCAGGAGCTGTTCACGCGCGACGAGATGATCGCGGAGTTCGACTTCGACCACGTTTCGGCCAGCCCGGCGCGCTTCGACATGGAGAAGGCCTGGTGGGTTAACCACCAGTACCTGAAGTCTGTCGATCCCAGCGTGGTGGTCCCGGAATTCCAGTGGCATCTGCGCCGCCTTGGTGTCGAGCCCGAGAACGGTCCGGGCCTCACGGCGATCATCGAACAGCAGCGCGAGCGCTGCCGCTCTCTGGTGGAGATGGCCGAGAAGTCGAAGTTCTTCTTCGCAGACCTTGACGGTTACAACGAGAAGGACGCGGCCAAGCATTTCACGCCTGATTCGCTGGCCTTGCTGGGCGAACTGCAGGCTCAGCTCGAGGTGCTGCCCGAGTGGACGACGGAAGCCCTGCACGTGGCTGTCAACGGCTTCGCTGAGAGCAAGGGTCTCGGCCTCGGCAAGATCGCGCAGCCGATCCGTGTGGCCGTCTGCGGCATGGCGATCTCGCCGCCGATCGACGCCACGCTGTTCCTATTGGGGCGTGACCGGACGCTGGCAAGGCTCGCAGCGGCGGTGGCAACGAACAAGTAAAGCAGACTACAATCGGGTAAAGCGTTCTACTGGAAGTAAAGCAATGACCAGCACTGCCACCGCCAAGATTTCGAGCAAGGGCCAGATCACGCTACCGGCTGCGATGCGACGAGCGCTGGCAACGGATCGCGTGCGTCTGTCGATGAAGGACGGCACGATCACGCTGACGCCGGAGGTCGACCTCGGCGGTTCGCTAGCGAAGTACGCGAAGGGCAAGCCGGATATGCGGAAGGAAACCGAGGACGCATGGATCGCTGTGACCCGAGAATATGAGCAGAAAAACCCACGTCGTTGATACCAACGTCATCCTGCGTTGGCTGACGCGCGATCACGACACCTATTACGCGAAAGCGGCCGCGTTCTGGCTCGAGGTTCGTGAAGGCCGATGTCTGGCCTACATTCCGGAGGCCGTGCTGCTGGAATGCCTGTTTATTCTGGCCAAGAGTTACGCAGTGCCCCGCGTCGAAGCGGCTGCCCAGATCGAATCATTGCTGATGATCAGAGGCGTGGTGATCGACTCGCGGGAGGAAGTACTCGAAGCGCTGCGCCTGATGGGACAGCATCCGATCAGTTTTGCGGACGCTCTGGTCATTGCCTACGCAAAATCCAAGGGCGCGGTGATCGAATCCTTCGACAACGATTTGCTGAAGGCCGCAAAGCGCGCCTGAACCTGACAACAACATAAAGCCGCAATCGCGGTCTTGGACTTCAACAGACATGTCTATCTCCATCACTTTCCCCGACGGCAACGTCAAGCAGTTCGATGCACCGCCGACCGGCCTTGCCATCGCCGCCGGTATCTCGCCCGGCCTCGCCAAAAAGGCCGTGGTGGTCAAGGTCAACGGCGAATTGTGGGATCTGACACGCCCGATCGACCGCGATGCATCCTTCGAAATCGTCACGCGCGACAAGCCGGAAGCGCTCGAAGTCATTCGCCACGATGCAGCGCATGTGCTCGCGCAGGCCGTGCAGGAGCTGTTTCCGGGTACGCAGATCACCTTCGGTCCGTCGACCGAGTACGGGTTCTACTACGACTTCGCGCGCCCCGAGCCGTTCACCGATGCCGACCTCGCGACCATCGAGCAGCGCATGCGCAATATCGTGAAGCGCGACCTGCCGATTACGCGCGAAGTCTGGAAGCATGACGATGCCGTGAAGTATTTCGAGAAGGCCGGCGAAAGCTTCAAGGCAGAGTGGATTCGCGACGGTATCAAGGCCGACGAAGAACTCACGATCTACAAGCAGGGCGATGCCTGGCTGGACATGTGCCTCGGCCCGCATCTGCCGTCGACCGGCAAGGTCGGCACGGCGTTCAAGCTCACGCGCGTCAGCGGTGCCTACTGGCGCGGTGATGCCAACAACGCTCAGTTGCAGCGTATCTACGGCCTGGCGTTTGCAAACGATGCCGATCTCGAAGCCCACCTCAAGATGGTCGAGGAGGCCGAGAAGCGCGATCACCGCAAGCTCGCCAAGCAGCTCGATCTCTTCCACCAGCAGGAAGAAGCGCCGGGCATGGTGTTCTGGCACCCGAAGGGCTGGGCGATCTGGCAGGCCGTCGAACAGTACGTTCGCAAGATCTACAAGAAGAGCGGCTACCAGGAAGTGAAGGGCCCGCAGATCATGGACGTGACTCTCTGGAAGAAGTCCGGACATTGGGACAACTACCAGGACAACATGTTTTTCACCGAGAGCGAGAAGCGCACCTACGCGATCAAGCCGATGAACTGCCCGGGCCACGTGCAGATCTACAACGCCGGCCTGCATTCGTATCGCGATCTGCCGATCCGCTACGCCGAGTTCGGAGGTTGCCACCGCAACGAACCCAGCGGTGCGCTGCACGGGATCATGAGAGTGCGCGCCTTCACGCAGGACGATGGCCACATCTTCTGCATGGAAAGCCAGATCGAATCCGAAGTCACGGCATTCCATCAGCAGGCCATGGGCGTTTACTCGGATTTCGGCTTCACAAACATCGACGTCAAGCTTGCACTTCGTCCGGACAAGCGTCTCGGTGACGATGCGACCTGGGATCGTGCCGAAGACGCACTGCGTGCCGCGCTGCGCGCAGCGGGTGTGGCGACGTGGACCGAGCTGCCGGGCGAGGGCGCGTTCTACGGCCCGAAGATCGAATATCACCTCAAGGATTCGATTGGCCGCCCCTGGCAGGTCGGCACCATGCAGGTCGATTTCATGATGCCGGAGCGTCTCGACGCGAACTACATCGACGAGAACTCGCAGCGCCAGCGGCCGGTCATGCTGCATCGTGCGATCGTGGGTTCGATGGAACGCTTCATCGGCATCCTGATCGAGCAT
>Ga0194135_10001684_pt1 | contig 13268 bp, 11 predicted proteins | sample LitLau_LLRF_2013_FD_134024 | JGI IMG/M metagenome (GOLD analysis project Ga0194135, IMG submission 134024) | Freshwater sediment microbial communities in response to fracking from North America - Little Laurel Run_MetaG_LLRF_2013 (version 2) | ecosystem: Environmental > Aquatic > Freshwater >... | reverse complement strand
TAGTATAGCTTAGCATAATTATTTAACCTACAATCACTGTTCAGGTAACCTAACCAAACCACATTTGGCCACATCGTAGACGACAATGCGACAGTCTTAGGTTGGGATAAATACTGTCAATCATATACAACCTCCGAAAACATGCCGTCCTTTGATTTATTGCACTGTCAACCTATTCATCCATTTTTATCCTTATTATTAGCCATTTGCCACTATTTGACCACAACTATCTACAGTCTGATCAAAATCTCCCAAGCTTAACACGATCATTAATGTAATTCTTGAAAGTGATCCAACCTATCAAGGAGTTTTCTACCTACAAAATGTTCTTACTACAAAACAAACTACAAAGTACTACAAACCACGACTGATTTTAACCTCAACATATAAAATTCAGCGTTTGTAGGAACGGTACTGTGCGAACTTATAACTTCACGAGTGATCGTGTCAAGGTAAACTAACTATAAAGTCTCAGCCAGATCTGATGCACGAGAGTCGAGAACATGAATTGTTTACCATATAATAATATTATTACCTCCAAGCATTGGGTGAGGACGGATAAGAAATTTCATTATTACACAGGCACGAGTAAAGTAATCTTTAATACTAACTGCATAATTACTATAAACATGTTGGCTCTCAAGTATCCCATTTTTAAGTTGACATCTCGAGGATTCAGACTTTCAGTTGTCGCCTTATAAGAAGATCTTTAGCTAAAGGCTCTAGCTCATCAGGCAAATACAGCCTCTTCTCTCAGAATCTCAAAGTAGCTATAAAATACTGAAGAATACTAATTAGCTGAATTGTTTGGAAGAAATAAACGAAGAACCTTTCACCATTAGTGCTTAATGCTTAATGAAGATGAGTAAGCCATTTATAACAAGAACTTTGATTGAAAACCAACCCTGGCCTGTCCGGTTTAAAGGTTTTGCATTCAATCCAATTCCAATAGTTTCTGGTGTGTTCACTATGATCTGCCTTCAAATGCATATACACAGCTTAAGCAAACCGGAACGTAACAACAAAATTCTGGCTTCTGCTCTTACAATGTCACTTCATTATCATTAACAGATATAATCCATAATTGAAGCGACGATTCTTATGAGGCTACAAGCAAGTTAGTTTGAAATTATGCCCAAATACAGAAATGAATCACTGCGCGACTTGGATGGAAGGTAATATAGACAGAAGTAAGCTGATAATATATTACTTTTGTTTGGAATCGAGACAAGAAGATTTGAACAGCACTTGAACTAATGTACTAATCAACAAAATTATTAACATGCAAAAGGACTTCGCATCCAATCACCACTGATATGACATTCTTATTGTTTCCACAACCGGTTGCAATTAAACACTTGCATCCATTTTTGACCAAAACTATTAATAAGACTCCACGCAAGAAAGTCTCATGAGGTCACCTGGATTTTTTAGATTTTATGGTGTTCATGATTACTGAATTTTAAAACTTTCTTTCCTAATTCAGGTCGACTGTCCCTAATTATGTACAGATCTAAAAGATGTGTAGAGGTATTACGGAAAAAAATTGGAATGGCATAGCTGAACTGTAACACTGCAAGATGCCGTCTAGTATTATTAAGAATGTGCACTAATTGTAAGTATTCGCAGTAATAAATAGCAGAGCAAAAGCGAATGCTTTGAAGCTACGAAAACTTAAACAGTGCGGTAACTTACGTTAAAATTGACAAGTTCGAGTCCATCCAACAGGAACTGATTCACACGTCAACGAATAACATTATAACGAGTATCACAGCCACGAGCTTGAGAGTATTGGGCTAATTGTGAAATTCCACTTTGTTTATAAAATGATAACTTCTCCGGAAACAAAATGTGACACCGGAACAGATGTCATTTCTACAATCTCTATACTGTCCATTACAAGTAACAGTAATAGTATAGCGTGAGATCCTAAATGACAAAGAACTTTATTACAAATCACGATACACCATTAGCGATACTGTGACGAGGAATATTCTCATATACGAATGAAAATCTGCGATCTGCATAGTGAGCTTGGCAAATCAATCTCTCTAACTGGAATGGTAAAAAAGATACAGTTAGTGAGCCTAACTAGGATGTGTTCGTAGTAGTATAACCTCAGCACATGCTATTCCTCAAAGAATCAACTTGCAATACAGCGTCTCTGCCCTTTACACCTGCTCAACAGCAACTGACCATTTACAAGGAAACTCTATTTGGTTTTGTTAATACCCCACAGCTTGAAGGGTTGATAAATCTCATTCTCATTCATCCCAACCAGTAACCAGACTATAGTTATATGCTTCTTTTGTTCACACAACACACAAAATACAAAGACCACTCCTCCACCTTGGCATATGGCTTCACGTCTTAGCATAACTGCTAATGCGAATCTACAACCTGTCTTAACTCAGATTGAGTCTTACGTTAACTAAATTGAGCTGCTGGTCTCTTCTACTCACCGAAATCAACAATTTCTTAACTGTAAAAAACAGATACTCAGATTTTCATTTTCAAGCACTGATACTTATACTTCAGAACTGATACTTATAATATGAAACCAGAAAATATTACTTGATGGAAAGCTAAATTGTAAGTTAATGGCAGTTGTTACTTGTTCTATTAAAAGAAACTGCAAAAATTAACCAACAAAAATAACTTAAAGCTCGCTTATTTAGGTAAAATTTCATCTAGTAAAAACAAGTCTAAGTATGGTTTGTAACAATTATTCCAAAAGAAAAAAGTAGCCAACATTTTTAAGAAGACCGATCTCATAAAAAAGGTATTCGTCAAGTCACCATTAGACTAGAACCGTAATCAGAGCTTTCAGAACAAAAACAAGGATACGTAAATACAGCGTTCATCACGGAAACGTACAGGAAGTAAAATGATGAATGAATTTGAAGTGGGGAACTAGAGAGGGTAAACTCATCATGTCATCATCATCACCTTCGTAAATCGTAAGCCTTATATTCACAAACGATAAAGACTGGTGATGTCACGCCGTCAAATAAAGATTGAAGATAAAGAAGTGGTTCAAATGAATACGCCTTCTATTCACCTTTGAGTAAGATGCTCGAGTGAAGAGATTCAATCTATGAACATAATTCGCTGCACTAAAACAAAAAGAAGCGACACTTTAATTTCAATGTTTGATGACGCCTCACGACCCGAGGGACAACGGCATGCTTAAAGTTAAACAATAATAAAACAAATTGACTTTTGCCATTTTGATCAATTATAGTCCCATAATCTGTGTGACAGTCATTTCCTCTCTCATAAAGTTATCCCAAAAGTAAAGTAATTCTCTTCGTCTTCCTTACCAATCCCTCCACACACCGAGTGTTGACCTTAACATTCAATCTATCAAAATTAAACTACTCCTAGTAAGCACTACTATTCGCATATTCACATTCCATATATGAGGAACTGCTACCCTTTCTTTCTAACTTGAAGTTTTGTATAGCAATTACTCTGATGACTATTCATATTATTGTGATACCTCCGACGAAGATGCAGGAATTTTTTGAGCTGAAGGAGTAACTTATCATTTGTAAAGAGAAAAAATTAATTGCTAACTCATCTCAATTAGGTCTGTCCAAATTCGGAAATATACTTTTATGCTTGTAGTATATTAGTCGTCCACATATTATACTATGTACGTCGTAACATTAATTAATCAAGACTATTTCAGAGCACATGAAGAGATCAAACATTAAATAGAGTAGTAGTCTGTCTGTCAGTGTTACATGTGTTAGCATAAAAATGCGATAATCACCGCTGGTACTTAGTACGTATACTCCATTCCATTCCGGAAATATTATCTTTGCATTCCATGTGTAAGACTTATAATTATTGTACCATAAAAGTCGCGTCTGACTACTATCTCGTTGCGCCTTATGTCGTATCAATCATAAAGTCGTACCCAAATCACAACAAACAACAATAATCTTTAGATTTACAGGATTTACAGTATTAACATTTCTTAGCTAAGATTTCTAAGCAAAATAGTATACTACCTTTAATATAACGTCAGTTGGTTCACCACTATTAAGATCTGTTTCATCAAAACAGCCTATGTTATAGATGTGATTTACTTATGATTTTGGAGTCTAATATAGAAAAATTACGATTCAACAAAACATATTTATGATCGGGAACATTATATTTGCATTAAATTCTACTTGATGGTCACTAGCCATATATTGAGTTATTTTCGTAGAAACAGCTCAGTTAATCATCACTACATGATTACTGATTATACACCCTCGTTCACACCAGATTCAAAAGGAAGGTTAAACTGCTTACTACTTCGCAAACTTCATTTCCACGCGTTGATCTGATGCTCAACTCATCACTTCATCAGTATCTCAAGAAGGAACAAAGATTACCATCTTGGTAACAATGTCATCCGCGTGTCTATAATATTCTTTATCATCATTTGTCAACTACAGCTACAACTGAGGAAAACAAACACAATAGTACTTTTTATTTCCATTTCCAACAATAATTGCTTGCATATCCAAAACTTCGTCTGAAATATTTACTGGATCTTTTTGGCTGACATACAAGACCACCTAAAGAAGTTGCAGCTTTCATCTTCAACGAAGCCAAATGTATAACACATTAAGTAAGGATATAAATGCATATGAGCAGACAAACAAGTAGCTGGGTTGCTTTACCTTAAGAAGAATTTAAGCATGATTGATTTGATCAATCTCTACACCCGACTGAAATAAGATATTCTATTGTCACGTACATTATAAAATAAAACACAAAATTATAGTACTAACTGGGTAAACTATAGTACTAAGACTAACTACTACCACCACCAGCTTTTTAGTATTATAATTTCAAAAAAGCAGCTCAGGTTTCAACTCCCAAAAGGATGAGAACATATTTTAAAAGACTTGTCTTGTTAAAATTAAAACACGAAGTAATTTATGCAATATGCGTCGGCTTCTAATTCATGAGTCACTTGTATATTAAGTTGCTGGACAAAGGTAAGCTGCTTAGCCTTGATTGTAGATAAAAATATACGACGATCCAAATAAAAATTAAATGTACAGTGCCAACAACGCAGAGGTTTAAATAAGAATACTACATGGAAGGCAATGGAGATGTACTATGATGTACAATATATATTCTTACCATACGGAAAGTTATCAAAACATTAAGTTAAGCTTGTAAGTAAAGAAATAACTTCGAAACATAAATGCCAGTTCTGCTTTCGAATTTTTCAATTTACAGGGTCAAGAAGATCTTAGGAACACCCAATACCATTTAACCTAAATCACTATATATTGTTTTTTTAAATGCGTCTCATGACTTTTCACCTTATTCCCTTTCTAAGGTAGATTGAAACAAGTAATACATTTCATATCTGATCCCCAAAATACAGCAATACTGCAAGAGCGTGGGAGTTCTAACTGTATTTAGAGTTATTCTCTTTCGCATGAGATAAGGAAAGAATTAATCTAAGCCGACGGCCGACGTAAAATGAACTTATCGATTTCAACAATTTCGATTTACAAAAGCTGAATTTGATTTATTTCTTGAAGACCATCTTTGGCAAAGCAGTTGATTACTAATTGACACGTCCCCAATCGGCAATCCGGAAAGAAAATCACAATTCATAAATCAGGTTAATCTATCACTCATTTAAACAGCTCTATTGTCGGATTTAATGGGTTGACGCATATTACACTAATAGATTGAACTTTAAATTCCAACTTGTATTACATGTATACTATCATACTGGTGGTCATGGTCAAAGCAAAGAGAAATGAGTGAGAAAAGCTTTTAACAAAGATGATGAAAATATAGAATCTGTCGGACTGTCGGATAATATGGAGTCAGAATTTTAGGATAATGTAAGTCGACACAAAAATTGAGAAATTCCCACAAAAAAGAACTCATAACAATAGTATCAAGTCTTATTGCCAGATTACAACAACAGCACTTAAGTTAGTACGAAGACTAAACAACAGACACAAATTGATTGTATGTTGAAGATGACTCGAGCTGGTAGGGACGACTCGAATGCGGAAACGAAGAGAGTCAGACTCTATAAGGGAAATCATAAAACATTTTGCTGCATTAACAGAAGTTGTGACATTAATTGATACAATTAAGATTAGATAAAAGATCAACTCCATAATAAGGGTTTATACCTACCTACCCCAATTGCATTCTCGGTCTGATAAAGATCTTCTAAAAAGATCAAGCTTGATTTGATCTTGAGTGGAGTGTCAAAGAAGGATAACCTTAAAGTTATAGTAAGTAATGAATTAATCATCAGCTCGTGGTTGACACAGTAAGTGCGAAATGTGAACTACGACAATAATCAATTTCTTTAAATGTTTGTTTGTCACCAGCAGTCAGCGTATTAACGCATTCTAAAAACGCTACCAAACAACTTCTTTTTTGTAACAGAACAGATAAAAGAATATCCGAGACAAATATTTATCGCTCTGCTGCTGACTGCTTGACACTTGTAAATGTAACAATTACCTTGATCCTCAAACCCAGTGTACGTGACAAGTCAACTCTCACGAGATGTAAAATTGGCCTTTGTACAATGTGTTGATGACGATAAATCAACTAAGTTCCGGTTGTGTTCACCACCGTTCTTGATTCACTTCCCTATGAATGCCACTGAGTTTTCCAATTGCTGTTCCAGTTTCAATTAATTTATCATTAATTTTGAAATATTTAAGATTAACTTATGCTTTTTAATCACTGTAACATGGCCGCCTGATGGCCTGACACAAGTTAGGTCTCTTCAGTCGTATTAACTTTAAATTACAACTTTGGAAAAAACCTTTTTAAAAAACCCTGCGATGCTGAGTGGACCAGAGTTTTCGAATACTGGAAATCCAGAAGAAGCGATATATTTCTATCCGTATCTTTCTTACCTTCTCCGGTGGTGCCTGTAGGTCTCAGTAGGAGTGTGCGATCTAGATCTGCCTGACCTTCCTCTTGGTGACCTTGACCTTGAATAACTGGACCGTATTTCAGACACTGAGCTTATTGACGTAGTAGATGGTGGGGAATCATGCCGCCTCCGTTTCTTCCCATGATGACTCCTTTTATTATCATCGCGGTCCCGCGACCTACTCCGACTTCTGTCGTAGGAAGGAGAATGCTTCTTTCTTTTGCCTTTAGGCATCTGTAAACAAACGACCCCAACGCTTCAATAACAAGTCATTCGAAGAATACTATAACATTTATAACATACTACATAACTAGCAGTTTTACAAAACAATGCAAACAAGACCTAATTCATTGATGACCACTTACAATCGCTCCGCTTAGATATTTCAGGGCGCCTTTAATATACTCCACAATTACTCCTGACTTCTGCAACCGGGACTGACTTACACAGCTTCCAAACAAAAGCTGTGTCTCCCCTCACAAGCCGAAAAAGTCTCCTACGACAATTTCGAAAAGTGGCAAAACGTAACAGCCAAGAAACATAAATATATTATCAATGAAGCCACCTCAGCAAAGATAACAACAGGAGAGCAGATTGAAGATTGGAGTTTACAGTTGATGGTACGACTACACGGAAGGGCAAAAAAACTGGCTAAAAGAATGAGAGAGAATTTTCGTCCCATGCGTACACACACTACACAACTCTCAACTCTGCTGCTGCTGGACGAGTGTGTGAAGATGAAAGAAGGATGGTTTGAATTTCCGCCACCGCGCGGCGCTACTCGACGCTTGTCCTTGTGGATGCCGTCTCACTTGTCCCCTCTGCGACTTTCTCCACTTTCCCCACAAATCGCGATCGTATGATGAATGAATTATGCCAATTATTGGCACTGCTAATGTACTTTGTGTAATTGTCTCTTTGTCTCATCTCATCTCACATGATAAGTGTTCATATATCAGGTATTATTTAATATAGTCATCATCATCACTTTTCTTCATTTCATACAAGTATCACAAATCAATGACATGCAATAATTCTGGAAACATTTTTACAGGCTCAAACTTCCATTCATCGATCAAACGCAAAGGAAAGTAAAACCGTGTAAAAGTAATAAAAGTGAGCCTGAGAGTGTAAGCTAAAGTAGCAGGAAAGACAGGAAAGTTTCTATGCTTACGTATAAGTTCGTTGCATGATTGTAAAGATAAAATGTGAAAGCTGAGCCCTGAAAGCTTTGCAGTTTATGTTGTTGCAGGGACCTCCTCAAAAGTGTATTCGACATTCGAATATTTTTTCAAGTAGACCAGGGATTTTTGACTTGCTACAAGATCTGAATTTTCAGTGAGCTTTGAAATGGCGGAAGGAAGTCCGAATAACCAATTGACCTTGGTCAAGTATGATAACCCGATTCTTGTCGCTACTCATGATAAGAAGACCTCTAAACGGTCCAGCCAGGTGAGTAGTAAATATTTACGATGCCAAGTTTGAGCCAGATGAATCTAATAAGCGTTTTCATTGGGATGTATTTTAGGGGATGGGAGGAAGACCCACAACTCCAGGGTTCCCTCAGGCTCCAAACATTCCAGGACTGAATGGGTCAGGAAATGTTTGCCTGGATGCAGGCCTCAGCAAGAAGGAGACTGAAGAGATCCTCAATGCAATTCTTCCTCCCAAAGAATGGGAAGAGGAAGGAAAACTTTGGAGACAAATGGTACACACGAATCATTAATAAGATTATCGGTGATAACATTGACATCAAATGCAGCCCTTATATCTCCTCGTATGTCAATATTTGTAGGTTTCAAGTGTCCCTGCAACTCGAGTTGACGTGATTAACCTTCAGGAGCATTTGGACATGCGATTGAAGCAGCGGCAGGCTAGGGAAACTGGAATCTGCCCAGTCCGACGAGAATTGTACTCTCAGTGCTTTGGTGAGCGACTAATAATGAATAATAATGATATTTACTTACCAGCACAGCCTAATCACCTTTTAATTACAATTCTCTACACTTAATGACAGATGAGTTGATCCGTCAAGTGACAATCAACTGTGCTGAGCGAGGATTGCTTCTTCTTCGAGTTCGAGATGAGATTCGCATGACACTTGCAGCCTACCAGGCGTTGTATGAAAGCTCCACAGCTTACGGAATGCGAAAGGCTCTTATGGCTGAATCAGGAAAGGCTGAGCTGGAGTTCAAAATTACTGAGGTCGTGGAAAAGAAAGAACAATTGGAGCGTGAGACGCAAGAACTTCGAATCAAAATTGATCAGTTGGAGCGGAAATACAATGACCAGAAGGAAGCCGAGGAAAAGAAACATGCTGAGGAAATTCAGTTCTTGAAGCGGGCCAATCAGCAACTCAAGGTGAATCAGAACAGATTTAAATAATTTAAGCCTATACACTTTGCATAGAGTTTTAAATTGTTTGTCAAAATTTTTATTAATAGCAACAATTGGAGAGCATCATTGCACCAAAGAAAGGAGGATAAACCAAGAACGATTGCACTTACTTACTCTGAACTCTCAATTAACTTTTCTGGATACGAAAAAGCCAAATACATCTAGTAATTCCAAATATGATTCACAAATCCAATAGACTCTGACAATCACAAAAGTACCCATTAAAATTAAACTACATTCACCAACAATTCTGTGACTACACATTCTGAAATCTAAAATAAATACTCGAAATGTTTTGAAATAAAACGATGGTACTTTGTCATATACGATATTATCAAAAAACATCCTACTCTCTAAAATTAAACTTATGAACCTTTCTCACTGTGAAGGAGCAGGTTTATTCAGCAGTCAACTGGAACTACTGGAAGTGGTAAACTAGAATCTCGAAATAAACTAAAATCCTTAGTTGTAATGGTTTGGTTGTATACTGCTATGTTGTATGCATGTGTTAATCGGACATGGTGTATACCGGGGTGATTGTAAATTCACAAGTGAATTGAGCTCGATCAAGGGAGAAAATAAGGTTGTGACTTTCTTTTGTATATTACGTATTTATACATACTATATATTATATATCGTAGATTTTATAAGGTACGCCTACAAGTAGCATGGGCATGAGGTTTTTACACGAGCAAGAATGATCTGTGAAAGCACAATAAAATATGAATAATTTATGAAAGCATATTGAAACAAGGCATACAAGGCAATCATCTGAATTTAGGTTGCTGGAACTGTATAACTGTCTTCATTTCCAGGACCATGAGTTAGGTATCTAGGGTACTATGACGATCTATATGATCACCTTGCCGTTTTTTCATTCATATCCGAATTTCAGTGACCAATATTTTCCCATAAAAACTCTTCCAATTTTTGCAGCCTCCAAAAAACACGTTTATTGCTATAAATTTTCCAATTGTGGTCACTGCCATTGTAGCATGGAACCGATGCGGCTAGGAGAAGGAGGAGGTGGAGATGGAGGAAATGTCGTTCCTCGTGAGAACCGTACTTCAGGAGTCATACTGGTCACTGTAAGCCATCTCATTAAAAATTGAATTGGAATTCTCCTTTGAAATCGGATTCTTATTCATGCACAACCATCCTATGTTGCCTCTTGCCCTTTTTAGGTGAAGGATGCATTCACCGATATCTGCAGTATGATTTCCTTCGGTGAACTCAAAAGATTGAGGCAAGTCTGCCGAGCTTTCAAAGCGGTCGTTGATGTCCACCCAAGATTCCTCAACTGCGCTGCTTGGTTAGAACACGATTGGATTGAAGAATCTCGAGGAATGAATTTTGAAAACTGTCCCAAGTTTACTTCATACCGTTTCCGATTCTTCCCATTTAAGAGGAATACATTATTCAATGGCTTTTGGAATACTTGTGGAACAAATGTTACCAAGATCTACTTCAGCAATGTCAAAATGCCATGCCACTGGATGGTCAACTTCCTCCAAGGGTGCCCTCATCTTGTTGACGTTACTTTTAGAATTTGTCTGTTTCACATGGAAGTCTGTGGAACAAAGACATTGCGAAATCGCAGGGAGGCTAATGCTCGGTAATTTGGATTCCTCCATTAATTAAAATAATTTTCCAAAACTGAAATAACTTATAATTTAATAATTATTTCCAAAACAGAACCAGTTGCTGTCACACAAATGGCCTGGAAGACCTCAGAATCCCCGAAGAAGAATTAATAGCTCCAAAAATTCATAGCTTAACCTTCAAATACCAAGACGTTATGCCATTATGCATCTTGGAGTACATACTAGCCAGAGCTGAAGGAACAATCACCAATTTCATCTTTATGGATGCCACTTGGCCAAATTGGAAACGTGATTTACACTACCCGACTCGAAGACAAATGAACGACCGTTTTGGACCATTTCTCAAGAGAAATGAAGCTCGAATTGAACGGTTTACTTACTTGAGGAATCACAGGGGAGATTTATTCCTAGAGAATCTGCGAACAACCCATCGCCTCCGGATTGACCCCATTGAGTTGATAATTGGACAAAAGTCATCATGGGATAATACTGCCACAGCAGAGGCCTTCATTAACTTTATCCGAGATTGTACTGGAAATAGAACAGAAAGATTCTACTTGCGATTCATTCACAGAGTTCCCACTAGACGGGTACAGGATCTCATCGCTACTAAGACGAATGTTAAGCATGTCACTTTGGATTTCATTTGGCCAGATGCAAATGAATGGCGAGTTCAATTACATCAGGTAAAGCAGCATTAATCAGTAGTATAATATACGGAAAGATTTAGATATACATATATTCATTGATTTGTTGCCTCCGAAGCTGCTTCCTCGTTGGCCCCAGCTGGAGAAATTGGAATTATGGGACAGGAACCGAAGGGGAAGACCTACAATGACTTTTGATTACTTTAACACCCTGATTCCCAGGGAAGGAATGAAGGAACTTCAATTCTTCCACTTTGGCCAACCAATTGACGAAGTCCAAATCCTCATTGGTTCTAGATTGGCCAAGACTTTGACCCGATTGGAAATTGAATCTGGGAAGGATTTCACGAATGAAATGATGCAAGTGATTATTTCTGATTTACAACAGCTTGAAGTATTGTCTATTTGCAATTCAATGGTATTGACAGATTGTGGGATTACAGGTAGGTATATATTTAGATTTACTACTGATTATTTAACTATCCAATTGCATGGTGTCTTCTGAAATTTAAAACAAATCTCTTGGATTTAGGATTGAATGAGCGAGCCGTCAAGATAATTACCGAATGTAAGAATCCAATAATTAATACACATCAAATCAACCCAACACTTCTTGTGGGCAGAAACATCAAGGAGATGAAAAGTAATTGAATGTTCAATTATTCAGTAACTTATCGAGATTTTCTATTTACCTTAATTTTCTTAAATATTTTGTCTATTTTTGCAACAATTTGCCCAGATCTCCGAAAATTGTCATTCTGTATGTCTCGCAAAGTATCTGATATTTCAATTATTCTTGGATTCAAGTTCCCAGAAATTCGGGAGATTAATTTGAGTTGGTGCCTCAATATAACTGATGGTGGGCTGTATCATTTAGTCAAGAACAATCCTTCCTTGGAAAGAATTGTCTTGATGAAAGTAAGAATTTAAATCCCCACAAAGACTTATTATACGAAGTCACCTTTCAATCACTAGTAACAATTATCTCTTGATATAAAGAATCGAAAGATAACTCACTACGGATTGAATGAGTTGGTTTCAACATTTCCTACTTTGAAGAACATTCACACATCACGGGTAGGTACAACCAACAATAAACAGTGTGAAAAGTCTTTAAATGACTACCATGCAAATAATTAAAATGACACAATTTCGGTTTACACCGAATTTCCAGTCATGCCGAGATAGACGTCTTGGGAAACAATTGAACTACGTCGAGCACCCACGGTTCAAAAGAATTGTTTCTTTCGCCAAGTGGAACCACAAGCGTCCTGTCGACTTCGGAGATGCTTAAAAATACACTGAAAATATTCTCGCGTGGTCAAAAAATAATTGTGAAAGATATGAATCAATATTTCAGTTAGAAGGTGGTAATCATCCCACAAAAAACTAACTTAATTTTATGTATTTATAAGCATATATTTGTACGCACTGTGAAGTTTGAAGAGCCGAAGAGCGAACATGTCAGAATATGAATAAAACCTTGTCTTAATTATGCATTCTTATACATATTGCTCATTTATTTCGTATTTTAAATACATTAAACAACTACTCTTGCATAGATTGTTTGATGTTGTAACCTTTCCATCATTCGAAATTAGACATATTTCTCATAAACTCAGGCATATTTGCAAATAAATACTTTCATTGAAATGATGAGCATACAACCGGAGCAAACATGAT